>Ga0182739_1001344_pt1 | contig 26192 bp, 22 predicted proteins | sample eDN5th30CBELigBY_FD_128873 | JGI IMG/M metagenome (GOLD analysis project Ga0182739, IMG submission 128873) | Enriched backyard soil microbial communities from Emeryville, California, USA - eDNA 5th pass 30_C BE-Lig BY (version 2) (version 2) | ecosystem: Environmental > Terrestrial > Soil >... | reverse complement strand
GGCTTTGGCGGTTGCCAAACTGTCTGCCAGGCGGGCATAACCTTCGCGGGAAAAGGCCTCCAGTATTGCATCTTTGCTCTCAAAATGCTTGTAAACCACGGGTGTGCTATACTCGATGGCGTCTGCAATCTTTCGGATGGAGAGCGATTCCCAGCCTTCCTCTTCCACAATCTGCCACGACTGCTCCAAGATGGTGGCCCGCACTTCTTCGAGTTGCCGTTGTTTACGTTCTGATATTCCCATCACTAACGGTGTGATTAAAAGTTAACACTGTCAGCAAAAGTAACACATGTAACTAAGATCAGCGTGCTGTCGGGGAAAAAACGACATTCCGATGACGTTCTGGCGACGATAGCCAGCGCGAGTGAATTGACGAGTCCAGGATGCAACAATTCGGCGAAAGTATGTTAACTTTGGCACATGTCACTAACAGAAATAACTTCATCACGCAAAACACAGCAGTTTATTGAGAAAGAATTACAATACAGTGCCCATAACTATCACCCCTTGCCCGTTGTATTGGAACGGGGCGAAGGCGTGTACCTGTGGGACGTGGACGGCAAGCGTTACTATGACTTCCTATCGGGATACTCGGCCGTAAACCAGGGACATTGCCACCCGAGGATTGTGGGAGCGCTCATTGCGCAGGCCCAACAGCTTACATTAACTTCCCGGGCATTCCACAGCGATTTGCTCGGTGAATTTGCTCAATATATCACCGCATATTTCGGGTACGACAAGGTGCTGCCCATGAACAGCGGCGTGGAGGCCGTAGAAACCGCGCTTAAACTGGCGCGCCGTTGGGGGTACGACAAGAAAGGCATTGCCGCTAACCGGGCTAAGATCATTACGGTGGCCGGCAATTTCCATGGCCGTACACTCAATGTGGTATCGTTCAGCACCGACCCATCGTCGCGTAATGGTTTCGGCCCGTTCATGCCGGGTTACGAAGTGATTCCCTATAACGATCTGGTGGCGCTGAAAGAGGCCCTCGCCGATCCCGATGCGGCCGGTTTCCTGGTGGAGCCGATTCAGGGTGAAGCGGGCGTATACGTGCCCGATGAGGGCTACCTGGCCGAAGCTTATGCATTGTGTCAACAGGCGAATGTATTATTCATCGGTGATGAGATTCAGACTGGACTGGCCCGTACGGGTAGGATGCTGGCGTGCGACCACGAAGACGTGCGGCCGGATATTCTTATCTTGGGTAAGGCCCTGAGTGGTGGCACATTACCCATATCGGCGGTGTTGGCCGATGACGACGTCATGCTGTGCATCAAGGCTGGCGAACATGGGTCCACTTATGGTGGTAATCCGCTGGCTTGCAAGGTGGCCATTGCTTCACTTGAAGTAATTAAGGATGAAAATCTTGCGGAGCGATCGGCTGAATTGGGTGATTATTTCCGTGATAAGTTGCGTGCACTGAACCACCCGAATGTGAAGGAGGTACGGGGTAAGGGGCTGCTTAATGCCATTGTGATTGATCACGAAAATCCGGAAGCGGCGTGGGACCTTTGCCTTACACTCAAAGATAACGGGTTGCTGGCCAAGCCCACCCATGGCGATAAGATCCGTTTTGCGCCACCGCTGGTCATTACCAGATCTGAGCTGGATGAATGTATAACGATTATAGCGGAAAGCTTGGCCATCTTGAAATGAAATATTTTTTTCTCTTCAAAATCTTTGGAAGAAGCCGATATAATACCGATATTGGTCCTAGGTTTAGGTTGATAGTCCCCAATCCCATGGGGACGACATCTTTTCCCGGGAAGATGATTAAAACCCCGCCTCACTTTTCGATAAGTGAGCCGGGGTTCTTTTTTAGGAAAAAAGATTATCTTCGTTTTTATTTACCAGACACCGACAGAATAAACCAAAAAGATAATGACATACATTAAGCTGAACCGTAGAACATTTATACAGGGAGCCGGCGCGGCGATGACGTTGTCAGCATTGCCGTCTGCGAAGGGATTGGCTGCTCCGGTTCTCGGCATAATCCGCGTTGGTCTGATCGGTGCCGGCTGGTATGGGAAAAGCGATCTCTTCAGGCTAATCCAGGTGCGCGATGTGGATGTAGTTGCCCTATGTGATGTGGATGCCAATCAGCTGAAAGAGGCGGGAAAGCTTGTCAGTGAACGGCAAACATCGGGAAAAGTGCCTGCATTATATGGCGACTATCGGAAGATGCTGGCTGACCACAAATTTGATTTGATACTTATCGGGACGCCGGATCACTGGCATGCGCGGCAGGCTATCGACGCCATGGCCGCGGGCGCCCACCTTTATTTGCAAAAACCCGTGAGCGTTGATGTGCTGGAGGGAGAAGCTATCGTGAACGCTGCGCGACGATACAACAGAAAAGTACAAATAGGCACGCAGCGGCGGAGTACGCCACATCTCATTAATGCCAAAGAACAGATAATCGACAAGGGGCTGCTTGGAAAGGTGTCGCATGTGGAAATGTGCTGCTATTACCACATGCGCCGGAATGGCAATCCACCAGAGGAGCCGGTTCCGGATTTCCTTGATTATGATATGTGGAGCGGTCCGGCGCCGTTGCGGCCGTATGACGGTTTGCCGCACGGGAGCTGGTGGCGGACCTTTATGGAATATGGGAATGGCATTACCGGCGACATGTGTGTGCATATGTTTGATACAGTACGTTGGCTGTTGGGACTCAGCTGGCCAAAACGGATCAATGCTACGGGCGGAATTTACGTGCAGAAAGGAGGGAAGTCGAACATTGCAGACACCCAAACGGCTGTTTTTGAATACAACGAATTGAACTGCGTCTGGCAGCACCGTACGTGGGGAACCCCCGCCGATCCAGAATATCCGTGGGCATTTATCATCTATGGTGATAAAGGAACACTGAAAGGAAGCGTGATGAAATATGAGTTTATCCCCGTCGGTAAGGGTGACCGTATTTCGCAGGACGTGGTCTATGAAAAGGAGGCCTTTCCAGAAGACGTGAACGAGTCCCGGATCGAACTGCACACTGCGCCGGCCACCCGCTTGCATATGCTGGATTTAGTGTCGGCCATTGAAAATGACCATTTACCGGTTGCTGACGTGGAAGAAGGGCACATATCGACGGCCAGTTGTATACTCGCCAATCTATCCATGCAGTTGAACAGACCACTTGTCTATGATCCGCAGCAGCGGATATGTGTCGACGATCCGGAAGCGACGATGCTACTGAAAAGGCCTTACCGGAAGCCTTGGCAACATCCGGATGTATGATGAAACTCATTCGCAGACTATCAATAATATAGGACAGAAAAACGATGTCGATAACGAAAGCATCAGAATTAATCGGAATGCAGCAGGCCAGCCAGGCAGTTGCGACTGCATTAAGACAAATGGTAAACTACGCTCAGCCTGGAATGAGTACGAAGGAACTTGATGAATATGGCGCGAAAATTCTTGCTGCTTTTGGGGCAAAGTCGGCTCCTTATTTAACGTACGGGTTTCCGGCGTCGACCTGCATCAGTGTGGATAATGAATTTTGCCACGGTGTCCCTTCGGCCGTCCGGACGCTGAAAGAAGGCGATTTGGTGAATATTGATGTTTCGGCGGAACTCGATGGCTTTTGGGCTGATAATGGTGCTTCCTTTGTGCTCGGAAAAGACATTTATCAACACCAGCGATTGGTCGACGCATCAAAGAACGTGTTGCGTAAAGCAATCAACCATATCCGGGGCGGCGTGAAGATTGCTGAAATCGGGTACCTGATGGAAACAGAAGCCAGAAAGAATGGGTACAGGGTTATCAAAAATCTTGGCGGACATGGTGTAGGCAGAAGCCTGCATGAGCAACCTGATGAATTGCTGAACTATAAAAACCGGTTTGACCAACGGCGGTTTAAGAAAAATTCGGTTGTCGCCATCGAAACATTTATTTCAACAACTTCAACTTATGCCGTGGAGCTTCAAGACGGTTGGACAATGGTGGGTGATAAGGGAGGATACATGGCGCAGCACGAACATACCATCATGATAACAGACGGTAAGCCGATTATTCTGACTGCTGCCAATGAAATCCTGAAATAGGGAAAAAGGGCTTAATACTGCATGGCAGATTTTTCAGAGCCATCGTGGAAATCAGTGCGCCGTCAACGGACGGATTGAAGCAGGAGAATTACCGCAATGGCGATTAGGCCGATATATACGTAGGTGAAGAATGCGGTCCCCTCCATCCGTCGGTTGATGATTCTCCCTAAAAAAATGGCCACGAGGACGGCGGGGAGGCTCCAAAGGAAAAGGGTGGTAACCCGCGTTACCCATAGTCCGTTTAACCAATACCCGATAACGCCCATCAGGCTTGCCGGAAGGAAGTAGCCTTGCAGGGTCGCCCTGAAATGCTGGGCAGACCATTTGCGCATCGCGCCGTAAACCACAAGCGGCGGCCCGTTCAGGCCGTAAGCACCACCCAGCACTCCGGATAATAGCCCGCAAAAGAATAGCCCAAGCCTACTTTCGGACAAGCTTGCGGGGCGTTTCCCTGACAGCGAATACACCGAAAATGCTATCAGGACGATGGCCAGCAATCCTTTTACCCACCGCTCATCCGTATTTATTAACAACCATAAACCCAAAGGTATGCCCAATGCGGCGAAAAAGACCAACCAACCGGCGCTCCGCACGTGTATCTTATCCCAGTCGTGCACGACAATCACGCCCGCGACAAAGACCGACGCGAGTACCGAAACAGGTACCGCAATTTCGATGGGTAGGTAAAGTGCCAATAACGGTACGGCAACAAGCGACTCGCCAAACCCGAAAGAGGATCTGACCAATGTTGCCAGAAATACAATCAGTACGGTATATAGTATGATAAAGTCGATAGCCCTGAGATTGAACAGTTCTTTTATGCACTTCAAGCCTGCCATGTTATTCATGGGGGCGTAACAAAAATAAGAAATAAACACGTAGAAACCTTATATTTGACTAGGTAAATCGCTATCGCAGTACCCAAAAAACTATGTTATCTAATCGTTTGATTTTATTTTAAAGACATGGAAGAAAAACATATTGTTAAAATCTTGTCGGTAGAACCTGAAGCCCGGAATGTAAAGCGATTCCGGGTGGAAAAGCCCAGCGGATATAGCTTTGTTCCCGGACAGGCTACTGAAGTAACCATCAACAAGCCAGGGTGGCTGGATAAAAGGAACCCATTTACCTTCACGTCACTGAATGCATGGGATTTTCTAGAATTCACCATTAAAATTTATGATGAGCATAAGGAGGTTACGCATCAGCTGGGATTGTTAACGCCAGGGGACGAACTGATTCTGCACGACGTATGGGGTGCCATCCAGTACAAGGGCGAAGGAACCTTTATTGCAGGTGGTGCTGGTGTCACGCCGTTCATTGCCATTTTCCGGCAGTTGTATCAAGACGGGATGATTGGTGCGAATAAATTATTCTGTTCGAACAAAACCGAGGCGGACGTCATATTGAAGGATGAGTTTGCCAAAATATTGGGCGAGAACTTCATCAACACCACAACGGAAGAACATGTTGAGGGTTATGGCTATGGCCGTATTGATGAAGCCTATTTAACCGATAAAATCGATGATTTTAACCAGGAATTTTATGTCTGTGGTCCGGACCAGATGATTGACGCGGTACAGCAGGCGTTGAAAAACCTGGGTGCTTCGGCAATTACGGTGGAGTTATAGCGATCGCTCCGCTCATTCCTTTTTCTGCTTAACCGGCTTCTTTCTGCTTAACCGGCTTCGCTCAAGCACGCTTTGCTCGCCTGTTAAACAGAAAAACCCGACTTTCGTCGGGCTTCATTTTGGCTGGCGGAGAGGGAGGGATTCGAACCCTCGATACGCTCAACACGTATACACACTTTCCAGGCGTGCTCATTCGACCACTCTGACACCTCTCCAACTGGGTTGCAAAAGTAAGCGTTTATTTCAGCATTTCAAACGTAAATGTCAAGATGGTGAACGCCTGACTATTGATATCCCAATAGCCGGAGCACCTGCTTGCTGTTTTGCTCTTCACCGAACACCTCGAAGTTGAACGTCTCGTCGCGGTTCCGGCGGATCAATACATGTTTGGGCGAAGGCAGCAAACAATGGTGGATACCACCGTAACCACTGAGTACTTCCTGATAGGCACCGGTATGGAAAAAGCCCAGGTATTGTAGTTTGCGTGTTTTGGGCATAAATACACTGTTTACGTGCGATTCTTGACTGTAATAGTCCTGTCCGTCGCAAGTAATACCACCGAGGTTTACCCGTTCGTATTCCGCGTCCCAGTTGTTGATGGGCACCAGAATATACTTTTGGTTGAGCGCCCATACGTCGGGCAGGTTGGTGATGAATGAGCCATCGAGCATCAGCCACTTTTCCCGGTCGTTCTGCTGCTTGCGGCCGATAACCTTATAGAGAATGCCCGACGCTTCGGCCACCGTGTATTTGCCAAACTCAGTAATGATGTCAGGTTCCATCACCTCGTGTACCGCACAGATTTGCTTGATGCGATTGACGATTTCGTTGACCATGTATTCGTAGTCGAAATCGTGCACCAACGAGTCCTTAAAAGGCATGCCGCCCCCGATATCCAGTGTATCCAGGTCGGGATTTATTTTCTTGAATTTGCAGTACAGCGTAACGTATTTTTCTAACTCATTCCAGTAGTACGGCGTGTCCGAAATGCCCGAATTGATAAAGAAATGCAAAAGCTTTACCCGGAAGTTTGGGTTTGGCGCTACCTTGTTGTTGTAGAAGTCTAGGATATCTTCCAATCGGATGCCCAGGCGCGACGTGTAGAATGGCGAATCCGGCTGCTCCTCGGCAGCAATCCGGATACCTAAGTTACACGGTTCTTCCAGTTCTACCTCGTCGTCATAGATATTGAATTCTTCTTTATTGTCCAATACGGGGATGATGTTCTTGAAGCCATCGTGCAGCATATCAAGGATATACTGCTTGTACTGGTAGGTTTTGAACCCGTTGCAGATCACGGTGATTTCTTTGTTAACCACGCCTTTCTTTTCCAGTGCGTCAATCATCGGCATATCGAAGGCAGACGAGGTCTCCAGATGGATGTCGTTTTTCAGCGCTTCTTCTACTACATGCCTGAAGTGCGAACTCTTCGTGCAGTAACAATATTTGTACGAACCTCGGTAGTTATGCTTCAGAATGGCCGTCTGGAATAGTATTTTGGCTTGCTGAATCTTCTTGCTGATAATCGGTAGGTAGGTAAACCGTAAGGGTGTTCCATACGTTTCAATCATTTCCATAAGGTTGAGGTCGTGGAAGTACAACTCATCATCGATGATTTCAAACCCGTCCTGGGGAAACCCCACGCTAAGATCAAGAAATTCCTGATAGCTCTGCATTTTTACGTTTTTCTTCTAATTCAACTGCTTAATTCCCCTTCACTGCCGAAGAGGATTAGACAAACATCCGTTTGCAAATAATACGCGGTTTGTCTAGTTTTGGCAAAGATATGTTTTCGGCATGAATACATCACTAAAAAAATAGCTATCTATCGTAAATTCGTGATTTACGATACCGGTGCTAAGAAATTAATGCTTAATTACTTACATGAGCAACACGATACAACAACAACTCATTTACTATACTAAACAGGCTGTTAACGAATTATATGGGGCTGACTTACCTGATCACCAGATAACCATACAGGAAACCCGAAAGGAATTTGAAGGGCAACTCACTATTGTGGTTTTTCCCATGACGCGGTTTTCCAGGAAATCGCCGGAAAACACCGGAAACGATATCGGGTCCTATTTGCTGAAGCAACTGCCCCAGCTTACCGCGTTCAATACCATTAAAGGATTCCTCAACCTGACCTTATCCGATGCATACTGGACCTCGTTGTTTACAACAGCTGTGATGCACGAAAAGTTTGGCCAATTCCCGGCCAATGGCAGAAAGGTTATGGTCGAATACTCTTCACCAAACACCAACAAGCCCCTGCACCTCGGCCATATACGCAACAACCTGTTGGGTTATTCGGTAGCCGCTATTTTAAAAGCATACGGTTATGACGTTATCAAAACCAATCTGGTAAATGATCGGGGTATCCATATTTGTAAGTCTATGTTGGCCTGGCAGCGATGGGGCAACGGCGAGACACCGGAAACCAGCGGAATGAAGGGCGACCATCTCGTGGGCAAGTATTATGTGCTTTTTGATAAAGCATACAAAAAGGAAGTCGACGCGCTGAAAGCAAAGGGATTTGACGAAGAGGAAGCGAAGAAGCAGGCGCCGATTATCCGCGAGGCACAGCAGATGCTTCAACAATGGGAATCGGGCGATGAAGCCGTAATTGAGCGCTGGAAGACGATGAACGGTTGGGTGTACGCCGGTTTCGATGAGACCTACGCCCGCCTCGGTGTCGACTTCGATAAATACTATTACGAGTCGGACACGTATTTGCTGGGTAAAAATATCATTAACGAAGGGTTGGAGAAGGGCGTATTTTTCCGAAAAGAAGATAACTCCGTTTGGATCGACCTTACCGAAGACGGGCTGGATGAGAAACTGGTGCTGCGTGGCGACGGTACCTCCGTCTACATTACACAGGATATGGGGACTGCTCAGCTAAAATACGATGATTTCGGCATGGACGAATCCATTTACGTAGTGGGCAATGAGCAGGACTATCACTTCAAGGTACTCTTTCTCATCTTGGAAAAGTTGGGTAAGTCGTGGGCGAAAGGCCTGTTCCATCTGTCGTACGGGATGGTCGACCTGCCGTCTGGCAAGATGAAATCCCGCGAGGGTACCGTGGTGGATGCGGATGACCTGATGGATGAAATGACTGCAACTGCAAAACAGCGAACCGAAGAGCTTGGCAAGACCGCAGGCTTGCCCGATGCGGAAAAAGCAACGTTGTATGACATCATCGGCATGGGCGCGCTTAAATACTTCCTACTCAAGGTAGAGCCCAAAAAACGGCTACTCTTCGATCCAAAAGAATCCATCGATTTCCAGGGACATACGGGGCCGTTTATCCAATACACCCATGCACGTATCCAATCCGTGCTCGTCAAAGGGGGGAGCACAACGGATTCTGCCACTGTTGCTCCTGATACGCTATCGGAGAGCGAGCGTGATTTAATCCAACTGCTCGGCAATTTTCCGGCAGCCATTGCTGCTGCGGCGAAGGAATTCAGTCCGGCACATATGGCCAATTATGCTTATGAGGTCGCCAAGCAGTACAATAAATTCTATCACGAAGAAACCATCCTAAAAGCGGAAGATGTAGCGGTTCGGAATTTCAGGTTGCGTCTCTCGGCGGCTACAGCACGGATCATAGCCCGGGCGATGCAGCTGCTGGGCATCGAGGTGCCGGATCGCATGTGACGCAAAGCTAATTGTTATGGACAAGGTCGTCAATATAGGACTGATCGGTTTCGGTGCAGCAGGCCAGGTGTTTCACGCACCCGTGATCAGTGCTGTAGTTGGTTTGCGGTTGCATCGTGTCACCGCACGGAAACCGGAACAGCAACAGTTATTGCGGCAACGGTACCCCGGGGCAATACCCATGATAAATGCCGATGATATCATCCAAGCCGATGATATCGACCTAGTGGTGGTGGCTACCTCCAACGATGCACACTATTCGCTAACCAGAGCCGCCTTGCTTGCCGGTAAACATGTAGTAGTCGAAAAACCGTTTACCAATACGTCGGCCGAGGCCGATGAGTTGATTGCGTTGGCACAACGGGAAAGACGGCTGCTGACCGTACATCACAATACGCGATGGAATAGCGACTACCTCACCGTAAAAAAAGTAATCGAAAGCGGACGGCTGGGTAGGCTGGTTGCCTTCGAGGCACGGTACGATCGTTTTCGTAATACACTTAGGGAAAACGCCTGGCGGGAGGAAGACCTGCCTGGATCGGGTATTCTTTACGATTTGGGAGCTCACCTCATTGACCAGTCCATACAACTATTTGGTTTGCCGATGGCTGTCAATGCTGACCTGCGTAAACAGCGGACAGGAGCCCGCGCAGTAGACGATTTCGAGTTGATCCTCCATTACCCGAAGTTGAAGGTGTCGCTAAAAGGGGCGATGCTGGTTAAAGAACCCTCACCAAGGTACGCACTATATGGTGAAAACGGGGCGTTTGTTAAATATGGTGCGGACCCGCAGGAGGCGGCGCTCAAAGCTGGAGAATTACCTAAGGATGATCCCTGTTGGGGGGAAGAGAACGAAAGCATCTGGGGGAAATTGAATGTATTGGAAGATGGTCGAGACCACATTGAACGCCTGCGTAGTGAAAGGGGTGACTATCCGGCTTTCTACCGCAATGTGTATGATGCAGTTATCGGAAAGAGCGAGTTGCTGGTAAAGCCTGAGCAAGCGCGAGCGGTTATTCGCACGATTGAACTGGCCGAGCAAAGCTGGGCCGAAAAAAAAACGATATACGATGCATGATGCCATCATCATCGGCGGTGGTGCCTGCGGTCTCATGTGCGCTGTCCAGGCCGGCATGCGCGGCCGTAATACCTTGGTGCTGGAACGCAATGACCGACCAGGAGCAAAGATATTGATCTCAGGGGGTGGCCGTTGCAATTATACCAACCTGCAAACTTCCGTGGAAAATTTCGTGTCTGTGGCGCCGGAGTTTGCCCAGACTGTATTTGCACAATGGAAGGTAGCGGATACCGTGCAGTTTTTCGAACAATACGGTATTAAGGGACACGAAAAGACCTTGGGGCAGTTGTTCCCTGTAAGCAACAAAGCGAGAGACGTGGTGGATGTGTTCGTTAACCTTATGAAACAGTTTAAGCAGGATATATTTCTCAATAGTAAGGTGTTGTCAGTTGACAAACGGGCTGATGGATTGTTTGACGTTTCCTACGAGCGGGGTGCGGAGGTGCGGCACGCGAGTGCGCATTCGGTGGTCATGGCCAGCGGCGGGCTACCCGTGGCAAAGCTTGGTGCCAGTGACCTTGCGCTGCGCACGGCACGCCAGTTTGAGCTTGAGGTTGTACCTACGGCGCCGGCATTGGTGCCGCTGGCTGTTACGGGCAAGGATGCCGATTGGTTCGCAGCACTTGCCGGCAACAGTGTATATTGCCGGGTGTCCAACCAACGGGCAACGTTCGACGAAAATATCCTCTTTACGCATTGGGGGCTCAGTGGTCCAGCCATACTGCAACTGTCTTCGTACTGGCGGCCGGGAGAACCGATTGTCATTGATCTGCTTCCGGGTGGAGCCGTCGGACAGCTCATCCGGCAGGAGCGTCAGGCGGGGGGTGCCCGGATGGTCCGGCAGCTGCTAGGCGACTTCTATTCGCGCCGATTGGTGGATTCGCTCGGTAAGTTCCTCCCCATCGACACCAAAATAGCTTCGCTTAGCAAGGCCGATGCGAAGCGGATTGAGGCGACAATCCACCGGTTTACGGTTACACCAGCAGGCGACAAAGGGTATGACAAGGCGGAAGTGATGCGCGGGGGTGTGGCCACTCATGAATTGGTGCCGCAGACGCTGGAGGCTAAACGTGTTCCGGGACTTTATTTCGGTGGCGAGGGCGTGGATATGACGGGGTGGTTGGGCGGTTATAATTTCCAGTGGGCATGGGCCAGCGGCTACGCAATTGCCCAGGCGATATGATGATGTTTTTCGCGTGACTGTGGCCTTTAATCTGTCGTATTTTTCTTGGCGAAAAAAGCTAATTAATTGGTACTCATTTGTTCCCCGCAGACGGCTGTCCGAATTGTATTTCCGCGGCGTGGTTTTTTGGCGCATTAACAGACGGTAAAGTTATTAACAATGATGTATCGTGTTGCATGTCAAGGCGTGTTGACTTTTCCCAACATTTTTTGCACAATTGATGTTAATAAGTTATCTTGTTAATTGTACCTGTTTCAAGCGGAAACACATTAAAAAAAGGGCAGTGTGAAAAGGCTGTTCAGAACTTGTCGGAAACGAGCAGGTAAATTTGCATAGTTTTGTTACGCTGTTTCAATAGGCGACCGATGATAAACCACGGTGTCGACGCTACTATGATAACATAAATTAATATAAAACATTATTGTATATAATGACAAACCAGAATGAACATACTTCCAATACAGCAGGTCCTTCAGGGCGGGGTTCGTTTGCCGAACGCCGAACGCGGCTGAATAACTTGGTCAGTGGATTGGGGAAGCTGCCGCCACAGGCCGGAGATTTGGAAGAAGCTGTGCTGGGAGCGCTCATGCTGGAGAAAAATGCACTCAGCGAGGTCATTGACATCCTCAAGCCGGAAACATTTTACGTAGAGGCGCATCAGAAGATTTTTGAAGCGATTTACAACTTGTTCCAGAAGACTTCACCCATTGATTTGCTCACTGTAACGGCCGAGCTGCGTAAGATGGGATCCCTGGAACTGGTTGGTGGGGCATATTACATCACACAGCTGACCGACCGCGTCGTTTCGGCCGCGAATATTGAATACCATGCCCGTATCATCTCCCAGAAGTACATCCAGCGCGAACTGATTAAGATATCGACCGAAATCATCAACAACGCTTACGAAGATACCACCGATATTTTCGATCTGTTGGACCATGCCGAGAAAAGCCTGTTTGATATCGCTCAAAACAACCTCCGACGCGATACGCGAAAAATGGACGACATCATGCGCGAGGCCGTGGAGGCCTTGGAGACCCTGCGCGACCGCACCGATGGTCTCACGGGGGTGCCGTCGGGTTTTACAGAGCTAGACCGGATGACATCGGGTTGGCAGCCTTCGGATCTGGTTATCGTGGCCGCACGGCCAGCGATGGGGAAAACGGCATTTGTATTAAGCTGCGCGCGTAACGCGGCAGTAGACCACGACAAACCTGTCGCCGTATTCTCCCTGGAAATGTCATCCGTGCAACTCGTCAATAGGCTTATCGCCGGTGAGACCGAGATAGAGCAGGAGAAGATCCGTAAAGGCAACCTGGCCGACCACGAATGGACGCAGCTCCATTCGCGCATCGACAGGCTTACCCAAGCACCTTTGCTTATTGATGATACACCGGCGCTCAATATTTTCGAGTTCCGTGCAAAATGCCGGCGACTGAAAGCCCAATACGATATCCAAATGGTTATTGTAGATTACCTGCAGCTCATGCACGGTAAGAATGATGGCAAGGGTGGTAACCGTGAGCAGGAGATAGGTAGCATCTCCCGTTCGCTCAAGTCGGTTGCCAAGGAGTTGAACATCCCTGTTATTGCCCTTTCCCAACTCAGCCGTGCGGTGGAGAGCCGTCCGGGAGGCAGCAAACGGCCCATGCTATCCGACCTGCGGGAGTCGGGGTCCATCGAGCAGGATGCCGATATGGTCCTGTTTCTCTACCGGCCGGAATACTATGGCCTCACCGAAGACGAAGCCGGGCGGCCTACGGCTGGCGTTGGCGAGATCATCATTGCCAAGCATCGGAATGGTGAGACCGGAACAGTACAGCTTCGGTTTATTGGTAAGTATGTGAAGTTTGCCGATCTGGAAGACGACTTTTCATTCGGTGACGGCGCTGCACCATTCGGCGATTCGGGGTCATTTTCCTCCGGCATCGCGCCCTCTGCATCGTTCGATCAGCCAGGTAGCATCACCCGGCAGTCGCGCATGAACGATATGAACGACGATTCGCCTTTTTAGTATAGAATTTCGTACCTTTACAGCCAATCGAGAAAGATAATTAGCGCACAAGGATTTTGGATTATTTAGCTGGTTTAAACCCTTCGCAACGGGCAGCCGTAGAACAAACCGAAGGGCCTGTGATGATTGTGGCAGGCGCGGGGTCTGGAAAAACCCGGGTAATTACCTACCGCGTGGCCCATTTGGTCCGCAATGGGATAGACCCGTTCCATATTTTAGTACTTACCTTTACGAACAAGGCGGCAAAAGAGATGCGTCAGCGTATCATGAGCGTGGTGGGTGATGAAGCTAAGAATATTTGGATGGGTACCTTCCACTCCGTGTTTGCGAAGATCCTGCGTGTAGAAGCCGAACATATCGGTTATCCGCGCAATTTTACCATCTACGATACAGACGACAGCAAAAGCCTCATCCGGAGCATCCTGAAAGAGATGCAGCTTGACGACAAGTTGTATAACGCGAGTTTCGTTTATAACCGGATTTCATCCGCCAAGAATAACCTGATTTCGGCACAGGAATACAGCAGCAACGAGCAGATTCAGGCCGACGATTTTTCCAATGGCCGCGGGCAACTGGGGCAGATTTATCTTACCTATACGCAACGCTGCTTTAAAGCAGGTGCTATGGATTTCGACGACCTGCTGTTCAAAACGAATGTACTTTTCCGCGAATATCCAGATGTACTCCACAAATACCAGCATAAGTTCAAATACCTGATGGTGGATGAGTATCAGGACACGAACTTTTCGCAATACCTCATCGTGCGCAAGCTAGCCGCTATCAATGAAAACCTTTGCGTGGTGGGTGATGATGCGCAGAGTATCTATGCGTTCCGCGGAGCGAACATCCAGAACATCCTTAATTTTGAAAAGGATTATCCTGATCTGAAGGTGTTTAAACTGGAGCAGAACTACCGTTCTACCCAGAACATTGTCAACGCAGCCAACAGCATCATCGCTAACAATAAGAATCAGCTACAGAAGCACGTGTTTTCCGAAAACGAAACCGGCGATAAAATCAGGGTGCACCGTGCATTCAGTGATAACGAGGAAGGGAAGATTGTAGCCGAGGCAATTGCGGAGGAACGTGCACTCCATGGCGGGAATTACCGTGATTTCGCCATCCTCTACCGCACCAATGCGCAGTCGCGAGCGATGGAAGAAGCGCTCCGGAAAATCAATATTCCATATAAAATTTACGGCGGAACATCGTTCTACCAGCGCAAGGAAATAAAGGATCTGATCGCCTATTTCCGCCTCACATTCAATCCGAACGATGAGGAAGCCATCAAGCGCGTGATAAACTACCCGCGTCGGGGCATTGGCGACACCACGCTGGATCGTATTCTGGTTGCGGCTGATCAACGCCAGCTTACCCTGTGGGAGGTTATCAGTAATGCCACTACCCACCTTGATGGGCGCAGCGCGGGCGCGGTCGGCACATTTGCCACGATGGTACAGGGCTTTCAGGTGATGGCTAGGAACCACACAGCCTACGATACTGCCATGCACATTGCCCAGCATTCTGGCATATTGAAAGATCTTTACGCTGACAAATCCGTGGAAGGCCTCAGCCGTTATGAAAACATTCAGGAATTGCTTAACGGCATCAAGGAGTTCAGTGAGCGCGAGGACATCGAAGAAAGAGGACTCGATATTTTCATGCAGGATGTAGCCCTCCTGACCAACGACGACAATGACAAAGATCCCAATGCCGACACGGTATCCTTAATGACCATCCACTCGTCAAAGGGACTGGAATTTCCTCAGGTGTTTATCGTGGGGCTGGAAGAAAATCTCTTCCCTTCGCAGCTGTCGCTTAACTCGCGAAGCGACCTTGAGGAAGAGCGTCGACTGTTTTATGTAGCCGTAACCCGTGCCGAGAAGAAGCTCACGATCAGCTACGCAACATCCCGTTACCGCTGGGGAACGCTCAATAACTGCGAACCGAGTCGGTTTCTGGATGAACTGAATCCGGCATACCTGGAGCTTGATTTTAAGCCTAGGTCGGCTCCAGCGGGTACCGCGTCGTTTACTGATGAACGGTCGGCATGGAGCGAGCGTGATATATTTACCAAACCGAAACCGAAGATAGCACCAAAAACGCGGACGCTGCTGCCCAAAGCACATACGCCAACACCAGGGTTTACACCGTCTGACACCAGTAACCTGCAGGTGGGCATGGAGGTCGAACACGAACGTTTCGGTTTTGGAAAGGTGGTCCAGGTGGAAGGCAACAAAAACGATGTGAAAGCAACTATTTTCTTCAAAGAATTGGGTCAGAAACAATTGTTGCTTAAATTTGCGAAATTGCGAATCGTAGGATAAGCAGTGTAAGAACGAAAGAACAATGGAAATAAATTTTGATTATAATAGCACAAGGCCAAAATTGATTTTGGCAGAATACGGCCGGAACGTGCAGAACATGGTGGATTATATCTGCTCCCTGCCCAGCAAGGAAGAACGTAACCGCCATGCTCAGGTGGTCATCGATATGATGGGATTTCTCAATCCCCACCTGCGGGATGTGGCCGATTTCAAGCATAAGCTTTGGGATCACCTGCACATCATATCTGATTTTAAGATTGATGTGGATTCGCCATACCCGGCACCCGATCCGGATTCAGTGCACCCCAAGCCCGAACTGCTCGACTATCCACAGCACCGTATCCGGTACAAGCATTACGGCCACACTATCGAAGAAATGATTGCACGGGCGAGGATAATCAACGATCCGGAGAAGAAACAGGCCATGATTCTCTCCATTGCCAATTTCATGAAGATGGCCTACCTCACGTGGAATAAAGATTCGGTAGAGGACGATTTCATCCTTGCCGACCTCCGCGAACTTTCGGGTGGTGAGCTGAAGCTGGCACCGGATGTAACCCTGACGAAGCTCGACTTCAAGACACCGCCTCCGGGCAGCCGTACAAAAGGCGGCAGCACCCAGCAAAACAGTAACGGAAAGAATAAGAAGCAGCAGCTGCAAAAGAAAAAGAAGAAGCATTGAATGCATTCGAAATATACGGTGGAAAGCCGCTGAAAGGGGAAATCATTCCGCAGGGAGCCAAGAACGAGGCGCTCCAGATCTTGTCGGCTGTATTGCTCTCCGAAGAGCAGATAACCATCAGTAACATCCCGGATATTAAGGATGTAAACAAACTCATCGAATTATTGAGTGACCTCGGCGTGGAGGTGAACCGTCTCGATAAAGACACCTACTCGTTCAGCGCCCGGAATATTGACCTCGATTATTTTAAATCGGAAGAATTCAGGACCAAAGGCGGCGGTTTGCGGGGGTCGATTATGATTGTCGGGCCTTTGCTGGCCCGGTTCGGTCGTGCGGCCATTCCCAAGCCAGGGGGCGACAAAATCGGTCGTCGCCGGCTTGACACCCACTTCCTGGGCTTCGAGAAATTGGGCGCCCGATTCCACTACGATGCCGACACGCATTTTTTTAACGTTGATGCCACTAACCTTACCGGGACATACATCCTTATGGAGGAGGCATCGGTAACCGGTACGGCTAACATCGTGATGGCCGCGGTACTCGCCAAAGGTACAACCACCATCTATAACGCTGCATGCGAGCCGTATCTGCAACAGCTGTGTAAGATGCTTAACCGTATGGGAGCAAAGATTTCGGGTATCGGATCGAATCTGTTGACCATCGAAGGGGTGGATAGCTTGGGTGGAACCGAACACCGGATGCTACCTGACATGATTGAGGTCGGGTCATTTATCGGATTGGCCGCAATGACCGGGTCGGAATTGACCATTAAAGATGTGCATTTCGACGAACTGGGTATCATTCCAACCGTATTTTCACGGTTGGGTATTCGCTTCGAACGTCGTGGCGATGACATTTACATACCTGCGCAAACCAGCTATGAGATAGATACTTTTATCGATGGTTCCATCCTGACCATCTCAGATGCACCCTGGCCCGGTTTTACGCCTGACCTGTTGAGTATCGTGCTGGTGGTGGCTACACAAGCCAAGGGCAATGTGCTGATTCACCAGAAAATGTTCGAGAGCAGGTTGTTCTTCGTCGACAAACTCATCGATATGGGGGCGCAGATCATTCTTTGCGATCCGCACCGGGCCACCGTTATCGGCCTCAACAACGCATTTAAGCTGCGCGGAATTGAAATGACGTCGCCCGATATCCGTGCCGGCGTTTCACTGCTGATAGCCGCATTGTCTGCCCAGGGGAAATCCGTTATCCACAATATCGAGCAGATTGAACGGGGCTATCAGGATATCGAGCGGCGGCTGCAGGCGTTGGGCGCCGATATCAGGCGCATTCAGGCAGACCCGAAACTTCACTGAAACATTTTTGGCGCCGTTAATTTGCAGGTGCAAACTCATGAAAAACAGTAGTTTCTAAAATTTTGTAAATTAATGTTTAACCATATAATTCAATCGAAAAAAACATGGAAAAAGTAGTACTAACATTGGCGGCGGGCGCATTGGTGCTGGCATCCTGCGTAAGCAATCCGGAGGGTAAGCGGGCGGAGACGTCTGATCAGATCACCGAGGCCGCATTGTCGCATACCGGCAACGAGCTTGCAGTGAACATCGAACAGTCTTCGTTGCAATGGACGGGTAGGAAAGTAAGTGGCCAGCACCATGGTGAGGTTCGGATAAAATCCGGTGCGCTGGTTGTGGAAGAGGGCAAGCTTATTGGTGGTAATTTTGTTATCGACCTCACCACCATTACAAACCACGATCTGGATGGCGAGTACAAAGGCAAGCTTGAAGGCCACTTGAAGTCTGCAGATTTCTTCGATGTGGATAATCATCCCGAAGCATCATTCGAAATCACGAATGTACAGGATGGCGCGGAAGCTGGAACTGTGGCTATTTCGGGTAACCTGACGATCCGTGGGGTGACCAAAAACATCACGTTCGATGCGCAGGTGCAGGAAGCCAGTGATGCAGCAGTCAAAGCAACAGCCGACTTCAATATCGCCCGGGAAGACTGGGGCGTGAATTATGCTGGCCAGGCCGACGACCTCATCAGCAAAGAAATTAATTTTAAAGTAACGCTTGTTGCCGGCGCATAGGTGCCAGCCAGGCTGTATCTTGATATAAGATCCCGCTCCGTTGTAAACGGGCGGGATTTTTTTATCCTGAAATGGCGTTGATGATGTCGTATTGAGTAATAATGGCGATTTTTCCGTATTCATCCTCGACCAATACTGCTTGATTATCCTTGTGGATGAGCGACGATATCTTGTCGATGGAAGTACGGAGGTCTACAAAGGGGAATGAGGGGGTGCATATTTCCGTCACTCCGGCCGACTTCAATGCGGGATTTTCCAGCAACGCATTGAGGATGTCCGATTCGGTGACCTTACCGATGATCATGCCTTGTTGGGTGACAGGTATCTGCGAGATGTTGAGCGTCTTCATGCTGTTGAACGTTTCGATGACCGATTGTTCCACGTCGGCCATTACCAGCGGCACATCGCCACGTTTCCGGAGAATGGTTTGGGCCGTCAGTTTCTCGTCTTCGAGAAATCCCCGCTCGCGGAGCCAATCCTCGTTGTACATCTTGCCCATATAGCGCGAACCGTGATCATGCAGGATGATGACCACCACCGAATCGTCGTTAAGCTGATCGGCAAGCTGGAGCAGGCCCGCTACTGCAGCACCGGCCGAGTTACCGGCAAAGATACCTTCCTTGCGAGCGAGGTCGCGTGTCATTAGCGCCGCATCTTTATCGGTCACTTTTTCGAAATGGTCAATGACACCGAAATCTACATTTTTCGGGAGGAAATCCTCGCCGATGCCCTCGGTTATGTACGGGTATATCTCACGCTTATCGAAAATGCCGGTCTCTTTATACTTTTTGAATACCGATCCGTATGAGTCTATACCCCATACGACGATATCGGGGTTCTTTTCCTTTAGGTATTTGCCGGCGCCGCTAATGGTACCCCCGGTACCTACCCCCGCTACCAGGTGCGTAATTTTCCCCCCGGTCTGCTCCCATATTTCTGGTCCTGTTTGTTCGTAATGGGCCTGGGTATTGGAGAGGTTGTCGTACTGGTTCGCTTTCCAGGAGTTTGGAATTTCCCGTTCCAGCCGGCTCGAAACGGAGTAGTAGGAGCGGGGATCTTCGGGGTCTACGTTGGTGGGGCATACGATGACTTCCGCACCAAAAGCCCGTAGGGCATCGATTTTCTCCTTCGATTGTTTATCCGTTGTGGTAAAAATACAGCGATAGCCCTTAATCACCGCTGCCATGGCGAGGCCCATACCGGTATTGCCGGATGTACCTTCGATGATGGTGCCACCCGGTTTGAGTAAACCCGCGGTCTCCGCATCTTCGATCATCTTGACCGCCATGCGGTCCTTGATGGAGTTGCCGGGGTTGGTGGTCTCTATTTTGGCCAGTATTGTTCCTTTCGCACCATGGATGATGCGATTGAGTCTTACCATAGGCGTATTGCCAATGGTCTCCAGGATATTGTTATGCCACATCATGGTTGCGGTTTTAAGGGTTAGAATTTCAGGTGTTTTACCGTCAGTCCGTTGTTGATGAGCTGTCGGAGGGATTCTATGCCGATGGTGAGGTGGGTTTCGACAAATTCGGCCGTTACGCTCGAATCGCTTTCCACCGTTTTCACGCCTTCAGGTATCATCGGCTGATCCGATACCAGCAGGAGCGCTCCGGTCGGTATTTTATTGGCAAAGCCTACCGAGAAGATGGTGGCTGTTTCCATATCAACAAGCATGGCACGTATGCTTTTGAGGTATTTTTTGAACTCTTTATCATGTTCCCAGACCCGCCTATTGGTGGTGTAGACGGTGCCTGTCCAGTAATCGAGGGAATGGTCACGTATGGTCGTGGAAATGGCTTTCTGTAAGGCGAATGCCGGCAACGCGGGAACCTCGGGCGGGAAATAGTCATTTGACGTGCCTTCGCCACGGATGGCAGCGATGGGTAGTACGAGGTCACCGATTTTATTTTTCTTTTTCAGTCCGCCGGCCTTACCCAGAAACAGCACCGCTTTTGGCGAAATAGCGGATAGCAGGTCCATGATGGTAGCGGCCATAGGGCTGCCCATCCCGAAATTGATAATGGTAATTCCCCCGGCCGTTACGCTTTGCATCGGTTTATCCAGTCCCAGAATTGGCGCGTTATTGTGCATTTCCGAAAAGAGCTTTACATAGTTGGAAAAATTCGTCAGCAAGATATAGTCGCCGAATTGATCCAATGGCCGGTTGGTATAACGGGGCAGCCAATTGTTCACAATATCTTCTTTGCTCTTCAGCCCAGGTTTGATGGGCGTCTGTACGGGTGTGCTTTTTTCTTTTGCCATGGCTATAAATAAAAATCCCCCCGTTTTCGGCGGGGGGAGAAACGTTATGCTGCTTTCAGCTTCTTTAAATCGGACTTCTCGAATTTATGCTTCGCGTATTCGAGCGATATATACAGTGTTTTCTGTTCTCCCTTGTCGGATGGGATTTCGAACATGGCGTCCAGCATGATGGCCTCGCAAATGGATCGGAGCCCCCGCGCCCCGAGTTTGAATTCATTGGCCTTATCAACGATAAACTGGTAAACATCATCATCGAACTTCAATTCCACGTCCTCGTATTCAAATAACTTCTGATACTGTTTGATCAGTGCATTCTTCGGTTCGGTAAGGATATTCAACAGCGTCGCTTTATCGAGCGGATTGAGGTAGGTAAGTACTGGCAACCTGCCAATCAGTTCAGGAATGAGGCCGTAGCTTTTCAAGTCCTGCGGTGTAATGTATTTATACAGATTGTTCAGATCGATGTCTACCTCGTCCTGGTTCACCTTATACCCGATGGTTTGCGTACGCAAACGGTTGGCTATCTTTTTCTGAATGCCATCAAACGCACCACCGCACATAAACAGGATGTTATTGGTATTTACCGCTATCATCTTCTGGTCTGGGTGTTTTCGGCCGCCTTGTGGTGGTACATTTACAATGGTCCCTTCCAGAATTTTCAACAAGGCCTGCTGCACCCCTTCACCAGACACATCGCGTGTGATGGACGGGTTGTCGCTTTTGCGGGCTATCTTATCGATTTCGTCAATGTAGATGATACCCCGTTCGGCGGCGGCCACATCGTAATCGGCAGCCTGAAGGAGCCGCGTAAGGATGCTTTCCACGTCTTCACCCACGTAGCCGGCTTCCGTTAATACGGTGGCATCGCAGATGCAGAAAGGCACGTTCAGTATTTTGGCGATCGTTTTGGCAAGTAACGTCTTTCCCGTTCCTGTTTCGCCCACCATGATGATGTTCGATTTTTCCAGTTCGATTTCATCCTTATCTGCCTTTTGGTTCAAACGCTTATAATGATTATATACCGCTACCGACATCACTTTTTTAGCATCATCCTGCCCGATAACGTATTGATCGAGATGCGTTTTGATTTCGATGGGTCGTATAAGCTTCAGCGTAGTCTGCAGGGCTTTGCTCTTGCGGAGGTTCATCTCCTCGGTCAGTATTTCACCGGCCTGGGCAATACACCGGTCGCAAATATGCGCACCGTCGCCCGCGATGAGCATCAGTGCGTCCTGCTTTCGGATGCCGCAGAATGAACAAGTTACTTCCTTCGTATTCTTTGCCATGTTATTTTTCCTTTTTGGACGACAGCACTTCGTCCACCATGCCATGTTCTTTGGCTTCGGAGGAAGTCATCCAATAATCACGATCCGACGATTTTTCCACCCAATCGTAGCTTTTTCCGGAGTGGTGCGCAATTATGTCGTAAAGTTCTTTCTTGATTTTCAGCATTTCGCGAAGGTTGATCTCCATGTCGGCAGCCACCCCTTGCGCACCGCCCGAGGGCTGGTGTATCATCACCCGCGAGTGGGTCAGTGCCGCACGTTTTCCTTTCGCCCCGGCACACAATAGCACCGCAGCCATCGAGGCTGCCATGCCGGTACAGATGGTCGCCACATCTGGCGTAATGTACTGCATGGTGTCATAGATGCCCAACCCGGCGTATACGCTGCCTCCGGGGGAGTTTATGTAAATCTGGATGTCGCGCTGCGCATCGGCCGATTGGAGAAACAGGAGTTGCGCCTGGATGATATTGGCTACCTGGTCGCCTACCGGATCGCCCATGAAAATAATGCGATCCATCATCAGTCGCGAAAATACATCCATCTGGGCAACATTCATCTGCCGTTCTTCGATGATATAAGGCGTGAGGGACGTAGGCATTTTGCTTTCTACACGGCCGATGAAACCGTCTACATGATGACTGCCGATCCGATGGTGCTTGATGGCATATTTTCTGAATTCGTTTTTATCAATACTCATGTCTTATGCTATTATCTTGCTAATATATGTGATTTCGTTGAAATATTAAATAGTCGCGTGGTATTTGTGGTTGAACAAACATCGCGCCATGGGGCGTAGCGGGCAAGTATCTGCCAAAATGCCTTATCCAGGTACTGTCACCCTGTCGGTTTAGGCGGGATTCATCCTCCGCTAATGGTAACCGGGCAAATCCGTGAGAAATTCGAACCGTTCGTCATCGAAATGGATACGGCAGTAGTGATGCTGCAACCCATTGCTTACCAGCAGGAGCGGCACCCGGTGTACCATATTATATCGGGCAATCTGTTCGAAGGTGGCCTGGGTTATCTTCACCGTGGGCGCTTTGAATTCTGCCAGCAGAATTTTGTTCCCCTGTGTGTCATACACCACCAGGTCGCTTCGCCGCGGCATATTGTTGAGTGTCAGTCCACCCTCGATTTTGATGAGCGAACGCGGGTATTGTTTTTCATGGATAAGGTGGTGAATCCAGTGCTGGCGTACCCACTCTTCGGGCGTAAGCACAAGTTGTTTCTTTCGCAATTCATCAAATATGAGTAGCTTCGTGCCGTCCCGCCGGATGTTGGCCGGATATGCCGGCAAATTGAGGGGTATAGGGCTAAACATCTTGCAAAAATAGCGTTTAAATGTTGACCTTTGCGGGGAAAAAGTAAATGGATACCAATAAAATCATTTCTGACATAAAGGGCAGGAAGCTTCACCCGGTATACCTGCTTCACGGTGAAGAATCTTATGCCATCGATTTGGTGAGCGACTGCATTGAGACGGGTGTGCTCGACGACGCACAGAAAGGCTTCGACCAGACCGTGTTGTATGGTAAGGATACGGACTTCACGACGATTGTAAGTGCGGCCAGACGCTATCCGATGATGAGCGATTACCAGGTCATCGTGGTTAAGGAAGCCCAGAACCTGAAATGGAAGGAAGATGAATTATTGGTTGCTTATCTCGAAAATCCGATGAAGAGCACCGTGCTTGTATTGGCTTACAAACACGGTAAGTTCGACAAGCGGCGCAAGATCTATAAAGTGGCCGGTAAAGCCGGCATTGTTTTCGAGTCCCCCAAGCTGTACGACGATAAGGTAGCTCCCTGGATAGCTGACTATGTGAAGGGTAAGGGGTGGCGCATCCATCCACAGGCTGCGGCGATGATGGCAGAATACCTCGGCACCGACCTGTCCAAGGTGGTCAATGAGCTTGATAAACTCATGCTTAACGTGCCCAAGGAACAGGAAATCTCCATTCAGGACATTGAGCGGAATATCGGCATCAGCAAAGACTTCAATGTTTTCGAACTCACCACGGCGTTGGCGAAACGGGATGTGGAAAAGGCGTTTCGTATCGTCGACTATTTCGGTGCTAATCCGCGGAGCAACCCCATGCCGGTGATATTAGGTGCCATGGGAGGGTATTTCATCAAAGTATTGAAGTATCATTACCTCACGGACCGATCGCCCCAGGCTGTGGCACGTGAGTTGGGTGTACATCCGTTTTTTACGCGGGAGTACGATATTGCAGCCCGTACCTACAACAGGCGAAAGACATTCGACATCATCGGCCATTTGCGCACATATGACTTGAAATCGAAGGGGTTTAATGCCGTTAACATGGAGCAGGGCGATTTATTGAAGGAATTGGTTTATAAAATAGTTAACTGATAGCATCCGTGATGAATAAATATACACTGATAGTGACCTTCCTGTTGTGCTGTAACTGTTTTTCTGTCCGTGCACAGCAGCGGGGTACGTACACGCTGCTGCAAGCTGGCGGGATTTTTGGTCTGGCAACGACAGGCGATCAATCCGCCATGAGCGGCTATCAATTCCAGTTCGCGTTTGGCCGCAATTTTTACGATCGGATGTACCTTGGGCTGGGCATTGGTAATGATGTGTACCGCGGCCGGGGCACACTGGCCGATGGTAGCCGCTCAACCCGCCGGGTCAGTACGCTGCCGATATTCGCCGACTTCAGGGTGCCCGTTGCAGCCTTATCGCCATTAGGCAGGTTCGGCGTGCTGGCCAATGCGGGTTATGCGCCCAGTATTGGTGCCGACTATTTCAAGGGCTTTGTTGCCAAAGCTGGTATTACCTATGGGCACATGCTGGTAGGCGGTTCAGATCTCCTGTTCAGTACAGGTTACGGCTTCCAGCAATTCGATTCACGTTTTTCCGGAAGCAGCTTCTACCAGCACAGTATTTTCCTTACCGTCGGGTTATTCGTGCATTAGTCCAGGCGTTTTACGCGTACATGGCTTGCCGCTGTTCTTTTACCGCTTCACTGTTCACGTAATCGTCGTAGCTCATCAGCTTATCGATAATGCCGCCCGGTGTCAGCTCGATGATGCGGTTAGCTACGGTCTGTGTCAGCTCATGGTCGCGCGATGTGAACAGGATGCTTCCACGGAAATCGACCATGCCGTTGTTGAGCGCGGTAATGGACTCCAGGTCCAAGTGGTTTGTCGGTTCATCAAACAACAGCATGTTGGCTTGCTGAAGCATCATCCGGGAGAACATGCAACGCATTTTTTCACCGCCTGACAATACGGAGCTCTTCTTCAGTACTTCTTCGCCGGAGAACAGCATCTTGCCCAGGAATCCGCGGATAAACTGTTCGTCTTTGTCGCCCGCCGAATACTCGCGCAGCCAGTCGATCAGGTTCTCCGACTTCCCTTCAAAATAGGGGCTGTTATCCATGGGGATGTCGGCGATACTGATGGTCACACCCCACTTGAAGCTGCCGGTATGCGCTTTATCGCGCCCGGTAAGGATATCGTAAAAAGCGGTAGTGGCCAGGCTATTTTGTGAAAGGATGGCAATTTTATCGCCCTTGTTGACCATGAAGTTTACATCGCTGAACAAAAGTTCGCCATTGAGCGTTTTGCCCAACTTCTCCACCTGCAGAATTTGGTCGCCGGCTTCGCGGGCCATCGTGTTGAACATGATGGCTGGGTATTTCCGGTTAGAGGGCTTAATCTCTTCCAGGTTGATTTTTTCGAGTGCTTTCTTCCGGCTGGTGGCTTGTTTGGATTTAGAGGCATTGGCGCTGAATCTGCGAATGAATTCCTGAAGTTCCTTCACCTTATCTTCCATCTTCTTGTTCTGGTCGGCACGCTGCTTCAGGGCCAGCTGACTCGATTCGTACCAGAACGTATAGTTACCCGTATAGATGTTCATCCTGCCGAAGTCGATGTCGACCACGTGCGTACACACCGAGTCGAGGAAGTGCCTGTCG
>Ga0182739_1001343_pt1 | contig 26207 bp, 15 predicted proteins | sample eDN5th30CBELigBY_FD_128873 | JGI IMG/M metagenome (GOLD analysis project Ga0182739, IMG submission 128873) | Enriched backyard soil microbial communities from Emeryville, California, USA - eDNA 5th pass 30_C BE-Lig BY (version 2) (version 2) | ecosystem: Environmental > Terrestrial > Soil >... | reverse complement strand
TAGGCGATAACGCCCCAGCGCATACAATCCCGCGGCGATCACCGGCAGCTAACCGAGAAAAAACAGCAGTTGCCCCGTCACGAACCCCCATCGGTCCACATGCACCAACTGTGTCTCCGATAGCTCCTTCAGGTGTTCCATCACAGGAAAATTATGCCGGTACTGCCACAGCAGGTTTGGCAAAATCAGCAACACAGCCAGCCCTGCCGCCCCATAGAACGTTTTTTTTGTCAACACGTTTCGTGTCGGCGTCAGTAGGACTGCCGGTAATAGGCCAATGAGCAGAAAGACTATATTGTATTTGTTCAGGAAACCGATGGCAAATACCACAGCACCGATATAAAGCCACCGCGGTCTTTTCGATTGGAGGTACAGCACCACCACAGCATAGAATACGGTCCACGACAATACATCCAGGGAGTTCGGCTGATACAGCGTGTTCAGCCGCAGCAATGATGAAAACAGCACACACGTGGCGCCCAGCAACCGGGCAAAGATATCCCCTCCTAGTTTACCGATAATTTTCCATACCACTATGATGGTCAGTGCGCCAAAGAGTGCCGGAAAAAATTTCACCCAGAAGACACCATTGCCCAATAGTTTGATAACCAATGAAATCCACGATGTCATAGGCGGAACGGACATGAAGCCCCATGCCAGGTGGTTGGCTTGGTCAAGGTGAAGGAATTCGTCGCGGTGCAGGTCATAGGCAGGGTGTATCAACACTGCCTGCAGAAGAAATTTCAGGGCAATAAAGCCGATCAGGATAATGTTATGTTTAGTCACGCGGGGTTTCATTTACGGACTGCTGGAAACAAAGATAATAAATCAGCTGGCTATTGCCCGCCGCCGCTGCACGATGTAGAGACCAGCCATCACGAGCAGCACTCCGGCCCAGGTATGCCACGAGAGCGGTTCATCCATAAGTGCTGCGGCAATGACAAAACCGGCAACGGGACAGAGGAAGAGCCAAGCCGATGCCTTGAGCGGATTATCCTGCAACAGATACAGCCACAGGAGCACTGCGATGACCGATACCGCTATGGCCAACCACAGCACCGCACCCCAAAAACGGCCATCGAACGTGTTGGCCGTACCGTCATAAAAAAACCAGGCAAATGGCAATACGCTCAGGCCACCAATCAGGGTCTGCCACCCATTGATGGTGAGGATATGCAGTTTGCCCCAGTCCTGCTTCGCGAAATAAATTGCTCCTGCCGAGTAAGAAAGCATGCTGAAGAAAAGCACGGCGATACCCTGCGGCGTGGCATAGCTTTCACCAAACAAGGGGTACGACGCCAGCAGCATACCGGCGATACACAGCATGAAGCTCGCCACGGTGCTCCAACCCACCGATTGCCTGTACCAGATTGCCCCCATCACCGCAATCAGCACCGGATTGGTAGCCACAAATAGGGTACCCAATCCGGCCGAGACCTCCTCCATGGCCACCACATACAGGCCCAGGTAAAGACCCACGTTCAGCAATCCGTAGATGGCCAGTTGTTTCCAACGCATTAGGCCCGCGGGTATAGGCCGACGCATCACGAGGTGTGTAATCACCAACATCGCCGTGGCAGCCACCGCGAAGCGGGCAATGGCAATAATAAAGGGCTGCGCCGATAGCAGGCCAATTTTCGTAGCTGCCGAGGCCGATGCCCATAGGATGGCAAAGACGGTACCCGCCAATACATAACCTGCTTGTTGAACTGAACTTTTCACCGCTATTTCCCTACTTGAATTCGACCGCGAAACTAAACAAAAGAATGGTTTTCTCTTTTTTTCACCCAGTTATTTATTCTTTTTACTTCCTTTGCAGGGTGTCCGGCACCAATCCGGCGCATACCATGCACTAAATGAATGTTTCAATCATGAAAAAAATTAGCACAAAACTTTCTATGTTTCTTGCTGGCTCCGTAGCCCTGACTACCCTATCCCAGTCTTGCCAGTCGCCCGGAAGCGACACGGCTGACGCCAACGGCCAGGCATCACCCGTTACGGTCGACGCCTTTGCCGATCTCGAAATCCTCCGCTACGACGTACCGGGGTTCGATTCGCTCACCCTTCAACAGAAGAAGCTGGCCTACTATCTCCACCGGGCTGCATTATCGGGCCGTGACATCATTTACGATCAGCGCGGCAAGGACAACCTTACTATTCGTAAAACGATCGAAGCCATCTTCAACAATCCTCAAACCGATAAAAGTGGTGAGGATTGGGCGGAATTCAAAACCTATGCAGGCCGCTTCTGGTTCAGTAACGGTGCCCATCACCATTATTCCAACGATAAGTTTGTACCAGCGTGCAACCCCGAGTACTTCGCCGGACTGGTACAGGCCTGCGACGCGACAGCCCTTCCGCTGCTCGAAGGCGAAAGTGTAACCGCCTTTATCGGCCGTATCCAGCCGATCATCTTCGATCCGGCGGTCAATCCCAAAATGGTCAACCTGACGGAAGGTATCGACCACATAGCACAGTCGTCCAATAATTTCTATGAGGGCGTCTCTCAGCAGGAGGTCGAAGCCTTCTACGGCACGTTCCCTGATACGGGCCACGACCCCGAATGGGGGCTCAACAGCAAGGTGGTGAAGGTAGACGGCAAAGTGACCGAACAGGTCTGGAAATCGGACGGCATGTATGGCGAGGCCATCGACCAAATCATTTTCTGGCTCGAAAAAGCCATTCCGGTTGCCGAGAACCCCACCCAGCAGCAAGCACTCACGCTCCTGGCAGACTATTACCGCACAGGCGACCTCCACACGTGGGATGAATACAACAAAGCATGGGTGCAGGATACCACCGGTACCATCGATTTCGCCAACGGCTTCATCGAAGTATATAATGATGCCCTGGGCATCAAGGGAAGCTACGAGGCCGTGCTCTCACTGAAGGACTTCGAAAGCACCAAACGCATTAAGGCCATTGCCGATGAAGCTCAATGGTTCGAAGACAACTCGCCGCTCATGCCCGAACACAAGAAAAAGGAAGTCAAAGGCATCAGCGCTAAAGCCATCACGGTTATCGCTGAGGCCGGCGACGCCTCGCCGGCCACGCCGATTGGCATCAACCTGCCCAATTCAGACTGGCTCCGCAAGGAGTATGGCTCCAAGTCAGTTTCACTAAGCAACATCGTGCACGCCTACAACGAAAGCAGCGCCAACAGCGGTTTTCTGGAAGAGTTCGTAGCCGATACGGCCAGGCTGAACCGCATGAAAAAATTCGGCAACCTGTCGAGCGACCTCCATACCGATATGCACGAATGCATCGGTCACGCTTCCGGCCAGATCAACCCCGGCGTAGGCACGACCGATAAGACGCTCAAAAGTTACGCCTCCTGCTTAGAAGAAGCACGGGCCGATCTGGTGGCCCTGTACTATATCCTCGATCCCAAACTGGTGGAGATCGGCGTCATGCCGTCGCTGGAAACAGGCAAAGCTGAATACGACAGCTACATGATGAACGGCCTGATGACCCAGCTTACACGCATCAAGCCGGGCGATCAGATTGAAGAGGCCCATATGCGCAACCGCGCGCTAAATGCGTATTGGGTATATGAAAAAGGTAAAGCAGACAATATCGTATCGTTCGAGAAAATAGACGGGAAAACCTACGTGCAGGTCAACGACTACGAAAAGCTGCGCACGCTGTTCGGCGAACTGCTGCGCGAAATCCAGCGCATCAAATCGGAAGGGGACTACGAAGCCGGAAAAAACTTGGTCGAAACGTATGGCGTCAAGGTCAATCCCGAACTCCACGAAGAGGTGCTGGCACGTTATGCAACGTTAAATCTTAAACCGTATAAGGGCTTCGTGCAGCCGCGCCTCACCGCCATCGAGGAGAATGGTGAAATCACCGACGTGAAACTGGAATACGTGACCGATTTCTATGGCCAGATGCTGGAGTACGGTAAGGACTATTCCCTGCTGCCGGCGGTGAACTAACTACCGTCACCGGCCATATCACTCAAAATGCCGATGGCATGGCCAATATCCGGCACCCGATCAAAGGCGATACGCAGCGACCCTTTCACCTCCTTGAGGTTGCAGATGGTAGGATTCTGCTGTACAAACTGCAGGATTTTACCGAAACGGTCGCTTTCGAAATACGCCGGGTTGGTGGCGAAGTAACCGCGGAGCACGTTTTTCTTAAAGGATACCTTCTCAAAGCCGATCGCCCTGCCAAGCCATTGCAGGCGCAGCGTATTCAGCAGTTCCTCAACCTGGCGGGGTATCGGCCCAAAGCGGTCGCGCAGCGATTGCCTGAAGGCATCCAGCTGTTCCTCGTCCTCCAGCTTGGAAATATCGTTGTACAGGTTGTAACGCTCAGCCACATTGGTAACGTATGCATCCGGAATGAGCACCTCCAGGTCGGTATCAATCTGGGTAAACGACACGAAGTCGCGCTGTTTCACATCGGTAAAGAGCGTGGAAAACTCGTCGTCTTTCAATTCCTGGATGGCCTCATCCAGTATTTTGTGGTACATCTCAAACCCTATCTCGGCGATGAAGCCGCTCTGCTCAGCCCCCAATAGGTTACCGCTACCGCGGATGTCGAGGTCGCGCATGGCCACATTAAAGCCACTGCCCAGCTCGGAGAACTCCTCGATGGCATTGAGCCGCTTGTACGCTTCGGGGGTGAGTGTGGATAGTGGTGGGCTAAGCAGGTAACAAAAAGCCTTTTTGTTGGAGCGTCCTACGCGGCCCCGCATCTGGTGCAGGTCGCTCAGCCCGAACATGTGAGCGTGGTTAATGATAATGGTATTCGCATTGGGGATGTCCAAGCCGGCTTCAATGATCGTGGTGGCCACCAGCACATCATAGTCGTGGTTTACAAACTTGAGCATCACGTCCTCAAGCGCATCACCGTCCAGCTGGCCGTGGGCCACCCCCACACGGGCATGTGGTACGAGCTTCATGATCAGGCTGCCCAGCTGTGGCAGGTCGGCCACGCGGTTGTGGATGAAGAATACCTGCCCCCCGCGGTCTACTTCGTAAGTCACCGCCTCCTGGATGAGCGTTTCGTTAAACACATGCAGTTCCGTCTGTACCGGTTGCCGGTTTGGCGGCGGTGTATTGATGATGCTGAGGTCGCGTGCACCCATCAGTGAAAAATGCAGGGTTCGCGGTATCGGGGTGGCCGTCAACGTGAGTACGTCGACATTGGCGCGTAGTTGCTTTAGCTTCTCCTTCACACCTACGCCAAACTTCTGCTCCTCATCGACAATCATCAGGCCGAGGTCTTTGAATTTCACATCCTTGCTCACCAAGCGGTGCGTACCGATGATGATGTCCAGCTTCCCTTCTGCCAGCCGGGCCAGCGTCTCTTTGATCTGCTTACTGGTTTTAAACCGGTTGATGTAGTCGATGTTGCAAGGAAATCCTTTCAGGCGTTCGGTAAAGGTGCGGTGGTGCTGCATGGCCAGGATGGTGGTTGGCACCAGCACGGCCACCTGCTTGCTGTCCGTCACCGCCTTGAACGCCGCGCGGATGGCCACCTCCGTTTTGCCGAAGCCCACATCGCCGCACACCAGGCGGTCCATCGGGTGGGGCGACTCCATGTCGTGCTTCACATCCTGCGTCGCCTTCTCCTGGTCGGGCGTATCCTCGTAGATAAATGAAGCTTCCAGCTCGGTCTGCAGGTATGTGTCGGGGCTAAAAGCGTTTCCCGTCTGCGACTTCCGTTTCGCATAAAGCTTAATCAGGTCGCGCGCAATGTCTTTAACTTTTTTTTTAGTGGTCTTCTTCAGCTTGTCCCACGCATCGGTACCCAGCTTGTTCATTTTGGGCGCCACGCCATCCTTGCCCGTATATTTCGAAATGCGGTTCAGCGAGTTGATGTTCACGTAGAGCAGGTCGTTGTCTGCATACACCAGGCGGATGGATTCCTGTATCCGGCCGTTTACCTCAACCTTCTCCAGCCCGGCATACTTGCCGATACCGTGGTCAATGTGGGTAATGTAGTCGCCAGGTTTCAACTCACGCAGCTCCTTCAGCGTAATGGCCTGCGAGCGTTCGTAGCCCTTCTTCCGCTTGTATTTATAGTAACGGTCAAACACCTGGTGGTCGGTATAGCATGCCACACCCACCGCCTTATCGGCAAATCCCTCGCGCAAGGCGGTGTGTATGGGTGTAAACGTAACCGACTTGTCCATATCATCGAGGATGGTAATCAGCCGCTCAATCTGCCGGGGCGAATCGCTGAAAATGCAGTTCTCGATATGGACTTTTTCGTTTTCCTTAAAGTTATGTATCAGCAGGCTGAAGTCCTTGTTGAACGAAGGCTGCGGACGCTGGTCAAACACGACGGTGTGGTCAGCCTTGTACAGAAACTGCTTACCGAATTCCACCACGGCAAAATCGCTCAGGATGGCCGAGAGGTTCTTTTCGTCGATAAAGTTGTACTTCGGGTCCACCCACTCGGGGTTCTGCTGCCTATCTTCCGGCGACAGCGCCCGCCACAGTTCGGTAGCCTTCTTATAGCCGCGGGCAATGATGTCCATCGTAAACTGCACATCCTCGAACCAGATGACCGCATCGGCCGGGATGTACTCCAGCAGCGCGATGTTGCCTTCCGTGAGGAACTTCGCCTGTACATTGGGCACAATAGTTACCGTATGAATGTTGCTGACCGACAGCTGACTTTCGATGTCGAACGTGCGGATGCTTTCGATATCGTTGCCGAAGAACTCGATGCGGTAGGGCAGATCATTGGAAAACGAGAAGATATCCACGATGCCGCCACGGATGGCATACTGCCCCGGTTCATAGACGAAGTCTACCCGTTCAAACTCATATTCCTGCAGGAATTCGTTGATGAATTCGATGTCGAGGTTCGCCCGTTGGGTGATTTCGAGCGTGTTTTTTTCCAGATCACTACGGTTGATCACCTTCTCAGCGAGCGCCTCGGGGTAGGTTACGACCATTTTCGGGAGCTCGCTGACATGGTTGAGGGTGCTAAGCGTTTCCGCCCGCTGCAATACGTGGGCACTATCGGTCTGGGTAAAGTCGAATGCTTTGCGGTACGAGGCTGGGAAAAACAGCACCTGCTTATCGAGCAGCCCTTCAAGATCGCTCAGGAAATAGGCCGCCTCCTCGTGTGTGGGCAGCACGAATACGAGGGGTCGTTCCTGCAGTTTGTAGCATGCCACGGCCACCATCGCATCGGCCGACCCAATCAACCCTTTCAGATGGATGTTCGGATGCTTGCCCTGCAAGGCCTTTGCCAGTGCCGTTACTTCGTTGCGCTGGCAGAATTTCGTTAAAATGTCACTGATGCCCACTATCGTAAAAACGGGGGCAAATGTACGTAAAAAATAAGCGAACTAGGAGACTTCGTGCTGCATTTCCGTTACCTGTGTCTCTTCGATAGCGATAGCGATATGGGCTCGTGCACCTTCCACCGCGCCATCCGGGCCCACTCGGTTTTCGATGTGCCACTTAATATGGTCGCGGTAGCTTTTGTTGAACAGGTCAATCCGTTTATCGGTAATCCGGTGGCCCATACTCTTGTGTTCCTTGTGCTTCGCAATGGGCGCGCCAAGCCCCACTCCATTATCCTCCACAGTAAGCTGGATAGCCGATCCACCCGATTTCGCGACAATACGGAGGTGCTTTTCTTTCTGTTTGGAAGGCGCCAGACCATGGCAGATAGCGTTCTCTACAAACGGCTGCAGCAGCAGGGCGGGAATGACGTCTCGGTTCTCCCAGGCCTCCATTTCGTTCACAATGTGGTAGGTGAATTCACCGTCAAACCGGTTTTTTTCCAGTTTAAGATATTGGTCAAGCAGCATCAGTTCATCGCACACGCGGTGCACGGGGCGATGCGAAATCTCTAGCACGCTGCGGATAAAACGGCTGAAATGCACAAGATAGTTGAGTGCACGCTCGTATTCCCTGCGTTCCACGAGGAAACGGATTGATCCCAGGCAGTTGAACATAAAATGCGGATTGATCTGCATCCGTGTGGCGATGATTTCGGCCTCCATGAGGTTCTTTTCATACAACGCCTTCAGGTGGGCATCCTTCTGCTGTTTTAACAATTCTTCCGATCGCCTTTTCAGCCGACGGATGCGGAACTTGAAAACCGCGAAGCCCGCAACCACTGCCAGAAGTCCCACCATCGCAAATATAATCACGTTCCGGTTGCGCAGCTTAGCGGCTGTCAGCTGGTTGTCTTTGGTAAGCAATTCTATCTCAGCCTCCTTACTCTCGAAATCGTATTGTTGCCGGAGAGCCGAAATCGCCACTTGCTGTTCATGAAAGGCGAGGCTGTCTTTATACTGTTGGGCAATGCGATAATAAGCCAACGCCTGCCCGGCATTGCCCTGCTGTTCATAGGTGGCGGAAATCGCTTCGGCGCTGTGCTGTATCATGGCATAGTGCTGCAGTTTATCGGCCGCCTCAAAAGCGCGGGAATAGCTGGCCAATGCCCATTCCAGCTGTCCGTGTCGACGGAAGATATCGCCGATGCTGCTCAGTACGGTTGCTTGTCCAAGTGGATTATCCAATTTCTCATACAGCTTCAACGACTGCTCAAAGTACGTTCTTGCCGTCCGGAGGTCTCTCCCTTCCATTAAATAGCTGTTACCGATGGCTTCCAGCGTAATGGCGATACCATTCTGGTCGTTCATTTCATCGTTTAGCCGCTTCAGTTCGAAGAGGTATTCGCGTGCCGTCCGGTGGTCGCCGCGTTCGTCGTAGTAGCTCCCTATCGAAAGGTAATTCATGGCCTGCCCCAGTGTGTTATTGGAGGCTTTCGCAATTTCCAAGGCCTGTCGTAGGTAGCCCAGCGCTTCCTGCTCTCGGCCGGGGATATTCATCAGCGCAATGCCGAGGCCGTTACTGGCAATTTCGCGGTTCTTGTCGTCCTGTTCCTTTTCGGCGATGGCTAGCGCTTTCAGGTAGTATGCCACAGATACATCAAAATTGCCGTTGTGGCGGGCGGCCACACCGGTGTTGTTGGCGAAGATCATCTTGCTGAGCGGCGGAATGTTGAGGTGTTCCGTCAGGTCAAACGCTTTCTGATGTAGCGGAATGGCCTGCGCGTAGTACTGGTGGTAACGATAGAGCAGGCCGAGGTTGTCAAGCGTCTTCGCATAGAGGTAGGTATCGCCCAAATCAACAGCGAGTTGCACCGCCTCGGTGGCCAGTTCCATGCAGCGATCGACATGCCCGGCTTGTCGATGGTATAGCCGCGATACCTCCAGTTGGGTCTCGATATAAGTCGAGTCTACGGATGCATTTTCGAGTATCTGCTCCAGGCTATCCAAGCGATTTCCCAACACGGTAAGCGGCAGGGAAACGAAGAAACCAACAATAACGGCAAATAGTGTTTCCGATAGGCGACGCGATGTCATAACTGGTGTATTATCACGCCGAAGGTACGACTTTATTCATAAATAACTTTTATTTTTACCACCCCATGCGATTAGCTATCGTCATTATCGCCTTGCTCGCGCGCACGTTCGTGCAGCCCGCGACCGCACAAGACACCGCAGCGGTCGACCGGATACTCGCGGCCTATCAAGGCAAGAAACCCGGTGCTGCCTTGCTGGTTATCAAAGACGGCTCGGTGTTGCTTGAGCGTTGTTACGGTTACGCCAATCTGGAGCAGCATATTCCAGTAACGGAAGCCACCAACTTCCGGCTGGCCTCCATAAGCAAGCAATTTACGGCTACCTGTGTCCTACAGCTCATCGATGCCGGCAAACTCACCTTACATACCACGCTTGCCGAGGCATTTCCAGGTTTCCCTTCGTACGGCGCCCATGTTACCGTAGCGCACCTCCTCACCCACACCTCGGGCATCCCTGACTACGAAGATTACGTGGCCGATACCGCATTCAATCCGCAGATCAGAGACCAGGGGGTGCTGGATATACTCATGCGGTTAAATAGCGGATATTTTGCACCTGGCACGCAATACCGGTATAGCAACTCGGGCTATGCTTTACTAGCGCTACTGGTCGAAAAATACAGTGGACAGCCTTATAGCACCTATCTGCAGCAGCACATCTTCTCCCCGCTGGGCATGGGCGCCACCCTCGCCCACGAGGCCGGAAAAACCACGGTTGCCACACGGGCGTATGGGTATGCACAGCATAACGGCCAGTGGGAACGGCGCGACCAGAGTGCCACCAGTGCCGTACTTGGCGATGGCGGTATTTACAGCAGCGTCAACGATTTAGTTAAATGGGATCAAGCTTTGTATGCAGGCACCTTGCTGGATCGCCGACTCATCGAGCAATCATTTGCTTACCACCAACTAGCCAATGGCGATACTGTGCACTACGGTTACGGTTGGCATCTCAAGAAAACCAGCCAGGGCGATCAGGTGGTTTACCACACCGGCAGCAGCACTAGCTTCCGCAATGTGTTCTACCGAGTACCGTCGCGGCAGTTCAGCATCATCCTGCTCACAAACCGCAACCAGCCCGCGGAAGAAGAAATGGTTATCCTAGCCGAACGGATAGCGGCGGTCCTCGCTCCACATAAATCTGTCGAAGACGAAAGCCGTGTTCCTCCATCGTATTGACAATCGATTCCACATCGATACCGGCACGGGTGGTCACCACACCCACGAGCCGCAAATCGAAATCGTCGTTATTGGCCACCCCCACAATCCGTTACTACGGCGGTCGTATCCGTAAAATTATTGAACCATATGGCCGCTCAATTGTTCATCATGTATGAAAAAACGATATGTACTGGCCGCAAGCGGCCTTGCCATCGGCGCCACAGCCCTCGCACTAGCTGGATTTGCGCAGTCGCGGCCCAAGGGAGTCGATGTGGTTACGGATTTCGAACTTAACCGTTATCTGGGCAACTGGTACGAGGTGGCCCGGTTTGATTTCCGCTTCGAAAAAAACTTGAAAAACACCCGTGCTCATTACGCATTAAATGACAACGGTACCGTGAGCGTAACCAACTCGGGCTACGATTACATCAAAAAGAAACGACGGGTTGCAAATGGCAAAGCCAAATTGACGGGTAAGCCCAACGAAGGCCAATTGAAAGTTTCCTTCTTCGGCCCGTTCTTCTCTCCTTACAACGTAATTGCCATTCGAGGCGATTACGAATATGCACTCGTAATGGGAAAAAGCACCGATTACATCTGGATACTGTCGCGCACGACAGTCTTACCCGAAGATGTCAAACAGGAATTCCTGGAAATTGCCCGGCAAAGTGGTTACGACCTCGACCGATTAGTTTGGGTTACACACGACTGAACCGCCTGTCTTTTACTCCACGGTAACAGACTTGGCCAGATTCCGGGGCTTATCCACATCCAGTCCGCGCGCCACACCGATGTAATACGACAGCAGCTGCAACGGGATGACCGAAAGCAATGGCGCAATCACTTCATGCGCTTGCGGCACCACCATCACCGCCTGGGCTAGGCCGGCCACTGAGTTGTCGCCTTCGGAAACCACGGCCAGCACATTGCCTTTCCGAGCATGGATTTCCTGAATGTTGCTCACGATTTTTTCATGGTAGGCGTCACGGGTGGCCACAAATACCACGGGCAACTGGTCATCCACGAGCGCGATGGGACCGTGTTTCATTTCCGCCGCCGGATACCCTTCTGCATGGATGTACGAAATCTCTTTCAGCTTCAGCGCGCCCTCCAATGCGATAGGGAAGTTGTACCCGCGCCCCAGGAACAGAAAGCTGTGTGCGTGCTGGTACCGTTGGGCGATATCCTTGATGTTTTCCAGTTGATGCTCGATGATCCATTCCACCTTGGCTGGTACTTCATCCAGTTCCTTCAGCAGGATACCGAACAGCTCCCGAGAGATAGTACCCCGGATTTCAGCGAGTTTCAGGGCGATCAGCTGCAATACCGCCAGCTGAGCAGTGAATGCCTTAGTGCTGGCCACGCCGATCTCCGGCCCGGCGTGGGTATAGGCCCCTGCATCGGTAATTCGCGCAATGGAAGAACCCACCACATTGACAATGCCGAAAATGGTTGCACCCTGCTGCTTCGCATTTTCCAATGCCACCAATGTATCGGCCGTTTCACCGCTTTGGGAGATCGCCAAAATCACATCCTTCGAAGACACAATCGGGTTACGGTAACGGAATTCCGAAGCATACTCCACCTCCACATTGAGGCGGCAAAGTTCTTCGATAAGGTATTCGCCCAGCAGGCCGGCATGCCAACTGGTGCCACAGGCCACGATGACGATGCGGTTAGCTTCGCGCAGCTTTTCGGCGATCTTATCCAGTCCGCTCAGTGTCACGTAGCCCTCTTCAGCATTCAGCCGGCCCCGCAGCGAATCGCGGATGGTTTGTGGCTGTTCGTGTATTTCCTTGAGCATAAAATGCTCGAAGTTGCCTTTTTCTATTGCCGCCAGTTCCAGGTCGAGCTCCTGCACAAAGGGTGTAATACGTTCGTTGCCGAGGTTTTTCAGGATCAACTCATCGGGCCGCACGATGGCTAGCTCGTAGTCGTTGATATAGACCACTTCCTTGGTATAGGCCAGCATGGGTGAGGCATCTGAGCCCAGGAAATGTTCGTCTTTGCCCACACCGATCACGAGCGGGCTGCCCTTCCGGGCGGCAATAATGGTGTCGGGCTGATCAGTTTCAATCAGCAGAATCACATACGCCCCCGAAACCCGTTTGAGCGCTATCCGTACGGCTTCTTCCAGCGAGCATTCGTTTTTGAGTTTGATATCTTCGATAAAGTTAAGCAGTACTTCCGAGTCGGTATCGCTGCTGAATACGTAGCCTTTTTTTATCAACTCGTCTTTTAACTGCGCGTAATTCTCGATGATGCCGTTGTGGATCATCGCAATTTTGCCCGATTGGGATAGGTGGGGGTGTGCATTCCGGTCGGACGGCTCGCCGTGTGTGGCCCAACGAGTATGGCCGATGCCCGTAGTCGATCGTGCCGGCGTTTCACCGGCAAATTCCTCCAGTGCTGCTACCATCCCCTGCTTCTTGTACACTGCCAGGTGATTCCCGGTATGCAACGCCACTCCGGCACTGTCGTAACCCCGGTATTCCAGTTTTTTCAATCCGTCAATCAGGATGGGATAAGCTTGCTTACTACCGGTATAACCAACGATTCCGCACATAACATTTTACTTTAAGTTCCGTTTTTTCAATCAACGCGGCAAAAATAAGATTTTTAAATCAATCGATTGCGTTGGTTTACCATTTTCTCCGACCCCCACTACGTGACGACTATACCAGGTGTTTTTTCAGGAATGCGTTACTGAATTTCCCACCGGGGTCATATTCCTGCACCAACCGTTTAAAGTCGGCGTATTTCGGGTATTTCCGCTGCAGATCCCGGGCGGACATGGTGAATAGTTTACCCCAATGTGGCCTAGGGTCAAACGGTGCCAGCTGCTCCTCTATTTTGGGCAATACAGCCATAACCGACTTATTATCAGGCATCCATGTAAAATGGAGGCTTATGCTTTCCCGTCCGTAGGCCGTGCTCATCCAGAGATCATCGGCAGCAATGCTGCGAATTTCCGATATGAACAGGTGTGGTTCAATCTGCGCGCTCAACTCCCGGATGGCCTGCATGGCCGGGTAGGCATGTTCGCGCGGCACAAAATATTCCGATTGCAACTCCTCTCCTTTACTCGGCGTAAAGCCCATCTTGAAATGTGGCAGCCTCTCGTGCCACGGGCCGGATACACCCAGCTGCTCGGTGCAGTTCTCCGGCGATACACCGATGATGGGATGCACATTCTCCGTAGCCGCGCGGGCACCATAAAATTCGGCTGCCGCTTCGAAGGGCTCCGCCGCGTCCATCCGGCTCTTTACCCATACCTCGCTCACGTTCCCGTTCTGCCAGTCGGTAAACAAGCTAACGCTGTACCCGCTTGACATAATGGCATCGAAGTGGTCTTCGAGTTGGTCGAAGGAGAGATCAAGGTACACATCCTGCCTCACGTCGAACGTTGGCTCTACACGCAAGGTGATATTGGTGATGATACCGAACGCTCCCAGGCTCACGACCATGCCGGCAAATTCTTCCGGGTTGGCGTCTCTCGAAATGTTTTTCACCGCTCCGTCTGCGGTCACAATTTCAAATGCCACGACCGCCGACGCCAGATTGCCCGTGCCCGAACCGTGGGTTGCCGTAGCACACGCCCCCGCTATCGAAATATGCGGCAATGATGCCAGGTTATGCAATGCAAAGCCCTCCTGCTGAAGGTAATCAGCCAGCTGGCCGTAACGTATACCTGCACCTACCGTAACCGTGTTCGCCGCCCGGTCCAAGTCGACCAGATCGGCCAACCCTTCGGAAGACAGCAAGCAATCCTTCGAATCGGCGATGCCATTGAAACAATGGCGGGTTCCCAATGCTTTCAGTTTATCCTGCTTCAGCACCATATCGCGCACCTCCTGCGTGGTCGAGGGTTTCAGCAGGTGGCCGGTGCCGTAGGTGTAATTTCCGGCCCAGTTCAATAATTTTTCTTCCTTGCCGGCACATCCGAAAAACGGATAGGCAAACCCGGCAGCGATGGCAGTAGCCGAGAGTTTGAGAAATTCTCTTTTTTCCATTTTGATCTATGATAACGTTAGCCTTCCAAACTTAGGTAAAAAAATCATTCCCGCATCTTTTATTTAACCGATAAAAATCGGCAAGTCGAGCCACCCGGCGTTCATTTTTCAATTGTAACAAGAATGCACTAACATTGAAAAGTACTGGAAATACGGCATAAAACAAAAGCCCCGAAACGGGGAGAATCGGGGCTTTCAAACTAACCAATTATAAACCTAAATTATGATATAAATTTTGCCAACTGACTAATACAACGTAAAGCAATACCGTTTTGTTACAGCGGATTGCTAAGCTATGTTAAAAGCACAATATGGTGACTATAAAAAAGGACCCGTTACGGCATGACCACCTTCACCATCACTGGGAAATGGTCTGACGGTGTGCGAGCCCGGTAGTCCTTCAGCGACACTTCCCTGGGAAAATTACCAGAAGTATAGGCCTCTTCCGTATTTTCCAGTCTTGACCGGTAGGTATCGGTCAATACGCCATATTTGACTACTTTAAAATCCGGCGTTACGAAAATATGATCGATACGACTTTCAGTTTTACTGTTCGGATTGAAATTATTGAACGTTCCGTTCGTGGCATATTTTATGCCGGCAATATCGAAGGCATCTTTCAGCGTCGATGTCCCGGTCAGCTCGGCATAACTGGGACTATGTTGGTCTACGTTAAAATCGCCCGTGAGTACAGCGGTGTGCCCGTCCGCCAGGTCTTTCACCTTCTGGATAATCAGCTTCGCGCTTTCACTTCGCGCCACCACGCCCACATGATCAAAATGCACGTTGAAAAAATACAGGGTCTTTCCGTTTTCCAGCAACTCCAATTTAACCCAGCTGCAGATACGAGGCAAAGCCGCATCCCACCCTTTGTTCGGAAAGTCGGTTTGCTCGGATAGCCAGAAATCGCCGTGCTCCAATGCCCTGAACTTCCTTGTGTCGAAAAAGATCGCCGAATATTCGCCGGCCTGCTTGCCATCGTCCCTTCCGATGCCCACATACGCATACCCTGGCAGGCTTTCCTTTAGGTCTTCAAGCTGATGGTGAAGTGCTTCCTGGGTACCGAACACATCAAATTCATGAAACCTGACCAGCTGTGCGATAACAGGATACCGCACCTTCCAGCCGTCGCCCTGAATGGAATCCGATGAATTATTATCGTTCCTTACATTGAACGTTGCTAAATTTAATTCCTGTGCCCAAACTTCCGCCACAGTGAAAAACAGGAAACTGAAAATGATTGTTAATATACGCATGGTTCTCTTTTGAAAAACCAAATTTAACAAATTAATCTTCTTTTATGGCGCAGCGGCCGTCTTGTATCCTCAAATTTTTTCTTGCTTTTCAAACGCGATTCCAGGCGTTGTTGACTCCTTCAGTTCCCTGTCCTTCCTGATTTGGTAGTCGGTAAAGGTTTCTCTATTTTTACGCCTTCAGTTTTAAATTAATGCCAGTGATAAACGACCCGGAGGAGTTTCGTATTGATAGATGAAGCAGACGACAGGACGCTACTCAGCGATTTGGCGAACGGAGAAAGGCGGGCGTTTGACCAATTGTATCATCGTTATTGGGAAGCCCTCTTTCGCTATGTCGCCCGTGTATTGAAAGATGAAGATGACACCGCAGACGTACTGCAAGATACATTTTTCAAGGTGTGGGAACAGCGCGAGCGGTTGCTACATGTCGAATCCTTGAAGGCGTACTTGTTTACCATGGCGCGGAATGGCGCCCTCCGGTTTATTGCCCTACAGCAAAACCACCAGCGATTTATTGGCGGCCTGAGCGAATTTCTGAAGGACGGACCTTATGAGTGGTCAGCAGCAGAGACGCTTGCGGTCACCGAGCTACAGGCGTCTATCGATAAGCAGATTATGCGGATGCCCCCACGGATGCGTGAAGTATTCCTATTGAGTCGTTTTGACAACCTCAGCAACCGTGAAATAGCGACGCGATTGAACATTTCTGAAAATACCGTAAAAAAACAAATCAATTACGCGCTCAAGATAATCAGGCTTACAGTCAACACTTTACCGCTTCTTCTGATACGATTCCCCCTTTAAAGGAAATCGTTTCTGGTTTTTTTTATCTTTTTTATACTACCAAACCGGGTTTTCTTAATCTTACTTATAAACCAATATATAGATTCGGTTCAGTGGATATGCGGAAAAATGAGATCGAGGAATTACTTCGGCGCTTTGCAAATGGAGAAACATCTCCAGAGGAGGAGGAATTCCTAGAGGCCTGGTTTGAAGTGGAGAGCGGGCGTGGAACGTGGGACTGGCGCAACGTGGACCACCGCAGGAATGTGGAGGTCCGGCTGCTTCAACAGCTAACGAACCGCATAGACCGCGAACGGCCGTTTGTGCCTGCCCGGCGCAAATGGCACATCGCGTTGGCCGCAGCATCCATCATCTGTGCGCTGGGCATTGCCTTAATCTTGTATTTTTCCGGCGGTGGGGATGATGCCATGCGCATAAACGAACAGTTTGCCAATGAGGCAGTACCTGCGGGAAGCGACGCCGCAATTTTGGTACTCGCCGACGGACGCACCGTTAGGCTAGACAAATTGCACGGCAATAAATTGCTTGCTGACGGGAACGTGAGGATTCGGTACCTCGAAGACGGATCCGTGGCCTATGATTCAGCAGCAGAGAAGGACAGGCACCCCCGGAGAAGCGAGGAGATGAATACACTCCATACCCCTAAAGGAGGGAATTTCCAATTGACTCTGCCTGACGGCACGTTGGTCTCGATGAATGCGGGTTCATCGCTCTCCTACCCGCTGTGGTTCGGCAACAAAGAGCGGCGGGTGACACTCATAGGCGAAGCTTACTTTGACGTCACACATGATGTTGAACGGCCTTTTCACGTCGTTTCGGGCGATATTGATGTGCAGGTACTTGGCACACGATTCAACATGATGGCCTACCGGAATGAGCCGGGGGCAGCCGTGACGCTTGAAACGGGGCGTGTAGCTGTCTCAAAGGGTAGCCATTCGCTCACGCTGGAGCCCGGTGAACAAGCATACGCCGATGCGTCCACGTCCGTGATGAAAAAACGCAAGGTGGATCTGGGTGATGCATTGGCTTGGAAAAACGGCTACTTTTCCTTCGAAAGCCAGGATATAACAGCCATTATGAGTAACATCGCCCGTTGGTACGATTACGACGTGGTATTTCAGGCGGCGCTGTCTGAACGCAAGTACAGCGGACGGATCGCGCGCGCGCGCCCGTTGCAGGAGGTGCTCGCATCGTTGGAAGCTTTGGGCGACGTCCGGTTCAAAACGGAAGGAAGGAGGATATCGGTCATGAAATAGTCCGCAAGTAGAACCTCATAATATCCTGTTTAAAAGAGGCCAGAAGTGCTTCCTCACTCCTGGCCGTCAGCGAATCGCTGAATAAAACAGGTTCTCGAAATGAATGTTGAATCATTTAATAAAACCTATATGCAAATATATAAAATTTGCGCCGACACATCGGGCGGCGTACCCTTACTTTATAGATTAAAACCGATTATCATCATGAAGCTGTCAACGCTTTTTGTGTTGCTCTTTTTCTTCCAGGCACAAGCAAATGTGCTGGCCCAGCGAGCGTCCATTAATATGGAAAACGTAACGATTAAACAGGTGCTTTTCGAGCTGAATAAACAGACGAAGCTTGATTTTGTGTACCTCGCCGATGAGCTGGACGACCAGCGCCGCGTGGATATCCACCAAAACGACGCCGCCGTGATGGATATCCTCAAGGCCTGTTTCAACGGGCAGGACGTTACGTTCCGCGTGGATAAGTCGATGGTTATCATCCAAAAGAAAAAGCCTCAAGAAAACATCGGATTGCAGCAGCGTACCGTTCACGGTACGGTCACCGACCTTTCGGGCACACCCTTATCGGGAGCGTCCGTCGCCGTAAAAGGGATGCCATCCAGTAGTACGGCCACCGACAATGATGGGAATTTTTCCTTAACCGTAACAGAAGGCGCGGTGCTGGTGGTCACGTATATCGGATTCATACCAAAAGAACTTCCGGTAGCTGGCCAGACAAACCTCAACATCACACTGGAAGAAGATGCATCGGAACTGGAAGAGGTGGTAGTCGTGGGCTACGGTACGGTATCACGGAAGGACCTTACCGGTTCGGTGGCATCAGTCGCTTCGGCCGACTTCCGTGATCTCGGTGTATCCCGTCTTGACCAGGCACTGGTAGGCAAGGTGCCGGGGGTACAGGTTATGCCGATATCCGGAGCACCGGGTGCATCACCCCAAATCCGGGTAAGGGGCGTGGGAAGTATCTCTGCCGGATCGCAGCCGCTATATGTGGTGGATGGATTTCCGACCGACAACATTCAGACTCTCAATCCGAGCGATATTGAAAGTATGGATATTCTTAAAGATGCCTCTGCAACGGCAATCTACGGGTCGCGCGGAGCCAACGGCGTCATCATCGTCAACACCAAACGTGGGAAGCAAGGCCGATCTACCATCGGGTTCGACGCGTTGTATGGTCTGCAGCAAATCTCCAAATCACCTGATTTCATGGATGTCCAACAACAGGCACAATATTACTACGATGGAGTAAGGAACCGCAACCTGGACAACAATGCCGATGTATCGGGTAGCCCAGATGCGTGGAACTACCCTGTACCGCAAACGGTATTGGACGTACTCAATGGTACCAACACTACCAATGTTGATCCCATGGATTACATCTTGCGCACGGCGCCCCAGCGCCAATTCCAGCTTTCGGCAAACGGTGGAACCGAACAGGTCCGCTATGCTATCAGCGGCGAATACCTCGACCAGGATGGGATAGTCATCAACAGCAATTTCAAACGCTATTCGTTCCGTAGCAACCTTGATGCAAAGCTAAACGAAAGACTCAATTTGCAATTGAACCTGAATGGTGCATTTACCGACGAAAACCGCGTTACCGAAAGCGGGTGGGGCGGCGGAGTCAATCAGAGTATCATCTCCCAAGCTACGTCCGCGCAGTATTACTACCCGGTCCTCAATCCTGATAGGTCTTACTTCATTTACCGCGACCTGGACGCTTCCACCAACCTATTCAACCCGTTGGCTTTGGCCAACGAACAGACAAACAAGGCGATGATGGGAAAATTCCTTGGAAATGTCAATGCGACGTATTCGTTTACTGACGACCTGAACATCAAGGTCATGGCCGGGGCAACATACAGTAACCTGAAAAACACAACCTTTGTACCACAACTACCCGTTTTCCTCAACAGCCCGCCCAACGGGCAGGACAATACAGCACAGTCACTCAACTGGATTACCGAAACCACCGTCAACTACAATAAGACGTTCGGCGACCATCAACTGACGGGACTCGTTGGTTTTTCGAGCCAGAAAGAGCGGATACAAGATAACTTTCTGGAAAGCATCAACTTTCCGAACAACTTGGTACCTTACCTCAGTGCAGTGAGTGGCATCTTAAACGATGGCGGAGCCGGTATCAACGACTGGTCATTGGTGTCGTACCTGGCGCGGGTGAACTATAACTACCTCGGCAAGTACCTGCTTACCGCTTCCGTGCGGACGGACGGCTCGTCGCGATTTGGCGCCAACAGCAAGTATGGGTTTTTCCCTTCGGCGGCATTTGCTTGGCGGCTTTCCCAGGAGGGGTTCCTCGAAGATGTAGAAGCGATCAATGATTGGAAGTTTCGCGTCAGCTTCGGCCAGACAGGAAACAACAATATCGGAAACTATGAACACTACGCGAACGTGCTGTACTACCGCTACAACCTTGGTGGTGGTGCCGTGGGCGGATACGCCCCGGCCAGGCTGGCCAACCCCGACCTCACTTGGGAAAAACAACGCTCAATCAACGTGGGCATGGACGCGTCGCTGTTCAACAACCGTATCAGCTTGACAGCAGACTACTTCAATTCGAGAAACACGGACCTCCTTTTGAATGTGAATGTACCGGCAATCACCGGCTTCAACACGTCGCTGATGAACATTGGGGAAGTGAAAAACTCCGGACTGGAAATCGTGGTAAGCACCCGCAACATCGAACGAGAATTCACGTGGTCTACCACGGCCAACTTCTCGACCTACCGCAATGAAGTGCTACGGCTCGGACCCACTGGCGATCCGATCATATCGGCGCGCCATATTACGCAGGTTGGGCAGCCCATCGGCATGTTCTACGGTCTGATTACCGACGGCGTATTCCGCAACCAAGCGGAACTCGATGCCGGTCCAATCTATAATCCGGGAGCGCCGGATCGCTCACGGGTGGGCGACCAGCGCTTTGTAGACATCAGCGGACCCGAAGGGGTGCCCGATGGCGTCATCAACAGCTATGACTATTCCATCATCGGATCGCCTTACCCAGACTTTTTCTATGGCATGACCAATAACTTCGGCTACAAGGATTTCTCGTTGAGTGTCAATCTACAGGGCGTCTACGGAAATCAGATTACCAGTACAGCCAATGACATCCGGCTCACAACCCGCTCACGGAGCAAAACCCTGGATACCCAACTGGACTACTGGAAATCCGAGCAGAACCCGGGCGATGGCAAGACCCCGAGACCGAACGATGCGCCGACGGGTGGCGTCCGTACGGTAAGCACACGCTACCTGGATTCGGGCAGCTACCTGCGTATCAACAACATCACGCTGGCCTACCAGCTTCCAGCTAACATAACCGAGAACTGGCGGATGGGATCCCTGCGTGTATACTTCAGTGCAAACAACCCGTTTATCTTTACCAAAAATACGTCTTTCAATCCTGATGTAAGCACCGGTACCGATGCACTGACACCGGGCATCGACTATAATAACTATCCGTTGCCCAAAAGTTTCATCCTTGGATTGAATGCTCGTTTTTAAGCACTAAAATAGAACGTAAATGAACACCAACATACAAAATATCAGCAGCTGGATTTGCCGCCTGGCTTGTGCCGCTGCCCTGGCTGTCACTACAGCCTGTTCGAACAGCTTCGTCGACATCAGACCCGAATCCAGCACGACAACCGATCTGCTTTATCAAACGGACAGCGACTTCGAAGATGCCGTCAATGCGGTATATACGGCATTACAGACGCAATACGGCGATTTTTGGATATTTGCCGATGTCCCCGGTGAGGACGTAACGCAAGAAGTGGTCAAAAATGACCCCTGGTACCTGGCCGATGTATTCGCCATGCAAGACAACACGCCTGTATTAGCCACTACGTGGAGCAACTATTATGTGGCCATTACCCGTGCAAACCTGGTGCTCCACCACATCACCGAGCTAGATGAAGAAGCCCTCCGGCAGCGCGATCGCCACATCGGCGAAGCCCGTTTCTTAAGGGCGTTGGCTTACTTTGATTTGGTTCGTATCTTCGGTGCGGTGCCAAAGGTTACTGCGCCACTAACCACCCAGGAAGCGTATACCCTGCCACGGCAATCGGTTGAGCAGATCTACAACGACGTGATAATCCCCGATCTGACCGCCGCCGCTGGGATGCTGCCGCCATCGCACGGTGGGGCCGACCTCGGACGCGCCACAAGTGGCGCAGCAAAAGCGCTGCTGGGCCGTGTGCACCTCACGCTGGGCGACTTTGGCAGGGCCGAAGAAATGCTTGCCGAAGTGACCACCATGGGCTATGCGCTACTCCCCGATTACAACGATCTATTCGACTACTCGAAGAACGAACACCACAGCGAATACATTTTCGACATCGAGTATGAGGAGAGTCTCGGCAACCAAGGAAGTATATTCACACACCGGTTTATGCCTAATTCCTCGGCAATGGCAGACCACTACGGCATAAGAGGTGGCGAACTGGCGGAGACGTTTTCCCCCACCCCCGTACTGCGCGCGCTCTTCGAGCCCGACGATAAGCGTCGCGATGTCACCGTGGGCACGCCTGGCGGTTTTACCAACAGCCAGGGGGAGTTCGTCAGGCTGCCGGCTGCGACGTCCCAAAATTATACGCTGAAATACGTTACTCCGGTGAATGTGGTGGGCGATAGCCGGGCCAACTGGAAGGTCATCCGCTATGCCGATGTACTGCTGATGTATGCCGAAGCACTCAATGAGAATGGAAAAACCGTAGCGGCTATCGAACAACTCAACCAGGTGCGCCAACGTGCAGGACTATCGCCGGCAGCCACAGGAAGTCGCGACGAAGTCCGTGAACTCATCTATCGCGAGCGGCGGCTGGAACTGTCTTTCGAAGGTCATCGCTGGTTTGATTTGGTACGTACCGGCAGGGCTTTCGAAACCATGCAGTCTGCGGGCATGCAATCGTTCATGACACTTTTTCCGGTGCCGTTGAGCCAGGTACAAATTATCAATAATCCCGAAATCTTCCCGCAAAACCCGGGATATAATTAATTAGATAGCTTATGACCCGGTTACTGAAATTAATAGGTTTTGTAGCATGGTGCGTGGCGGCGGTGCCTGTCGCCCACGCTCACGACAGTGTAAATGTATACTTTGACCTTAGCAGCAAACCGTTGACGCTGCTTGCCAACCGTGTGAAAACCCAGGCCGCCGCGCAGGGTGCCACGCTGGCCATCGGAAATCCGGACAGGCTCGCCTCCTCGGGGGGTGTGGTGGTGCTTCAGAAAGACAGGGCGTACCCGGGACTAGCCGCCACCGCGCCGGAAACGGGTACAGAAATGCTGGGACCAGAAAGCTTCGCACTGAAATGGCACAGCGATTCAAACCGCCTGTACGTCATCGGCGCCGACTCCATTGGTGCGCAATACGGCCTCCGCGAGGTGATGGACCACTGGCTGGTGAACGGAACGATACGGACGATAGCAGAAAAGACAACCCGCCCTTTCCTGGAATACCGCATCCTCAAATTCAACCTCCCATGGTCGCCTTACCGGAAAAACGAGGCCACGGACATGCACCTTGGCGTATGTCGCGATCTGGCTTTCTGGGAACGGTTTCTGGACATGATGGTCGACAACCGCTTCAACGTCTTGTCGCTATGGAACAACCATCCGTTCCCGTTCATGGTACGATCGGAGTCGTTTCCTAAAGCTACGCCGTTTGACGATGAAGAACTGGCCGACTGGAAGCAGTTCTGGACTGCCCTCTTCGGCATGGCCCGGGAACGGGGTATACAGACCTTCATCGTCAATTGGAACATTGTCGTATCGCCGGAGTTTGCCGACGCCTATGGGGTGTCAGAGTATAACGACCGCTCCCCGACGGTAGCGGCCTACACCCGCGAAAGCGTGCGTCAGGTCATCGATGAATACCCCGATCTCACCGGCATAGGCGTTACACTGGCCGACTGGATGGGTAACTTTCCGGATGCTATGTCGCCGCAGGAACGGGAAAACTGGATCGCCCAAACCGTATTACAGGGTATGAAAGATGCCTCCAGGCCGGTAAAATTCCTTCACCGCTCTGTGCTCGCGGGCGACCCGATGGCAATGCGTAACCTGCTGGACAGCGCTGGACTGGAAGAACCGGCATTGGTTGAAATCAAGTTCAATTGGTCGCACGGACACTCCACACCGCAATTAGCCATTACCCACGACTTCCATTCGGGTGAATTGGACAGCCGCTTCTGGGATCCCGCACCCGAAAGCTACCGCATTCAGTGGATGGTGCGCAATGAAGACTTCTTCATCCTCCGTTGGGGCCATGCCGGCTTCATACGGGAGCACATCCTGCAAAATAAACTGGATGCGGTAAACGGATACTTCATCGGCTCAGAAGGCTATATCCCCGCACTCGATTATGCGTCGTTACCTACACCAGACCGGACCTGGAACTACGCCTTCGAAAAACAATGGCTGTTCTATACCCTATGGGGGCGGCTGCTCTATGACCCGCAGCTGGCCGACACCGCTTTTGAAGAGCAGCTTGCCCTGCGCTATGGTAAACAGTTGGCCGGCCAACTGTTCGATCTTTATCAGCTGGCCAGCCAGCTGCCGCTCCGGCTGGCCAGCTTCTACCGTTCTACGTGGGACTATACGCTCTACAGCGAAGGCTTCATCGCTGCCGAGCCCGCCAATCCGGACGTACCGTTCGACCGGAGTTCGCCGTTCATCTCCGTTACCGAGCTGATGGATCACGAAGTACTGGACACCAATCTGATAGCAATAAAACCCTATGTTACTGGGGCACTGAAAGGGACACCACCTATGGGAAAGACCACCCCGCTTCAATTTGCCGCGCAATCGGAAGCCGACAGCCGAGCAGCACTGGCGCTTGTCGCAGCCATCAGGGAGCGTATACCGCGCCACCACGGTTCACTGGTATCCGAGCTAGACGATATGGCGACATGGGCTTATCTGGGCCTCTACTTTGCAGACAAGATACGCGCGGCAGTGGCACTGGAATATTTCCGGCAGACAGGCGATCAGGATCGGCATAACGAGGCCATACAGGCGCTGCGTCGTTGCGTGGACCATTGGGACGGCGTGATCCGTTACACCCACGACCGATACCAGCCTGTGCCGCACGTGGCCAACGAGTATTACGGCGACGAGTTCAAAACATTCTCCTGGGAGCAAATGCGGCCACAAGTGATGCGCGACATACAACTAGCAACAGATCTTAACCCAAGTAATGATTAAACCCATGACGAAACAACACTACTGGCTTTTAGCAGCTGCCTTATGGCTGGCACTTTGGCTCCCGGTCTACGCGTCGGCCGATACGCCTGAATGGTGGAAACGCAATAACCTGCGGGTGGTACAGACCAATCTGCCCGATTTCGTGGCTGCGGACATCGAGCCCGAACGATTCGTAACCGACCTCGTCGAAATGTCGGCAAATACGCTGATAATCAACGTGGGCGGCATTATGGCTTTCTATCCGACCGAGCTGGACTACCATTACCGGAACCCCTACGCGGCAGACAACCTCATCGGCGACATCATCCAAAAATGCCACGAACGCGGTATTAAAGTGATCGTACGCGTGGATTTCAGCCGGTTGCACAAACAGGTATTCGAAAAGCATCCCGACTGGTGCTACCGTTCGGCCAACGGCGAACGAATGGTTAACGACGATATCTATGTAGTATCCATCAACGCACCTTATGTGCAGGAGAAAGCCTTTGAAATCATCCGGGAAATCATGGACAAGTATCCAATCGACGGCATCTTCCTGAATATGCCCGGATACCAGACATCAAATGCGTATACAGGCGAATACTTCGGGATAGACCACAACCCCTTCGAACGGGAACGCTTTGCAAAATTCAGTGGTGGTCTGGATCTGCCCGTGAAAGAGGACCGGCAGGACCCCGTGTACAGGCGCTACCTCGAATACCGGCAGGATGTGCTGGACAATTGGGCCGAACGGCTCCACGAAGTGGTCAAGAGCAAAAGCCGGCAGATTGCCATTTGCACATATACCGATAACTATGTAGACATCATCCGCCACGAATCACAGCGGAATGCGTCGATCCCTTACTGGCCCTATACCGCTTCTGACAATGTGGCCAATACCCTCGGCACCTACCCGAACCACATCGTGAGCAATGCGTCCATCCAACAGCTATCCTTCCGCTCGCGATTCAACGCCGTGGAGCCAGAAGAGGTGCGCATCCGACTGTATGAGAATATCGCCAATGGTGCCGGCTTGGATGTGAGCATGATGGGCCAGATTGCCGGAAACCCCGACGCCCGAAACTTTGACGTGATGCGCCAGGTCTATCGCTTCCATCGCGACCACGAGCGGTATTACGGGC
>Ga0182739_1001340_pt1 | contig 26285 bp, 19 predicted proteins | sample eDN5th30CBELigBY_FD_128873 | JGI IMG/M metagenome (GOLD analysis project Ga0182739, IMG submission 128873) | Enriched backyard soil microbial communities from Emeryville, California, USA - eDNA 5th pass 30_C BE-Lig BY (version 2) (version 2) | ecosystem: Environmental > Terrestrial > Soil >... | reverse complement strand
GAGCCGATCCGCAAGGCGTTCGCCAAGGCCAACGGCGTGAAGCCGGCGCTGTTCTCCGCCAACTCCGAAGGCGCCTGCCCCAACTGCAACGGCGCCGGTGTCATCTACACCGACCTCGGCGTGATGGCCGGTGCCGCCGTGCCGTGCGAGGTGTGCGAGGGGAAGCGGTTCGACGCCGAGGTCCTCGACTTCAAGCTCGGCGGCAAGGACATCAGCGAGGTCCTCGAGATGTCGGTCGCCGAGGCCGAGGTGTTCTTCTCCGACGGCGACGCCGCCCTGCCCGCTGCTCACAAGATCCTGACCCACCTGGCCGACGTGGGCCTCGGGTACCTGACCATCGGCCAGCCGCTCCCGACGCTGTCGGGCGGCGAGCGCCAGCGGCTCAAGCTGGCCACGCACATGGGCGACAAGGGCGGTACCTACGTGCTGGACGAACCCACCACCGGCCTCCACCTCGCCGACGTCGAGCAGCTGCTCGGCCTGCTCGACCGGTTGGTCGACGCCGGCAAGTCGGTCATCGTCATCGAGCACCACCAGGCCGTGATGGCCCACGCCGACTGGATCATCGACCTCGGCCCCGGTGCTGGCCACGACGGCGGCCAGATCGTCTTCGAGGGCACCCCCGCCGCCCTGGTGGCCGCCAAGAGGAAGACCCTCACCGCCCAGCACCTCGCCGCCTACGTCACCGGCTGACCAGTCCCTCCTCGCCGCTACCACCCCGAACTTCGTAGGTCAGCGCAACAGGATCGTCGCCCTCGCCTACGAAGTTCCCGGAGTAGATCCGAACCCGACCGAACTTCGTAGGTCGGGGCGACGGAACCGTCGTGCTCGCCTACGAAGTTCGGGGTGGGTGGAGCGGGCTGGGTGAGTGGGTGGATGGGTGGGTGGTCAGGCGGCGGGCTTTGCCGGGAGGTCGCCGAAGCGGTAGCTGCTGGAGCTGATCGAGTCCATGAAGGCGTCCTCGTGGTAGTGCAGGACGCCGGCTTCGTCCTCGGCGGCGCCGATGGCGACGAAGAGGGGGACCAGGTGGTCCTCGGCGGGGTGGGCCAGGCGGGCGGCGGGGGCCTGGTCCCAGTGGAGGAGGCGCTCGGTCCGCTCGGCGGTGGGACCGTCGACCACGGCGGCGGTCAGCCAGCCGTCGAAGGCCTGTGACGGCTCGACACCGGCGGCGCCGAACAGGCGGAGGTTGTGGAACGTGAAGCCGCTGCCGACGATGAGCACGCCCTCGTCGCGCAGCGGGGCGAGCGCCCGGCCGGCGGCCAGGTGGTCCGCCGGGTCGTAGCTGTGCTTGATGGAGAGCTGGAGGATCGGCACGTCGGCATCGGGGTGCGACACGGCGAAGGGGGCGAACACGCCGTGGTCGAAGCCGCGGTCGGGGTCCTCGCGCACCGGGAAGCCGGCACCCTCGAGCAGCTCCTTCACCCGGGCGGCGACCTCGGGCGAGCCCGGGGCCGGGTACTGGATCCGGTAGGTGAAGTCCGGGAAGCCGCCGTAGTCGTAGAGCATCGGCGGGGCCGGGTTCGTCTGCACGGTGAACTCCGGCGTCTCCCAGTGGCCGGACACGGCGAGGATCGCCTTCGGCGTGACGCCCACGTCGCTGGGGATGCGCTGGAGCGAGGTGCGCAGCGGCGTGAAGTCGCCCGGCATCAGGTCCTCGATCCACGGCCAGGGGCCGCCGCCGTGGGAGATGAAGTAGGTGGGCAGCCGGGTGCCGGCTGCGGTGGGGGAGGTGGTGCTCATGGCGTGCTCCGGGAACTCGGTCCGCTCATTGATTGAATGTTCAACCGTCAGCGTACCGGATTGTTCCCGACCGCGGTCGCCGCATCGGGTCGGCTGGGGTGGTAGATCGAGCCGATGACCGAAGCCGTCGGCGAGCCGCCCACCCCGGTGAGCCCGGCAGCCGACCGGCCTCCTGCTGTTGCGTGGGACTGGTCGGCCGCGCTGCTCGGGCTGGCCTTCGCCGTCCCCGCAGCGCTCGTCGCCCGGCACGACGTGGGGAAGGGTGCGGCGTTCGCCGTCGGCGTCATCCCGCCGGCCGTCGTCGGCCTCCGCCCGCTGCGGAAGGGCCGGATGGCGTCGGCGGTGCTCGGCGTGCTCGTCGCCGTGCCCATCCTCGCCGGTTCGATCCTCGCCAACGTGCCGGTGGTCGCCGTCGTCGGCGTGTTCCTCGCCGGCATCGGCGCCGCCCTGCTGGCGCAGCGGTCCCGGCTGGGGAGCATCGCACTGGCCCTCGGCCTGCCGATGATCGGCATCGGCCTCAGCTACACCGACGTGGCGACGGCCGCCGGGCTGGCCATCGTCATGCTGGGCGGTGCGGTCTACGCCGCGGCCGTCTCGCTGCTCTGGCCCGAGTCCGACCCGCTGCCTCCGCCGCCGCACGCCCCGCCCGTGCCGACGCTGGCCTACGGGGTGCTGCTCGGGGCGACCGGGGCGACGGCGGCGGCCATCGGCTTCGCCCTCGACTTGGACCACGTCGGCTGGGCGTGCGCGGCGGCGCTGCTCGTGATCCGGCCGTCAGCCGAGATGCAGGAGATCCGCAGCGCGGGCCGCATCGCGTCGGTCGCCATCGGGGCGCTCCTCGCGATCGGGATCGTCCGACTCGAACCGGCGGCGGGTTGGTACGGCGCCGCCATCGTCGTGGTGGTGGCGACGGTGGCGGCCACCCGAGGCAGCCGCTGGTACATCACGAGCGCGTTCACGACGTTCCTGGTCTTCGTCCTCCTGCTCGCCGGGAACGCGGCCGAGGCCGCCTCCCGCTTCGACGAACGGCTCAGCGAGACCCTGCTCGGCGTCGGCCTGGCCGGCTTCTTCGGCCTCGTCATCCCCAAGCTCGCCGACCTGGACACCCTCCAACCCGCCCCGTCGCGACCAGCGGCGAAGTGAGGCGGCCCGGCCGTCGGTCGGCCGCCTGGAGCCTGGAGCGGTGGTCCACCGACACGTTCCGATGCGAACCCGTGCGGACGGGACCTCAGCGCTGCTGGCCGTCGACGGGGGTGGGCCGGCCGGCGGCGGCTCGGAAGAGGGCACCGATGGTCCAGGCGGGGGAGTGGGCCTCGATGGCGGCGGGGGAGTAGCCGGGGGCGTCGTGGGGGAGGCGGACGCGGACGGCGCCCGGGAGGGCGCGGAACTCCAGCGGTGCGTCGAACACGAGCGCCTCGCCGTCGATCCCCGCTTCGATCGGGCTGTCCGAGGTCACGGTGAACCGCTCGGCTGTCCACTCGCTCCAGCCGGCGAAGCTGCCGAGGCGGCCGGCGGCGTCGGCGGCGACGAACGCGGCGACGTCGGCGGCCTTCCCGATCTCGGCGGCGGCGAGGCCGAGCTCGCCGGTGTCGAGCCGGGCCCGGCTGCCGAACCCGGCGAGCGACGAGAGCACGTAGGGGTTGTTCGACACCTGGATGACCTGGGCGCCGGCGTGATCGACGCCGTCGGGCCCCTCGAAGCGGAGGTCGAAGGGCTCGGCGTCGGGGCCGAGCAGTTCGGGCAGCATCGACGCCGCGGTCTGGCCCTTCGCGTCGCGGTAGCCGGGTGACTGGATGATCTTGGCGTAGACGCCGAGCGACACGTTGTTGACGAAGACGCGGCCGTTGACCTCGGCGAGGTCGATGCGTCGCTCGACGGCATCGCCGTAGGCGTCGAGGGCGCCGATGACGTCGTCGCGGTCGAGGCCCAGGTCGAGGGCGAAGTGGTTGCGGGTGCCGGCCGGGATGCACACGTGCGGGAGGTCGTGGGCGCTGGCGACCGAGGCGACCAGGGCCTGGGAGCCGTCGCCGCCGGCCATGCCGAGCACGTCGGCGCCCCGCTCGACGGCCTGCTCCGCCAGCTCGCGCAGGTCGTCGTCGGGACCCAGGACGATCGGCTCGATGCCCCGCTTGCGGCACTCGTCCTCCAGGCCGAGCTGCTCGGCCTTCCCACCGCCGGACTTCAGGTTCACGATCAGCACGCCGCGCTCGGCGGGCCCGACCGGCGTGCCCGGCGTGGGCAGCGCCTTGAGGGTGGCCGGGTCGCGCCGCAGCGCTCGGCGGCTCAGGTACGTGGACCCCGCCACCAGGGCGACCGCGATCGCCAGCCCCAGGCCGCGCGACTCCGCGGTGAAGATGCCGACGACCACCACAGCGAGGGCCGCGAGCGCCACCAGGATCGACACGAGGCGGACGAAGCTTGTGCGGGTGGCGGCGATCCACGCCGCGCCGACCACCACGAGGAGGGCTGCTGGTGCGAGCAGGGCCCGGCCGAGGTCGCCCGCGAGGCTGACCGCACCCACCACCAGCGCCGCGGCGGCGAGGACCAGCGCGCCCACCGCGGCGGCCCGGTCCGGCGGGGCCACGTGGTGGACGGGCGGGACCGCAGGAGCGGTGTCGGTGTCGGGCAGGGGTGTCATGCGTTGGTCTCCGGGGTGTCGCCGTGCTGGGAGCGGAACGCCTCGACGGCGTCGTCGAGCGTGGGGAAGAAGTGGGCGGGGTCGATCGTGCGGGTCAGCTCGTAGCGGTCGATCTTGTCCTGCACCGGCGACTTCATCTCGGCGAACACCAGTGAGATGCCCGCCTGGTTCAGTTCCTCATCGAGGTCCTCGAGCATGTCGGCGGCGGTGGTGTCGACGTCGGTGATGGGCTCGGCGGCCACGAGGATCCAGATCGGCTTCGGTTCCGCCGCGGCCAGCCGTCGGATCTCGTCGCGGAACGTCCGGGCGTTGGCGAAGACGAGCGGGGCGTCGAACCGGAACAGCGACAGGCCGGGGATCCGCCGGCCGCTCGGGTGCTCGTGGACGTCGTGGTAGCCGTCGAGCCCGTCGACTTCGGCCAGCACCGTGCGGTACGGCCGCCACATGCGGCGGAACACGTTGAGGATCGAGATGATCACGGCGATCCCGATGCCCGGCAGGACACCGAGCAGCGCCACACCGACGAACGCCACCATCGACACGCCGAACTCCATCCGGCGCTGGTGCCACAGCCGCCTGGTGGCGGCGATGTCGGCCAGCGACAGCGACGCCGCGATCACGACCGAGGCGAGCACCGGCTGGGGCAGGTCCTTCATCAGCCCGGGGACGAACAGCAACATGGCGGCGATGGCCGCGGCGCCGACCACCCCGGTGAGCTGGGAGCGCGCCCCGGCCTGCTCCGCCACCGCCGTGCGCGAACCGCTGGTGCTCACCGGGAACCCCTGGAACAGCCCGGCGGCCAGGTTGGCCGTGCCGATGCCGATCATCTCCTGGTTGGCGTCGACCTCCTGGCCGGTTCGGGCCGCGAACGCCGACGACGTGGAGATGGTGTCGGTGAGCGACACGAGCGTGATGCCCAGGGCGCCGGCCACGAGCAGGGTGAGGTCGCCCCAGCCGACGCTCGGGATGGTGAAGGGCGGGAACCCCTGGGGCAGCTGGCCGACGAGCGGCACGCCCTCGCCGCCGAGGTCGAACACCACGGTGACGGCGATGGCGCCCACCACGGCGACCAGCACGCCGGGGATCTTCGGCGCCACCTTGTTGAGGACCAAGATGATCGCCAGCCCACTGGCGCCGACGGCGAGGGCAGCGCCCAGGGTGTCCCCGTCGGCGACGCCCCGGACGAAGCCGCGGAGCTCCTCGAGGAAGCCGTCAGCGTCGACCGAGAACCCGAACAGCTTCGGGAGCTGGCCGACGAGGATCGTCAGGGCCAGGCCGTTCATGTACCCGATCTGGGTGGGCTTGGAGAACAGGTCGGCGACGAACCCGAGCTTGGCGACGCCGGCACCGATCATGAAGACGGCCACCAAGACGGCCAGCATCGATGCGAGGGCGATGGCCTTGGCCGGGTCCCCGTCGGCCCCCGCCAGCGGGAGGATCGTCGCCGCGATCATCGGCCCGAGCGACGAGTCCGGCCCGAGCACCAAGATCCGGGACGGGCCGAACACCGCGTAGGCGAGCAGGCACATGATCGACGTGTAGAGGCCGGTGATGGCCGGGAGCCCCGCCAGCTCCGCGTACGCCATGCCCTGCGGCACGAGGAGGGCGGTGAGGACCAGGCCGGCGACGAGGTCGTGTCCGAGCCAGGACCGCTCGTAGGACCGGGCGGCGGCGAGGCCGGGGACGAACCGCTCGACCGAGGTCACCCCACCATCTCGATCCTGCACCCCACCTGCGGTCGCTACCGCTCCGACGCGGCCTTCGACGTGTTCCTACCTGCGTTCCCCCGACGGTGCAACCGCTCGGTGCCGGGAACGACGGGTCAGGCGAGGAGGGAGCGGGCGGCGAGGTCCACGATCGGTTCCCGCAGGGCGCGGATGCCGTCGAGGTCGCCCGTTGCCAGCAGCGGCGTGACGAGGGCGCCGATCGCCGCGACGAGGGCCTGGCACGCGAACCGCACGCGGTCGTCGCCGAGCCCGAGCAGCACGGCGATCGCATCGGTGATGGTCGCTTGGAGCCGGGCCCGACGCTCCATCGCCTCGGGCCCGGCGGCGTAGACCTCGATCAGGAAGACCCGGGCGAGCTCCGGGTGGGAGGTGATGGCGTCGAGGTAGACGCCGAACAGCTCGTCGAAGACCTCGAGGCGGTCGGCGGGACCGATGGGAGCATCGCCTTCGGTGGCATCGGTGATCCGCCCGGCGATCGGGGCGAGCAGCGCTGCGGATGCCGCGTCGAACGCGGCGAGGAAGCACTCGAGCTTCGAGCGGAACTGCTGGTAGTAGGTCTCGCGCGACACGCCGGCGCGCCCGATGACGTCGGCGATGGTGGTCGACGCGTAGCCCTGCGCAGCCATGACCTCGGCCATCGCCGTCATGATCCGGCGGCGCTGGTCGTCGGCCACCTCTGCGCGCGTCAGCCCGTGGCGACCCCGGGGGAGGCGCGAGACGTGATCGCTCACGGGCACGAGTCCGGAGCCGGCTTCCCGGCCAGGCGGTCGTTCATCCACGCGGCGGCTGCGGGGGCGGCCGCGGGGACGATGCCCCCGTGGTTCGCGCCCTCGACCACGAGCAGGTCGGTCACCTGGCCGAGCTTGCACACCCGCTCGAAGAAGTCCTGCGTCCGTTGCTCGTTGACCCGCTCGTCGTCGGTGCCCTGGGCGAGGAAGAGCGGCGAGTCGGTGGCCACGAGACCCGGCTGGTTGAGGTGGAGCAGCCCCTTGGCCGGCTCGGTCTCGATCGGGTCGTGGGCGTAGAAGGCGTCACCCGGGATGCCGGCCGTGGCGCTGATGATGTCGTCCAAGCAGCCGTCCTCGAACACGTCCTCGACGGCCCGCAGCTCCGCGCCGGCGTAGTCGTCGAAGTGGATCTCGGGGTGTTCGCTGTGGGCGCCGTAGAGCATCATCACGCCGACGATGCGGGACACCACCTCGTCGGCGGGGCCGTAGGTCTTGGTCAGCTCGGTCGCTGGGGCGAGCGACACGGTGCCGAGCAGGTCCAGCTCCGGCGCGTAGCCGGCGGCCCGCTCGCCGGCGAACAGCGCGCCGTGGCCCCCCTGCGAGTGGCCGATCGAGAACCACCGCGTGCCGGCGTGCGCCTCGGGCAGGTTCCGGGCGGCGCGGACGGCGTCGATCACGCTGTTGCCCTCGCTCGGCCCGGACAGGTAGGGATGGATCTCGCCGACCGGACCCATGCCGATGTAGTCGGTCACGGCGTGCACGCCCTCGACGCCCCAGTCGCCGGCGGGGTTCCCCTGGCGGCTCAGGGCGCACTGGCCAGCGACGCCGACCGTGCCGTTGGCTTGCGACGTGACCGGCCACCCGCCTTCGGGCGCCGCGGCGGTCGGGTAGGAGATGATGCCGGTGACGGCTCGGTCGCGGTCCTCCGCGTCACGCGAGTGGTACATGACCCGCACCGTGTGCTGGCCGTCCTCCTCCCCGAGGTCCTGCACCCGGATGAGCTGGCCCGGCTCGCCCTTCGGCAGCGGATCGGGCACGACGTAGAAGTCGTCGTCGGTCCCGTCGTAGTGCTCGGGACCGGGTGCGCTCGTCTTCGGCTCGGTCGTGGCGGAGCCCGTCGGCGCGGTCTCGCGGCCGGCGCCGCTGGTGGCGTCGGATGACCCGGCGCAGGCGGCGAGCAGGAGGACTGCGGCGATCGGACCGAGGAGCGCCCGGTGTCGGCGGGCGGGGCGGGTGGGGCGAGTGGTGGTCCGGCGCATCGCCGGACGGTAGCGGATCGAAGAACGTTGATGTTCGTGGATCGCCCGCGGACCGCCCCGACGAGTGGTTGACTGGTCGGATGGGGAACCGGCGGATGCGTCGATGGATCGCAGGGGCCGTGCTGGCCGGGGCGCTCGCGGGGTGCAGCAGCAGCGCGGGCGACGGGACGCCGGACCGGTCCACCACCCGTCTGGCGCCCGCAGCGACGAGCACGACCGCGCCCGCCGCGCCCGCCGCGCCCGCCTCGGCCGCCCGCGTGCCCGGCGACGAGTGGGCCGTGGAGCAGCCCGACGCCGAGGGGATGGACGCGGCGAAGCTGGAGGAGGCGCGGGCGTACGCGTTCGCCGATGGCCGCAACACCCAGGGCGTGGTGGTCGTGCGCGACGGCGCCATCGTCTCGGAGTGGTACGCCGACGGCGCCGATGCCGACTCGTGGACCGCGAGCTGGTCGGTGGCCAAGAGCTTCAGCAGCGCGGTCGCCGGCATCGCCGTCGAGGAGGGGGCCATCGGCCGCGTCGAGGATTCGGCCGCGGACTACCTGCCCGAGTGGAAGGGGACCGACAAGGAGGCCATCACCGTCGAGGACATCCTCCACATGCAGTCGGGCCTGAAGTGGGACGAGGACTACCGGCCGTCGTCGCTCGAGACCTCGGACGTGGTGCAGATGGGGCTGAGCCCGAACGAGCTGGCCTACGCGGCCGGGCGGCCTGTGGCGCACCCGCCGGGGACCGTCTTCAACTACTCGAGCGGCGACGCCATGGTCCTCGCCGGCATCATCGAGGGGGCCACCGGCGAGCCGATGCGGGACTACGCGAAGGAGCACCTCTTCGACCCCATCGGGGTGGAGCGGGCGGACTGGTGGCAAGACGCCGACGGGAACACGCTCGGCTACTGCTGCTTGGACTCGACGGCCCGGGGCTTCGCCCGCCTCGGCCTCTTGTACCTGCGCGACGGGAGGTGGGGCGACCAGCAGGTGATCCCCGCCGCCTGGGTGGAGGCGTCGATCGCCAACGCGTCGCCGGCGGCCGACGACCCGGGCTACGGGTACATGTGGTGGCTCTTGTCCGACGTCGAGGGCGTCCCCGACGACACCTACGCCGCCCAGGGCCACGACGGTCAGTTCATCTACGTGATCCCGAGCCTCGACCTGGTGGTGGTCCGCACCGGCACCTACGTGAAGGACCCCGGTCCGGCCGTGGCGGATCCGAACCTGTTCGGCGTCTACCCGCCCGACGACCTCGTCCCCGGCAAGGGCACCAAGCCGCCCGACGAGTGGGACGAGGCGAAGTTCCTCAGCCCGATCGCGGCATCCGTCCAGGACTGAACCGGTTCGCCGTCAGCCGGCTGGGAGCGGGTGGCGGTCGGCGATGAGGCTGTGGACCACCGCGGCCGCGGCGTTCGAGCCGGCGGCCACGGCGTTGGCGACCGACGGCATCGTCGCCCCGAGATCGCCGGCGGCGAACAGGCCGGGCACCGAGGTCATCGACATGGCGTCGATCGCCAGGGCGTCGGCGGCGATGGGGGAGGCGGGGGCGGCTTCGGCGCCGAGCTGGTCGGCGAGCGGCGAACGCTGGCGGAGGGTCACGGCGAGGAGCAGGCCGCCGCACGCCCGGGTGGAGCCGTCGGCCAGCTCGACGCCTTCGAGCTGGTCGCCGGGGCCGAGCAGGCGGGTGACCGGCTGCTCGACGACCGCGATGCCGGCGGAGTGGAGGCGGTGGGCATCGACCGGCTCCAGGGCGGCGGGTCCGTCGGTGTAGAGGGTGACGTCATCGCTCCACATCGTGAGCATCAAGGCGCGCATCGCGCCCATCGGACCACCGTCGAGGACGCCGAGCTTCTTCTCGCGCACCTCCCACCCGTGGCAGAACGGGCAGTGGAAGACCGAACGGCCCCACCGCTCCTCGACGCCGGGGACCGCCGGTCGCTCGTAGTCCATGCCCGATGCCAGCAGCACCCGCTTGGCCGTCTCGATGCGGCCGTCGTCGAGGGTCAGGGCGAAGTGGTCGCCCGCGGTCTCGCCGGCGAGAACCTCCCCGCTGCGCACCTCCACGGTCGGGTAGGCGGCGATCTCGGCTCGGCCCATGGCGTAGAGCTCGGCCGGGGGCCGGCCGTCGTGGCCGAGCAGGCCGCCGATGCCGTGGGCGACGGCGTTGCTCGGCTTCCCGGCGTCGACCACGAGGGTGCGGCGGCGCGCCCGCCCCAGCACGAGCGCCGCGCTGAGCCCGGCGGCGCCTCCTCCGACCACGATGCAATCCCAGATCTCGTCCATGCGGTCGAGGGTGCACGACGGTGATCGATGTGGCAACCTTGTTTGCCATGCAGGCAAATCGCGAGGAGGAGCCCGTCGACGCCCGGGTGCGACGGCGGCTGCGGGAGCTCCGGGCCGAACAGGGCCTGACCCTCCAGCAGGTGGCCGAGCGGGCGCACCTCGACGTGTCCACGCTGAGCCGGCTCGAGGCCGGGAAGCGTCGCCTCGCGCTCGACCACCTCCCCGGTCTCGCTGCCGCGCTCGGTGTCACCGCTGACGAGCTGATCAGCGACCGGCCGCCCTTCGACCCGCGGGTGCACAGCGAGCCGCGCACCCAGGACGGGCTCACCATGTGGCCGCTCACGAACCGTCCGTCGCACGGCGGCCAGCACGCGTTCAAGGTGCTCATCGACCCCCGGCGCGACACGCCGCCCGATCCGTTGCCGGTGCACGAGGGCTACGACTGGATGTACGTGCTGCACGGTCGGATGCGGCTGTGCTTGGGCGAGGAGGAGCTCGTGATCGAGCCAGGCGAGGCGGTCGAGTTCTCGACGCTCACGCCGCACTGGTTCGGCACGGTCGCCGGCCCTGTGGAGGTGCTCGCCCTGTTCGGCCCGCACGGCCAGCGCCAGCACCTCCACGCCTGAGCCGGGCGATCCGGGCCCGGTGTTCGGCCGGGCGGCAGGTGGGTGCTGCCGTAGCCTGACCGCCCATGGTCATGGGGCGACGCGAGGACGTGGAGACCGCATCGGCGCCGATCGCGGCGTTCGCGGTGGCGGGGATGCTCGAGCAGATGGCGCTGGCGGTGCTGAGCGTGCCGTTCCGTTCGCCCTGGAAGGGCTCGCACTCCGTCGGCGACAACATCGGGGCGAGCGTGACCCGCCAGGTCATGCGCAGCTTCATGGGGTACTCGACCTCGATCCCGACCGAGGAGCTCCGCTCGATCGAGGTGCTGATCGACGATCTGTGCCGGGTGGTCATGCCGCCCGTGGCCCGGTCGCTCGACGTCACCATGGACCACGCCGAGATCAACGGCATCCCCGGCCTCTGGTACCACCCGGACCAGGGCACCGAGCCGTCGCCGAAGGGTACCGTCCTCTACCTCCACGGCGGCGGCTACGTCGGCACGTGCCCCACGATGTACGCCGCGTTCAACGCCTCCCTCGCCCGGTCGTCGGGCTGCTCGGTCTTCACGCCGGACTACCGGCTGGCACCCGAGTTCCCGTTCCCCGCCGGCCTGGTCGACGTGGCCGCGGTGGTCGAGCAGCTCTTCGACGACGGCCTCGACCCGGAGCGCTTCATCCTCGCAGGCGACTCCGGCGGCGGAGGGCTGGCGACGTCGCTGCTCAACAACGTCCGGACCGCCCACCTGCCGGACCCGGCCGGGCTCGTCCTCTTCTCGCCCGAGGTGGAGCTGAGCTTCGCCGACGCATCGGTCACCGAGAACGCCGGCAAGGACATCCTCCCGTGGAACATCCCGGTCGCCCCGTACCTCCACGGCGTCGACCCGCTCGACCCTCGGGTCGACGCGCTCTACGACGACGTGTCGGACTACCCGCCCGCCTTCGTGGCGTTCGGTGACGACGAGATGCTCCGCGACCCGATCCGGCACTTCATCGCCCGCCTGGACGACGCCGGCATCGACACGACCGTGGTCGAGGAGCCGGGCATGTTCCACGTCTACCCGTTCCTCATGCCCTGGGCCAGCGCCAGCCGCCGCGTCTTCAGCGAGGTCGGCCGCTTCATCATCAGCTGCCTCCCGCCCGACTGACCCGCCGCTCGCTCGTCACCCCGGGTCGGCGTGTACGCGTCGAATCGACGTCGATTCGACGCCGTGGCGTGGCCGATGTCACGCGCTCAGGAATGAATGAGTGAGTACGCACTCAGTTAGGGTGCCACGGTGACCAGCGGGGATGCGGCGACCGACGCCGAGCCGAAGCGGACCAGGGCGGCAGCACTGCCGCCTTCGGAGCGCCGCGCCGAGATCATCGCCGCCACGCTGCCGCTGGTGCGCGAGCACGGTGCCGCCGTCACCACCCGCCAGATCGCCGAGGCGGCCGGCATCGCCGAGGGCACGATCTTCCGGGTCTTCGACGACAAGACGGCGCTGCTCGATGCGGTCGTCGAGGCCGCAGTGGACCCGGCCCCCTCCGAGGCGGCGCTGCGGGCGATCGACCCGGCGCTCCCGCTCGAGGACCGGCTCGTCCAGGCCGTCGACATCTTGCGGCGGCGCATCGCCGACGTCTTCCAGATCATGTCGGCGGTCGGCGCCATGCCGGGGCCCCGGACCCGGGCGTCGAAACCCCGTGGACCCGAGCTGCTCGTGCTGGCTGAGATCTTCGGGTCCGACGCACCCCGGCTGCGCCGCGAACCGGCACAGGCGGCCCAGGTCCTCCGGGGCCTCACCCTCGCCGGCACCCACCCCCTGCTCATCCTCGACGAGCCGCTGTCGTCGGAGGAGATCGTGTCGCTCCTCCTCGACGGCATCCGCGCCCGACCCGACGAACCCGTCCTCGCACCGCTCACGGAGGACGCGATCGCCGCGTTCACGAGGGGCGACCTCGACTTCGACCCCACCCGTACGCCCGAACCGAACTGAACCACCGGGAACCGCCATGTTGCTCATCCGCCTGCTCCTCTCGTACCTCAAGCGCTACCGCAAGATCCTGTTGGCGGTCGTCGGCCTCCAGATCGTCGCCACCGCGGCGGCGCTGACCCTCCCGACGCTGAACGCCGACATCATCGACAAGGGCGTGCTCACCGGGAACACCGGCTACATCTGGAAGGTCGGCGGGCTGATGCTGCTGGTCACGCTGGTGCAGGTGGTGTTCAACGTCGGCGCCGTGTTCTTCGGGTCGAAGGCGGCCATGGGCTTCGGCCGCGACGTCCGCAAGGACCTGTTCCACAAGGTCACCGGCTTCTCGACGCAGGAGGTCGCCGCGCTCGGAGCCCCGTCGCTCATCACCCGCATCACCAACGACGTGACCCAGGTCCAGATGCTGGTCTTGATGTCGTGCACGCTGCTCGTCACCGCTCCGATCACGATCGTCGGCGGCGTGATCATGGCCGTGCGCGAGGACGGGCCGCTCTCCCTGCTGCTCCTCGTGAGCGTGCCGGCGCTCATCATCAGCGTCGGCTCGGTGATCTGGCGGCTCGTGCCGACCTTCGGCGTGATGCAGGTCCGCATCGACCGGGTCAACCAGGTCATGCGCGAGCAGATCACCGGCATGCGCGTCGTGCGGGCGTTCATCCGCGAGCCCCACGAGAAGGCTCGCTTCGCGGTGGCCAACGACGACCTCACCGAGACCTCGCTGCGGGCCGGCCGGCTGATGGCGTTCATGTTCCCCACGGTCATGTTCATCTTGAACGCGTCGAGCGTGGCGGCCATCTGGTTCGGTGCGGACCGCATCGACTCGGGGAGCATGCAGATCGGTGCGCTGATCGCGTTCCTCACCTACCTCGTGCAGATCCTGATGTCGGTGATGATGGCCACCTTCGTGGCCGTCATGGCGCCCCGTGCCGCCGTCTGCGCCGAGCGGATCGACGAGGTGCTCGAGACGCCGTTCAGCATCGTGCGGGCCGACGCGCCCGTCACCGAGCTGCCGACGTCGGTCGGCCTCGAGCTGCGCAACGTCTCGTTCGCCTACCCGGGGGCCGAGAGCCCGGTCCTTTGCGACATCTCCTTCACCGCACCCGCCGGCACCACCACGGCGATCATCGGCAGCACCGGCTCGGGCAAGACGACGCTGCTCAACCTGGTGCCCCGCCTCTTCGACGCCACCTCGGGGCAGGTCCTCGTGAACGGCATCGACGTGCGCGACATCGAGCCCGAGGTGCTGTGGGCCCAGACCGGGATCGTCCCGCAGAAGCCGTACCTGTTCTCGGGCACCGTGGCCAGCAACCTGCGCTACGCCGACCCGGACGCCACCGACGCCGAGCTGTGGGAGGCGCTCGAGATCGCCCAGGCCTCCTCGTTCGTCCGGGACATGCCCGAGGGGCTGGACTCCACCATCGCCCAGGGCGGTACCAACGTGTCGGGCGGTCAGCGCCAGCGCCTGGCCATCGCCCGGGCCCTGGTCCGCAAGCCCGGGATCTACCTGTTCGACGACTCGTTCTCTGCGCTCGACTTGGCGACCGATGCCCGCCTGCGGGCTGCACTCGGCCCGGTCACCCGCAACTCGGCGATGATCGTCGTCGCCCAGCGGGTGTCCACCATCGAGCGGGCCGACCAGATCCTCGTGCTCGAGGACGGCGAGACGGTCGGGCTCGGGACCCACGAGGAGCTCCTCGCATCCTGTCCGACCTACCAGGAGATCGTCGCGTCCCAGCGCACCGAGGAGGAGGCGGCATGAGCGGCTCGTCCAACCCCGGCCCCGACTCCCACCCCGACGCCAACGGCGCGAACGCGAACGGCAGCAACGTGAACGGCAGCAACGTGAACGGCCAGAACGGCAAGGACCACACCGAGGGCACCGACCCGGCCGAGGTCGGGGGGAAGGCGCTGCAGCGCCAGGCCATGGCGATCGAGGAGGAGGCGGCGGCGGTCGAGACCGCGCCCGAGCCGTACCGTCCCCCGGCGGCTGAGACCCGTCAGGCCGGCCCCCGCTTCGGTGCGGCCGGCATGCCCGCGGAGAAGTCCAAGGACTTCCGCGGCTCCACCGGGCGCCTGCTCGCCCGTCTCCGCCCGCAGCGGGGTGGGCTCATCGCCGTGCTGTTCCTCGCCATCTTCAGCGTCACGCTGTCGGTGCTCGGCCCCCGGCTGCTCGGCAACGCCACGAACATCATCGTCGACGGCGTCATCAGCGGGCAGGGGATCGACTTCGGCAAGCTGCACCGCACCCTGGCGGGGGTGCTCGCGCTCTACGTCGTGTCGGCCACCGCCGCCTACTGCCAGGCGTGGCTCCTCGCCGGCGTCGTCCAAAAGACGATGTTCACGCTCCGCTCCGACGTCGAGGACAAGCTGCACGAGCTGCCCCTCGGCCACGTCGACCGCCAGCCCCGTGGCGACATGCTGAGCCGGGTCACCAACGACATCGACAACGTGGCGCAGAGCCTCCAGCAGACGCTGAGCCAGATGCTCACGTCGGTGCTCACCATCGTCGGCGTGGTCGTGATGATGTTCACCATCTCGCCGCTCCTGGCCGCCATCGCGGTGCTCACGATCCCGGCGTCGCTCTTCACGCTGAAGACGATCGCCAGCCGCTCGAAGAAGCGCTTCATCGCCCAGTGGGCCCACACGGGTGCGCTGAACGCCCAGGTCGAGGAGGCCTTCACCGGCCACTCGCTCGTGAAGGTGTTCGGGCGTTCGGCCGATGTGGAGGCTCGGTTCAACGCCAAGAACGAAGAGCTCTACGAGGCCAGCTTCGGCGCCCAGTTCATCTCGGGCGTGATCCAGCCGGCGATGATGTTCCTCGGCAACCTGAACTACGTCGCCATCGCCGTCGTCGGCGGGATCAAGATCTCGTCGGGCCAGCTGAGCATCGGCGACATGCAGGCGTTCATCCAGTACTCCCGGCAGTTCACCCAGCCGCTCACGCAGCTGGCGTCGATGGCCAACGTCTTCCAGTCGGGCATCGCCTCGGCCGAGCGGGTGTTCGAGCTGCTCGACGGGCCGGACCAGACCCCCGACGACGAGCAGCCGCTGGTCGACGAGCGGCCCCAGGGCCGGGTGGAGTTCGACCACGTGTCGTTCAGCTACCTGCCCGGCACCGAGCTCATCAAGGACCTGTCGCTGGTTGCCGAGCCGGGGGAGACGGTCGCCATCGTGGGCCCCACCGGCGCTGGCAAGACCACGCTCGTCAACTTGATCATGCGGTTCTACGAGATCGACGAGGGCGCGATCCGCCTCGACGGCCTCGACATCTCGCACATGGGCCGCCGTGAGCTGCGCTCGAACATCGGCATGGTCCTCCAGGACACGTGGATGTTCGGCGGCACGATCCGGGAGAACATCGCCTACGGCAACCTCGACGCCACCGAGGAGCAGATCCTCGAAGCGGCCAAGGCCACCTACGTCGACCGGTTCGTGCACTCGCTGCCCGACGGGTACGACACGGTGGTCGACGACGAGGGCGGCAGCGTGAGCGCGGGCGAGAAGCAGCTGCTCACCATCGCCCGGGCGTTCCTGGCGAACCCGACGATCCTCATCCTCGACGAGGCCACCAGCTCGGTGGACACCCGCACCGAGGTGCTGATCCAGCAGGCCATGGCGGCGCTGCGCTCCAACCGCACGAGCTTCGTGATCGCCCACCGGCTCTCGACCATCCGCGACGCCGACACCATCTTGGTGATGGAGGCCGGCCGCATCGTCGAGCAGGGCAACCACGAGGAGCTGCTCGCCGCAGGCGGCGCGTACCACGCCCTCTACAACGCCCAGTTCGCCGGCGCCGCCGCCGAGGTCGTCTGAGGACCCGTCGGCCTCGGCGCGGCCGAGGTCGCCGAGGTCGTCTGAGGTCGGTGCCGTCCGGCTCGTGCTACGGCCTCATCTGACGGTGGTGTCAGGTGTGAGACGGGCGTCACACCCGTAGGGTCGCCAGCATGGATGTGGTCGTGATGCCGCAGCTGGGCGAGACCGTGGTGGAGGGGACGATCACCTCGTGGGCCAAGGCGGTGGGCGATGCGGTCGCCGTCGACGAGACGCTCTTCGACGTGTCGACGGAGAAGGTCGACACCGAGGTGCCGTCCGCCGTTGCCGGGTACCTGCGCCTCGTGCTCGTCGAGGAAGGCGAGGCCGTGCCGATCGGCACGCCGGTCGCCGTGATCACCGCCACGGCCGACGAGCCCCTCGACCCGCCCGGCGGTACCGGATCGGGGCTGTCCACCGATGCCGCACCCTCCACCCCGTCCCCGGATCCCGACCCTTCGGCGTCGAATCGACGTCGATTCGACGCCATCGCTCCCGATGGGTCGCAGGGATCGGGGCGGGTGGCGGCACCGCATGAGGCGGCTGGTGCGACCGGTGCATCGCAGATCGCGTCGAATCCGGCGCGCGGTGCTGCCGATGGATCGCAGTTCGCGTCGAATCGACGTCGATTCGACGCGCACGGGTCAGCGCCGAGCACCGTCGTCTCGCCGGTGGTGCGGCGGCTGCTCGAGGAGCACGGGCTGGAGCTGGGCGACGTCGCCGGGTCCGGACGCGAGGGCCGCGTGACCCGCAACGACGTCTTGGCCGCGGCCGCCCAACGTGCTCGGGCCGAGCTGCCAGGCCCAGCGGATCCGTCGAATCTGTCGAATCGGCTGGGTCCGACCGTCGAACCGGGACCCGACGACGAGATCGTGCCGCTGTCTCGGGCCCGGATGGCGACCGCCGAGCACCTCCACCGATCCGTGTCCGCGGCGGCTCACGCCCTGGTGGTGGTCGAGGTCGACTGGACTGCCGTCGACCGGACGAGGCGCGGCCGCCGGCTCAGCTACCTCCCCTTCGTCGCCCGGGCGGCCATCGACGCCCTCGGCCGCTTCCCCCACCTCAACGCCAGCTTCGACACCGACCGGCTCGTGGTGCACCGGCGGATCCACCTCGGCATCGCAGTCGACGTCGAGCAGGAGGCGCTCCTCGTCCCGGTGGTCCACGACGCCCACGAGCTCCGGCTCCAGGCTCTGGCCGATGCGGTCGCCGAGCGCGCCGACCAGGCTCGCCGCCACCGCCTGCCCGGCGACGCCTTCGACGGCGGGACGTTCACCCTCACCAACGTCGGCTCGTACGGCACGGTCCTGGCGGCGCCGATCATCAGCCAGCCGCAGGTCGCCATCCTCTCCACCGACGGCGTCCGCATGCGGCCAACGGCGGTGGAGCAACCAGACGGCAGCTGGAGCGTCGGCATCCGACCGCTCGGCAACCTCAGCCTCAGCTTCGACCACCGGGCGGTCGACGGAGCGTACGCCGCCGCCTTCCTCGCCGACGTCCGAGACACGCTCCAGGAACGGGACTGGTCCGTGGAGGTGGCCGCGTGAGCGACTTCCGCGGCTACCCGGTCAAGGAGCTGGTCGACGACCTCCGCCTGGCGTTCGTGTCCCGGGCCATCGACGACCGCGAGATCTCGATGCAGAAGCAGAGCCGGGTGTACTTCCAGATCTCGGGAGCCGGCCACGAGGCCGTCGGCTTGGCCCTCGCCCGGCACCTGCGCCCCGGCTTCGACTGGTTCTTCCCGTACTACCGGGACCAGGCGCTCGTGCTCGGCTTGGGGGTCACGCCCACCGAGGTGCTGCTCCAGGCCGTCGGCTCGGCCGCCGACCCGTCGAGCGGCGGCCGGCAGATGCCCTCGCACTGGGGCCACGCCGCCCACAACATCGTCACCCAGTCGAGCCCGACCGGCAGCCAGTGCATCCCGGCGGTCGGGTGCGCCGAGGCCGGTCGCTACCTCGTCCGCCGTCCCGACCTGACCGAGGCCGGTGCCTCCGCCGCGCACGGCGACGAGCTCACCTACGTCAGCCTGGGCGAAGGCGCCTGCAGCGAGGGCGAGTTCTGGGAGAGCCTGAGCACGGCGTGCAACCTGCACCTGCCGGTGCTCTACGTGGTCCCCGACAACGGCTTCGCCATCTCGGTTCCCGTCATCGACCAGCACCCGGCGCCGATCCACGAACTGGTGCGGGGCTTCCGTGGCCTGGAGGTCCACCACCTCGACGGCACCGACTACTTCGCGGTGCGCGACGCGGCCGCGTCGATCATCGCCCACGTCCGCGCCGGCGTCGGCCCCGCGCTCATCCACGCGGATGTCGTGCGGCCCTACTCCCACTCGGCGGCTGACACCCAGAGCAAGTACCGCTCGGTGGAGGAGCTGGCCGAGGAGGCCCGCCACGACCCGCTCGACCGCTTCGCCCGTGACCTGATCGGTGGGGGCGTCCTCTCGGAGGTCGAGGCCGACGAGCTGCGCGACCAGGCCCGTCAGGAGGTGGCCGACGCCGCAGCCGCCGCGCTGGCTGCACCCCGCCCCGATCCGGCGACGGTTCTCGACCAGGTCACCGACCTGCCCGACCTGCCCGAACCGGACCCGGCGGCCGCCGTTGCGGCACCCACGGCCACGCCCGGCGACGGAGCCGACGACGGGGGAGGGGTGCCGCTGGGCGAGGCGATCAAGCGCACGCTCCACGAGGTGATGGCGGCCGACGAGCGCATCCGCGTCTTCGGCGAGGACGTGGCCGACGCCCGTGAGCAGGTCCTGGCGGGCGTCGAGGGCAAGGGCGGGGTGTTCGGCACGACGCACGGGCTGCAGCGGGCGTTCGGCCAGGCCCGCTGCTTCAACACCCCGCTGTCGGAGGCCAACATCATCGGACGTGCCGTCGGCCAAGCCGTTCGGGGACTGCGCCCGGCCCCCGAGATCCAGTTCTTCGACTACATCTGGCCGGCCATGACCCAGCTCCGGAGCGAGGCGGCGACCATCCGCTGGCGCTCCAACGGGGCGTTCACGTGCCCGATGGTGGTGCGCGTCCCCATCGGCGGCTACCTCACCGGCGGCAGCATCTGGCACAGCCAGTGCGGCGAGTCGGTCTTCGCCCACATCCCCGGGCTGTCGATCGCCATGCCGAGCCGGGCCCGGGACGCGGCCGGCCTGCTGCGCTACGCGTTCCGGTGCGAGGACCCGGTGCTCTTCCTCGAGCACAAGCTCCTCCTCCGCCAGCCGAGCACGGTCGACCCGTTCCCGCCGGCGGACTGGGTGCTGCCCTTCGGCATCGGCGACATCCGGCGTCCCGGCGACGACGTCACCGTCGTCACGTGGGGCGCCACCGTCGCCAAGTCGGTCGCCGCTGCCGACCAGCTCGCCGAACAGGAGGGGATCGAGGCCGAGGTCATCGACCTCCGGACGATCCTGCCGTGGGACCACGGGATCGTGGCTGGGTCCGCCGCCCGCACCAGCCGGGTCCTCGTCGTGCACGAGGACACGCTCACCGCCGGCTTCGGCGGCGAGATCGCCGCCTGGGTCGGCGAGCACTGCTTCGCCGACCTCGACGCACCGGTCCGGCGCATCGGCGCCACGGACACCCCGGTGGCCTACGAGCCGGCCCTCGAGGACGCCATCCTCCCGCAGGTCACCGACATCGCCACCGCCCTGCTCGACCTCGCCACCTGGTAGCCGCCGGTACGGTGGCCACCGTGAGCGACAGCGACGCGGTGGCGCCGGACACGGCGGTGGCCCTGCTCGCCACGCTCGCCGGTGCCAGCGGCTCCGAGGGCCTCGCCTACGCCGCTCCGCCGGTCTCGCTCCAAGGCGGGTACTACGCGGAGATGATCCGGTTCCGGCTGGCCGATCCGCCCGAAGGGCTGGCCGGCGACCTCGTCGCCCGCATCGTGCCGAACCCGGTGGTCGCCGCCTGGGAGTCCGCCCTCCAGCGCGACGTCGCCCGGCAGGGGTTCCCCACGCCGTCCGTCCGCCTGGTCGCCGACGATCGCACGCCGCTCGGCCGGTCGCTCCTCGTGATGGACCACGTCGAGGGCCGCTCGACGCTGTCAGGGCTCCACGGCATCGGGATCGTCACCCAGATCCCGGCCGTCGTCCGCCACCTGCCGGATCAGCTGGCGGCGTTGGCCGCCAGGCTCCACGCCCTCGACGCCCATGCCGTCACCGCCGAGCTCGAGGCGCTCGACGGCGGCATCCCCACCACCACGAAGGGCTTCGTCGAAGGCGAGCTCTGGCGCGCCGCGGTGGCGGACCGCCCCGACCTCGTCGCTGTCGCCGAGCAGCTGATCGCCACCGAGCCGCCGAGCGCCCGACGGGCGATCAGCCACGGTGACCTGCACCCGTTCAACGTGCTGGTGACCGCGAGCGGCCCGGTCCTGATCGACTGGACCGTCGCGCGCGTCGCCCATCCCGCCTTCACGCTCGGCTTCACCGATCTCATGTTGTCGAACCCGCCGCTGGAGGTTCCGAGCGCCCTCGGCGGCGGGCTCCGGGCGCTCGGCCGATCGCTCGCTCGGCGGTTCCACGCGACCTACCGCTCGCTCGCCCAGCCCGCCGACCACGTCTCGGCCGAGGAGCTCGACTGGCACCGCAAGGTCCACGCCCTGCGCATCCTCGTCGAGCTCGCCGGCTGGGACGCCGCCGGCGCCCGGCCTGCGAGCCACCCCTGGCTCATCCTCGAGCCGGTCACCGAGCGGCTCCTCGGCATCACGACCCGAACCCGCTGACGCCCGTCGCTCAGGCTCCGGGCGCGGCGTCCTCGTCGGCGGGCGGGGTCGCGGGTGATCCGCTGGCGCCACGGCGGCGGCGGAGGGCGATCGTCGCGCCGACCCCCGCCGCGGCGACGAGGGCGATCCCGCCGATCACGACCGGTGCGCTGGTGCTCTCACCCTCACCGCTGTCCGAGCCGGCGGAGCTGTTCGGCGCGCCGGACGGGTTGGCCTTGGCGATGGTGGTGGCGACCGGCTCAGGCTCCGCGGCTGCCGTGCGGAACGGTCCGGTGATCTCGTAGGTGATGCCGGCGTTGCGGGCGTCGAACGTGCAGCCGGGGATCACCTCCTTGAGCATCTTCGGCGACGGTCCGCGCTGGCTGGAGAAGTAGAGCCGGGTGCGGTCGGGGGAGAGGCACGGCCCGGTGATCTCCGACCCGGTGGGGTCCTCGGCCACCCGGGCGAACGGAGCGACCGTGCCGTCGGCGCTGATCAGCACGACCTCCATGTTCCCGCCGTCCTCGGCCACGAACAGGTCGCCGGTGGCGTGGTCGACGGTGATGTTGTCGACACCGGACAGCACGGCCCCCTCCTTGCCCTCGCTGGCCGGGTCGCTGTCCCAGATGACCTCGTACCGCTGCGTCGCCAGGTCGATGTGGTGGACCTTGTTGTCGCCCTTGGAGGTGAAGTAGATCGATCCGCGGTCGTACCAGATCCCCTCGGCGCCGTTGAACGTGGTGGCCCCGTCGACCTGCGCCTTGGTGGGTTTGGACGACGCCGACGGATCGGGGACCTCGGCCCACGTCACCGCGCCGTTGTCGGCCACGACGGCTGCGTGGACGTCGCCGTTCGACAGGTCGGGGTAGGCGGCAGGCGTGTAGCGGTAGAGCAGGCCCTCGGGGTCGTCCTCGGTCATGTAGACGGCCTTGCGCTCCGGGTCGACCGCGGCGGCCTCGCGGTTCCAGAGCCCCATCGCCTCGTGGGCGACGGCCTCCTGCTCGCCGGTCGGGTCGCACTCCCAGAGCCGGCCTCGCTTGTCGACCGGCTCCTCGCAGCTCAGCCAGGTGCCCCACGGCGTCAACCCGCCGGCGCAGTTCGAGGTGCTCCCCTCCAGGATCCGGTAGGCGTCGACCACTTCGCCGTCGGCGTCGAAGCGGATGGCGCTCACGCCGCCCTGATCGGGGGCGAACACCGCGGTGACCTCGCTGTTGCAGGCGTAGATCCAGCCGCCGTCATCGGTGGCGAAGGTGGCGGCCCCATCGGGGAAGGCGTGCCAGGTGTAGCCGGTCCCCGCGACGGTCTCGCCACCCACCGCGAGGATGCGCGACGTGAAGCCCTCGGGCAGGTGCAGGCCGTTCTCGTCGGGTTCGGCCGCGAGCCCGCCGTAGGGACCTGCGCCCGGTGTCGCGGGCTGGGCGGACACCATCGCCGACGGGATCACGGCGGCGCCGGCCCCGGCCACGATGGCCCGCTGGAGGAACTGTCGTCGGTCGATGGCCGCACCGTAGCCCTGGCCGCCTTGCCGGGGCTCCGCGCCCGCCTCTGACCTGCGGATTCGATCGACGGTAGCTATCAGAGGCATTGGCAGAATCAATAGGTGAAGATGATGATCTAAGCCGGGTTTCATATAGAGTGCCTATTGCTCAACCGCACCCGAGATCCGAAAGGTCCTTCGCACATGTCGCTCGTCAACACCGAGATCAAGCCCTTCTCCACCACCGCCTTCCACAACGGCGAGTTCGTCGACGTCACCGACGCCGACCTCAAGGGCTCGTGGTCGGTCGTGTTCTTCTACCCGGCCGACTTCACCTTCGTCTGCCCCACCGAGCTGGGCGACCTGGCCGACAACTACGAGGAGTTCAAGCGCCTCGGCGTCGAGGTGTACTCGGTGTCCACCGACACCCACTTCACCCACAAGGCCTGGCACGGCAGCTCCGACACCATCGGCAAGATCCAGTACCCGATGCTCGGCGACCCCACGCTCGAGATCTCCCGCAACTTCGAGATCCTCCGCGAGGGCCAGGGCCTGGCCGACCGCGGCACCTTCCTCGTCGACCCCGAGGGCGTCATCCAGTTCCTCGAGGTCACCGCTGAGGGCATCGGCCGCAACGCCGTGGAGCTCCTCCGCAAGGTGAAGGCCGCCCAGTACGTCGCCGCCCACCCCGGCGAGGTCTGCCCCGCCAAGTGGGAAGAGGGCGACGACACCCTCACCCCCTCGCTGGATCTCGTCGGCAAGATCTGATCCACCCCACCACCTGGTGAAGCCGAGGGCGGGCCGCAACGGCCCGCCCTCGGTCTTCCCGGACGCGCCCCGATCCCTCCGTTCCGCACCCTCCCGACCCGACCTCCTGGAGCTGCCGCCATGCTCGACGCCGCCCTCGCCTCCCAACTGCAGACCCACCTCGAGAAGCTCCGCCAGCCGATCGAGCTCGTCACCTCGCTCGATGACAGCCCCAAGTCCACGGAGCTGCGCGAGCTGCTCGACCAGATCGCCTCGCTCTCCGGCAAGGTCGAGGTCATCGCCGCCGATGACGACGACCGCCGCCCGTCGTTCCTCATCCGCCGGACCGGCACCGATGTCGAGGTCCGCTTCGCCGGCATCCCGCTGGGCCACGAGTTCACGTCGCTCGTCCTCGCCCTCCTCCAGGTCGGCGGCCACCCGTCCACCGCGGACGACGACGTGATCCAGCAGGTCATGGATCTCGAGGGCGAGCACCACTTCGAGACCTACTTCTCGCTCACCTGCCAGAACTGCCCCGACGTCGTCCAGGCGCTCAACCTCATGAGCATCTTGAACCCGAACATCACCCACACCGCCATCGACGGCGCCCTGTTCCAAGACGAGGTCGACGAGCGCAAGGTGATGGCGGTCCCGTCGGTCTTCCGCAACGGCGAGCCGTTCGACCAGGGCCGCATGAGCCTCGAGCAGATCGTGGCCAAGCTCGATACCGGCGCCGCCGAGCGCGTCGCCGCCGAGCTGGCCGGCAAGGACCCGTTCGACGTCCTCGTCGTCGGCGGCGGCCCGGCCGGTGCGGCATCGGCCGTCTACGCCAGCCGCAAGGGCATCCGCACCGGCATCGCCGCCGAGCGCTTCGGCGGCCAGGTGCTCGACACCATGGCCATCGAGAACTTCATCTCGGTGCCCTACACCGAGGGCCCGAAGCTGGCGACGGCGCTCGAGCAGCACGTCCACCAGTACGACGTCGACGTGATGAACCTGCAGCGGGCCGCCAAGCTCGTTCCCGCTGCCGAGCCCGGTGGCTACGTCACCGTCGAGCTGGCCAGCGGTGCCAGCCTCTCCTCCCGCACGGTCGTGCTGTCGACCGGTGCCCGCTGGCGGGCCATGAACGTGCCCGGCGAGGACGAGTACCGCAACAAGGGCGTGACGTACTGCCCTCACTGCGACGGACCGCTGTTCAAGGGCAAGCGAGTCGCGGTCATCGGCGGCGGCAACTCCGGCGCCGAAGCCGCCATCGACCTGGCCGGCGTGGTCCGCCACGTCACGCTCATCGAGTTCGATGCGCAGCTGCGCGCCGACGAGGTGCTGCAGGCCAAGCTCCGCAGCCTCCCCAACGTCGACGTCATCGTGAGCGCCCTCACCACCGAGGTCGTCGGCGACGGCGAGCAGGTGACCGGGCTCGTCTACACCGACCGCACCACCGACGAGCAGCGCACCGTCGAGCTCGAGGGCGTGTTCGTCCAGATCGGACTCCTGCCCAACACCGAGTGGCTCGAAGGTGCCGTCGAGCTGTCGCCGCGTGGCGAGATCGTGATCGACGACCGCGGCCAGACGTCGGTCCCGGGCGTGTTCGCTGCCGGCGACTGCACCACGGTCCCGTACAAGCAGATCGTCATCGCCATGGGCACTGGCGCCACCGCCGCCCTCAGCGCCTTCGACCACCTCATCCGCACACCGGCACCCACCGGTGCCGGCACCGAGCGGGAACCGGCGGTCGTCTGACCGTCCGCTCGGTCCAGACGGCCGTCGCCGCCGGCTCCGGCCGAGCGGCGGCGGCCGGTCTGGGACAGACTTCGGAGGCCGACGAGGCCAGGGGGGCGACCGTGAACCTGCGTGATCTCGAATACCTGGTGGCTGTCGGCGAGCACCGCCACTTCGGCCGCGCCGCCGAGGCCTGCCTGGTCAGCCAGCCCACGCTGTCGACCCAGCTGAAGAAGCTGGAGCAGGAGCTCGGCATCGCGCTCATCGAGCGTTCCCCGCGCCAGGTGATGCTGACGTCGGCGGGCGAGCGCGTCGCCGAGCGCGGCCGGGTGATCCTCGACGAGGCGGCCGCCATCCGCGCCTTCGCCCGCCAGGCGAACGACCCCGAAGGCGGGACCCTGCGCATGGGGCTGTTCCCCACCCTCGCCCCCTACCTGTTGCCCCACGTGGTGCCGGCGCTCCACGAGCGCTACCCGAACCTCGAGCTGCTGCTCATCGAGGAGAAGACCGAGGTCGTGCTCGACCAGCTCCGCTCCGGCCGGCTCGATGTCGGCATCCTCGCCCTGCCCGTCACCGGCGAGCAGCTGCACCAGCAGCCGCTCTTCACCGAGGACTTCGTGCTCGCCGTGCCTGCTGGCCACCCGCTGGCGGCAGCGGGCGGCCCCGTGGACCCGTCGGTCCTCGCCGGCGAGCAGGTGCTCCTCCTCGAGGAGGGCCACTGCTTGCGGGACCAGGCGCTGTCGGTGTGCCGGCTCACCGGCGCGTCCGAGCGCCGCGGCTTCCGGGCCACCAGCCTGGAGACGCTCCGCCAGATGGTCGCGGCCGGCGTGGGCATCACCCTGCTGCCGGCGCTCGCGGTGCGACCGCCCGTGCCGCCGTCCGACGACATCGTCCTGCTCCCGT
>Ga0182739_1001339_pt1 | contig 26292 bp, 21 predicted proteins | sample eDN5th30CBELigBY_FD_128873 | JGI IMG/M metagenome (GOLD analysis project Ga0182739, IMG submission 128873) | Enriched backyard soil microbial communities from Emeryville, California, USA - eDNA 5th pass 30_C BE-Lig BY (version 2) (version 2) | ecosystem: Environmental > Terrestrial > Soil >... | reverse complement strand
GCGCGGCAGCTGCTCGGCTTCGGATTGCGTGGCGGATTCGTCCAGGAACGCTTCCGGATCGTCCAGCTTCGCGGCGATGGCCACGTGGCCCAGTTCCTCGACCACGATCATGGCCGTTTCCTGGTCCAGCACCTGGTTGATGGTGACCATCTGGCCAAGCTTCATCAGTTGCTTGATGACTTCAGCGGCCTTGACGGACATCTTGTGGGCCAGGTCGGCCACGCTGATGGTTTCCGGCACGTGGACTTCGCGTGCGATGAATTCCTGCGGCGCCGGCTCGTTGCGGCGGTCGTTCTGCTGGTTGCGGCCGCCTCGGCCGCCGGACTTGCCACCGCCCTTGCCGCCCGCACGCCAGCCATCACGGCTGGCCGGCGCGGCCGGCTTGTCGGCAGGCTTCTTGCGCGAGGAGTCATCGGACCAGGTCGAAGCGACTTCGGCGGTCTTGATGGTCTTCTTGGCGCCGGGAGCGGCCGGCTTGGCGTCCTTCTTGGCCGCAGGCGCGGCGCCGGGCTTGCCTGCCGGCTTATGCAGCGTGCCGGAGATCGGCGCGGCGGCAGGCGCCTCCGGCTCGGGCGCGCGCAGCACCTTGCGGGGACGGTTCAGCATTTCACGCAGCGCGGCGGCTTCGGCCTCGGCGGCCCGGCGGGCCTCGTCACGGGCGGCCGGCGCGGCGGATGCGGCGAGCGGCGGACCAGCACGACGGTTGTCGGCGCGGTTGCCGACCCTGGGGGCGGCCACCGGCGCGGCAGCCTCGGGCTTCGCTGCGGGCTTCACGGGTTCGGACTTCGCGCCAGGCTGGGCCTGGGCGGCAGGCGCGGCGGCCTGGGAGGAAGATGTTTCGGACTTATTGGCTAGCACAGCAGGTTCCGGCTTGGCTTCTTCAGCCTTGGGCTCGGTGGGTTCAGTCTTGATTTCGGGCTTGGCCTCTTCGGCCACGGGCTCGGCAGGAGCAGGCGCCGGCGTCGGTTCGGGTTCAGGCTGGGCCTGGACTTCAGGCGCTTGGGCCTCGACGGGGGCGGACGCTTCGGCCGCGACGGATTCGGTTGCCGCGGGCGCTTCGACCGGCGCAGCAGCCTCTACGGCAGGCTCTTGGGCCGGCGCGACTGCGGGAGCAGGCGCTTCGGCGGTCACAGGTGCCGCTTCGCGGGACTCGGCGGCGACAGGCGCCTCCGGGGCTGCCGGCTCGGCCGGAGCCGAGACCTGCGCCGCGGCTTCCGCCGCCACGTCTTCTTCGGGACGGGCGGAGGCAGCCTGCTCCAGGGCGAGTTCGGACGGGTCGCGCTTGACGAACACGCGCTTTTTGCGCACTTCGACCTGGATCGTGCGCGAGCGGCCCGTGGCATCGGCCTGCCGGATCTCGGAAGTCTGGCGGCGCGTCAGCGTGATCTTCTTGCCTTCGGTTGCGCCGTGTGCGCGACGCAGCGATTCGAGCAATTTCGCCTTGTCGCTGTCGGTGACGGAGTCGTCAACCGATTTGAGGTCAACGCCAGCCGAGCGCAGCTGATCCAGCAGCACATTGGCAGGCATTTTCAGCTCGGTAGCGAACTGGGCGACGGTATTACTCGACATTAGGCTCTCTCTTCCCTATAGGCAGCTATTACAAACAACGTGAACTTGCGGTGGACGATGCAAGGCTTCCTCCACCGCAGATCCGTGTCCTTATGGTTATTCTTCGTCGAACCAATGGGCACGGGCACGCATGATGAGATCGCTGGCTTCCTCTTCGGTCAGACCGGCGATTTCCGCCAGTTCGTCCGTGGCCAATTCGGCCAGATCATCACGCGTATGCACTTGACGCTCGGCCAGCTTGGCGGCCAGTTCCGGCGTCATGCCTTCGAGTTCAAGCAAATCCTGTGCGGTCTCAAGGCGCTCTTCCTGGGCAATTGCCTCGGTCAGCAGCGCATTGCGGGCACGGGCGCGCAACTCGTTGATGGTGTCTTCGTCAAACGCCTCGATTTCCAGCAGTTCCTGCATGGGAACGTAGGCGATTTCCTCGATACCGGTGAAACCTTCATCGATCAGGATGTCTGCGACTTCCTCATCGACGTCCAGCTTGCTCATGAACGTGGTGCGCAGGCCCGAACGCTCGACTTCCTGGCGGTTCAGGCTTTCTTCCGGCGTCATGATGTTGATCTGCCAGCCGGTCAGTTCTGATGCCAGGCGCACGTTCTGGCCCTTGGCGCCAATCGCCTTGGGCAGGTTTTCCTCGTCCACCACGACGTCCATGGCGTGCTTGTCTTCGTCGACGACGATGGACTCGACATTGGCCGGCGCCAGGGCGCCGATGACGAACTGCGCGGGGTCTTCCGACCACAGCACGATATCGACCTGCTCGCCGCCGAGTTCATTGCGCACGGCGGTCACGCGCGAACCGCGCATGCCCACGCACGTCCCGATGGGATCGATACGCTTATCGTATGCCACGACAGCGATCTTCGCACGCACGCCGGCGTCGCGGGCGGCAGCCTTGATCTCCAGGAGACCTTGTTCGATCTCGGGCACTTCGTTCTCGAAGAGCTGGCGGATGAATTCGGGCGAGGTGCGCGAAAGAATCACCTGCTGGCCACGCGCGGCGTGGTCCACGCGCAACACGAAGGCGCGCACGCGGTCGGCCACCCGCAGGTTTTCCTTGGGGATCATTTCGGAACGCGGCAAGCGCGCTTCGATCTTGCCCGTTTCGACGATGGCGTCGCCCTTGTCCATGCGCTTGATCGTTCCGGACACGATGGTTTCACCGCGGTCCAGGAAGTCGTTCAGCACCTGCTCGCGCTCGGCATCGCGGATCTTCTGCAGGATGGCCTGCTTGGCCGCCTGCGCGCCGATACGGCCGAACTCGATGGGTTCGAGGGGCTCTTCGATGTACTCGCCTTCCTTGATGCCGGGAACGATTTCGACCGCGTCCGACAGCATTTCCTGCTTGTCGGGCTCTTGCAGGCCAGCCTCGTCGGGCACGACCAGCCAACGGCGGAAGCCTTCGTGGTCACCGGTTTCCCTATCGATGGAAACACGAATGTCCGCATCATCCTTGAAGCGCTTTTTCATGGCCGAGGCCAGCGCACTTTCGAGAGCGCCGAACACGACGTCACGCGTGACGTTCTTTTCACGCGCCAAGGCATCGACCAACAGAAGAATTTCGCGACTCATCGCTTTTTGCCCTTGAAATCCAGAACGGGATCCAGTTTTGCACGCTCGATGTCATCGACCGTGAAGTTCAACACCTGGACTTCGTTCTTTTTTGCCTCAAATTCGAGACCGAACACGGTCTTGTGCATTCCTGCAGCGTCGGAGGCTGCGGCGCCGTCTTCCGGCACGGTCAGCGTGCCCGAAAAAACCTTGCGGCCGTCCAATGCCTCGCGCAGCTTGATTTCGATGCGCTCACCTGCGAAGCGGCGGAATTCAGCCTCATTGCGCAGCGGGCGGTCCACGCCCGGCGAACCGACTTCCAGCCGCTTGTAGTCGATGTTCTCGACCTCATAGACCCGCGACAACTGGCGGGAAACCTGCTCGCAGTCTTCGATGCGCACACCGCCGACCCGATCGATCGTGACGCGCAAAAGGCCCAGGGCGGCACGCTCGACGTCGACAAGTTCGACGTCCATGCCAGCCAGAGCCTCTTCGGTCAATGCGAATAAATCAGCCATATACTCAAAAAAAATGGGCTGCACGCCCAGCCCACCGATATTGCACAGAGCCCAGCCGCTTCCCTACTGCACGTAAGGAGCAATGCTGGGCAGCGCCCTATATTGCGACCTAATTTTTGGCTTGCGCCGCCCTGCCTGCCCGACGTAAGTCCGGGGTGCCGCGGAGCCTGTGCGCCGCCCGCAGATTGCGGCCGCGCCAAGGAGACTGCTGCATACAGCGCCCGGCAAACATGCCAGCACAACAGCGATGCGCCCGGCCGGCAGAAACGCCGCCGACGTGCCTTTTGCGGTAAAGCGCACTGCAAAAACCCGTGCATCCAGCAAAAAGCAAATGACGCGAAGCCATGAAAACCATTGATTTTACCAGATAAACTGGAAAAACGCCTGATTCGTCACGGGCTTACGTTTATATGGGACGCATCCACGGGGATGCGTCCGATGCGGCAGCGCGTTTGCACTGCCGCCCCACAGGGATCAGCGTCCCTGACGCCCCCGGCCGCCGCCCACGACGCCCAGGCGGGACTCGTGCGCGGAAGCGCTGCGGGGCTGCCAGTCGTCGCCACGTTGCGACCCCTCGCCACGGGAGGAACCGCCGCCGCGCGGCGTGCGCGGCTTGCCGCCCGCACCCGGTCCCTTGTTGCCGCCCGTGCGCGCACCCTCGGCCTTGCTGCCGCCACGGCCGCCCGCTGCCGGCTTGGCGCCACGACCGGCATTGCCGCCGCGCGCGCCCGCCGGCTTACCACCAGCGGGCTTGCCGCCCGACTTACCGCCGGGCCGGCGCCCTGCGCCAGCAGGAGCCTCGGCCGGGCTACCGGCCGCCACGTTGGGGGACACCACATTGCCAGCCGGCGCGTTCGCCGCGGCGCGCGGGCCGCGCGGCTTGCCGCCGGGACGTCCGCCCGCCTTTCCACCGGACTTGCCACCGCCCGCGGCGCGGGGTCCGGCCTTGCCCTTGCGATTACCCAGGCCGCCTTCGCCCGAGATGGGATGGCCGTTGGCATAACCGCCAGCGATCATCAGGCCCGTGCCAAAGGGATCGGACGGACAAGCGAGCGTCTGGCCCGCGCTGCCCGGCCCGCCGCCCTGCAGCTTGCCGCGGCGGCCGATACGGGCGCCGTTCATGCCATTGCGGTCCAGCGTGCCGAAGCCCGGAGGCAGAGCGCTGTCGTGCGACTGCGGCTGCTTGGAGCGGCGGCGGTTGCCCGACGCGTCGTCGTCTTCACGCAACAATCCCAGCTGGACCATCAGCGCCGTCACCAGCGAAGCGTCCAATTCGTCCCAGCGGCCCCGGCGCAGCGTGCGCGGCAGGACCACATCGCCGAAGCGGGTGCGGATCAGGCGGCTGACCGTGACGCCGACCGCTTCGAACATGCGGCGGACTTCGCGATTGCGGCCCTCCTGCAGCGTGACGCGATACCAGCGGTTGCTGCCGTCGCCGCCCAGGTAGTCCAGCGAACCGAACGCGGCCAGGCCGTCTTCGAGTTCGATGCCGTCCACCAGCGACTGGCGCGTCGCCTCGTCCATTTCGCCCAAGACGCGGACCGCGTATTCGCGCTCGGTGCCGTAGCGCGGATGCATGATCCGGTTGGCCATGTCGCCCGAGGTCGTGAAGATCAACAGGCCCTCGGTGTTCAGGTCCAGGCGACCGACCGACAGCCACTTGCCCGTGCGCAGCTTGGGCAAGCGCGCGAAGACGCTGGCGCGGCCGCCCGGGTCGTCGTGACTGACGATTTCGCCGGCGGGCTTGTGATACAGGATCACACGCGGCGGCTTCTTGGTGTTCGTGCGCATGATGGGCTTGCCATTGACGCGCACCTGATCGTTCGGACCGACGCGCTGGCCGATATGCGCCGGCTCGCCGTTGACCGACACCCGGCCGGCGACGATCAGTTCTTCCATTTCGCGGCGCGAACCGATGCCCGCATCGGCCAGCACCTTGTGCAGCTTGGGCATGACCGCTTCGCTGTTCAGGTACTTGCCCAGCCGCTGCTCCATGCGATCGGCCGTGTCCAGGTAGGCCAGGGCCTGCTCGGCTTCCTGCTCACCGCCACGGGAGTCCGCGGACTCGGCCGGGGCTGCAGGCGCGGCGGCTTGCCCTTCGGCGCCGGGAGCCTGCTCGGCGGCGGCATCGCCCCGGCGGCGGCGGAACGGCGTCCTCAGCTTGCGTCCGCGGCCGCGGGCGCCGGCATCGCCTTCGACGGCCGGTTCGCGTGCGGCGGAGGATTCCGGCTGCGCGCCGGCAACGGCGTCATCCGAGCGGGGGGTGTCGTCCTGAATTGCTGTATTCGTTGTCACTGGGACAGCTCCGAATTTCAAACTTGGGTAGGCCTGCCGGGAGCAGGCACGTCATCATCTGGGGACGCCGAATCGTGACCCGACCCGGACCGCTCGGGGTCCGCCTCTTCCGAGGCCGCGGTTGCGGTATCGGGGTCAGGCTGAACGGGATTGCCAAGACCGTGAACGGGCTCACGCCTGGCGTCGCCAGGGGCCACGGTATCGGTCTTGTCAGTCGGGTCAGTCGGTTCCGCGTGTTTTGCGTTCTCGACTCTTTCCTCTGCAGCACCTGCCTCAAAGGCATCGGCGGCCATATTGGAAATGTCGTTGCCAGCCCTGTCGTCAGGAAGATCGGACGAGGGCGGCGTATCGGACAAGCCTTCGGCTTGCTCCCGGACGGTGAATTCGTCTGCGGGATCCGCGCCTTCTTCTGTGCGCGAAAGCAGCGATTCTACGCTATCGATGGCAGCTATGGGGGCATCATCTTCCGAAACAGACAATTCCGCAACGGAGAAGTTTTCGCCGCTTTCCGCGCCCGGGGCCTCGGAAGGCGCATTTTCGCCGTCCTGGAGGGCCGGTTGCGGCTCGCCGTCCGGGCCTTGCCCGGCCGCCTCGAGATCGGGAACGCTTGATTCAGGAGCGACATCGTCCTGCTCGCCGGCCTCGCCCTGCCCCGGCGCCGGCGCCTCGCCCAGCACCTGCTGCACTTCGCCCAGATCCAGGCCTGCCAGCGCGGCGGCGGCGTGGGCGGTTTCCAGCGGCGGCAACTCATCCAGCGCGCGCAATCCCAAATCATCCAGGAACTGGCGCGTCGTGCCAAACAGCGCCGGACGCCCCGGCGCGTCGCGGTGGCCGATGACTTCGATCCAGCCACGGTCCTCGAGCGCCTTCACGATCTGCGACGAAACCGTCACGCCGCGAATGTCTTCGATGTCGCCGCGCGTCACGGGCTGGCGCCACGCGACGATGGCCAGAGTTTCCATGACTGCGCGCGAATACTTGGGCGGCTTTTCGGGGCTCAACCGCTCCAGGTAACGCTGCATGGCGGGACGGCTTTGGAAACGCCAGCCGGAGGCGAGCTGCACGAGCTCAAGCCCGGCATCGGCCCAATTGCCCTGCAGCGTCTCCAGGAGCCTGCGGACCGTGGCGTGGTCGAATTGTTCATCATCCCCGAACAGCTTGCGCATATCGGAAATCTGCATCGGCTGCACCGCGCAAAGCAGCGCGGTTTCCAGCACGAGTATTGCCTCGCTATCGTTCATCGACATCCAAATTCAAAAAGGGGCTAACTTGCGCTAGGTTGGAAATAGGGTTAATATTCTTTTCTCAGACGCGGGGTGGAGCAGTCTGGCAGCTCGTCGGGCTCATAACCCGAAGGTCGTAGGTTCAAATCCTGCCCCCGCAACCAAATTGATGAAGGCCTGGCGATTCGCCGGGCCTTTTTCATTTGCGCCGGCGCAGAGTCGATGCGTGGCGAGAATACGGACAGCGCGAACGCCCGTGAAGCGGCAACCGCAGCGACGGCGGCCAGCATCGATGCCGCCGGCAGCGCCATGCGACAAAACACAAGCTCCCGAGGGGCGCTCAGTTTCGAAAGAAATCCCGCATTCACCTCGGACCGCCCCGCCCTGCCCGAGGCGCGGGCCATCCCGCCACCCATGCGCATACAACCCATCCGCAAACACCGCGGCCACCGCATGAGCGGTGCCGCAACAATCGATGTTGGTTTGCGTACTTATCACTGGGTTCCTGTTTCACCGACGCGCCCGCCCCATCATGCAGCGGCCATGCGCGAACCTGCCGCGCCGACGCCCGTGAGGCGGAACGCCTGCCGCGGCAGCGCTGCTGCGGCAAACGTCTGAGCAAATTCTGGAAAAGCTGGCGCCAGCAATGCTGACGCGAATTGCCAATATGGCTGCGGAACGCGCCGGAACCTCCGGCGCCAATTCAATTCCGCGGAAATTGATCGCAAAGACTAGAACCAACAGGCATCGGCCACCGCGGCGCGGCGGAAAACGCCGCCTGCAAGACCGACACACCCCCTCGCACAGGCGGAGCCCGGCTCCGCATTGCGCCGGCCTGCCAGCAGGCCGGAACGTTTGTTAGGTTTTTCTAAGGTCGAATGCTGGCGCGAAAGGGCCTGCCGCAATGCGCCTTCAAAGAAACCGCCTTCAAAGCAAAACCCTTGAAAGGAATTTCCCGAGCGCCCGGCCTGGCCAGACACGCCAAAAACTGCGTCAAATTATACCGCCTTATATTCCCCCCTCAAGCCGCGCCGAGCCGGGAAACCTAGCCCGCCGGCTTGTCCCACGGCGCGGATCCAAGCCGCTCCACCAGAAAATCCAGCATCGACCGCAGAATCAGCGGCATCTGGCGACGCGAGACGTAGACGCCATAGATACCGAGTTCCGGCGGCTTGCACTGGGGCAGAATCACCTGCAGCTTGCCGGACGCGATGTATTGCGCCGCATAGTAGGTGGGCAGCATGGCAATGCCGGCGCCCTCCACCGCGGCGCTGCACAATACCGACACCTCGTTCGCACTGATGCTTCCGCTGACGGGCACATCAACCGGCTCGCCGTCGCGCTCGAAACGCCACAGGCTTTTGCCAAAATACGAATGGGTGAGACAGTTGCGCAACGACAGGTCTTCGATGCGCGCCGGCACGCCTTCGCGCGCCAGGTACTCGGGCGACGCGCAAACGACCGATCGGCAGACCGCCAGCTTGCGGGCGATCAGGTTGGGATCCAGGTCGTTCGTGATGCGCACTGCCAGGTCGACGCGCTCTTCCACCAGATTGACCGCACGCTCGACCAGCATCAGGTCGACCGACGTGCCCGGATGCCGCTTGACGTAGTCCGTCACGGCGGGAGCCAGAAGACGCGCGCCGAACGACATGCTCGTGGTGATGCGAAGCAGGCCGCGCGGCGTGTCTTCGGGAGTGGCCACGGCGCTGTGCAGATCGCCGACCATATCGAGCATCTGGCGGCAGCGGGGCAAGGTTTCGGCACCGGCCGGCGTCAGGCTCAAGCGCCGGGTGGTGCGATGCAACAGACGCACGCCGACCCATTGCTCCATCTCGGCCAGGTAGCGGGACACCATGGCGCGCGACATGTCCAGATGGACGGCAGCCGCCGACAGGCTACCCCGGTCGGCGACCTCGACGAACACCTGCATGGCTTTCAGACGGTCCATGATTGTCTCGGTACGTGCATCAGACCGTACCGGTTATACCGTATTTCAGCGGCGCATCAGCAACGGAATATCGGCCAATGAAACGGGGTCCTTCGGAATGGATCAGCCAGGCGACTGACCCAGCGCGCTGCGCACGGCGGCGGCCACTTCCGGCGCTGGCAGTCCGCGAACGATGAAAACCAGCCGCGAGGCGCGTTCATCATCTGGCCACTCGCTCAAGGACCGCAGCGGGTAGAGCTCGCCATGCACCCCGTGCACCTCGCAAGGCAGCGGTTCGCCTTCGAAGCAGACCAGACCCTTGATCCGAAGCACACCCTGCCCGTAACGCTCCTGGATACGAGCAATTCCCGCAAGAAACACAGACCGGCGCAGCGCGGTCTCCAGTTCGACCGAAAAACTGCTGACGTCCGCATGCCGCACCGCGGTGCGCGTGGAAAAGGCACGCAGCCATTGCGACGTGCCCGCCCCATCCCGCCGCGCAAAAAGGTCCGGGCCGTCGCGCAGCGGGGCGGCCAGCGGCGCATCCGGACGCTGCACGCAGCGCCAGGCGCCAGGATTGACCGCAGCCACCGCCGCCTGGACATCATGCAATTGCGCCGCATCGACCAGGTCGGACTTGCTGATCACCACGATGTCGGCAAGCGCTAGCTGCCGGGCCGCCTCAGGCTGCGCATCGAGTTGCGCAGCGCCATGCGAAGCCGACACCACGACGATCGCGCCCCGGTAGGCGTACCGTTCGGCAAGGAACCTGTCATGTTTCAGGGTGAAGAGGATGGGCGCGGGATCGGCCAGACCGCTCGTTTCGATGATCACATGCCGGAACGGCTTGATCTTGCGACCGAGGGCCTGCATGAAAAGGTCGCGCAAGGTGTCGACGACCGACCCGCTGACCACGCAGCACAGGCAGCCGCCCTCGACCAGCACCACACTGTCGGGCGCGAGCCGCACCAGATGATGGTCGACACCGACATCACCGTATTCGTTGACGATGACCACCGCATCGGCATAGGCCGGTTCTTGCAACAGGCGGTTAAGAAGCGAGGTCTTGCCGCTGCCCAGGAATCCGGAGATCACCGTGACGCCGATGCGCTTGTCCTGCGCGGCCGCCTTCTGGCCGGACCCGCCCTCATTGCGGCGATCCTGGACACCCTTGTCGTCATCGTCGCTCATGCCGATCGATCCCATGATTCCGCGCAAAGGCGCGGGTGCATGTAAAAAAGCGCAAAAACCCCAAAAACCCCAAAAACCAAAAGGGCCACTCACTTGCGTGAGCGGCCCAAAAATTCTTTGGCTCCCCGAGCTGGGCTCGAACCAGCGACCTGCGGATTAACAGTCCGTCGCTCTACCGACTGAGCTATCGGGGATCTGCCAAGACCGAAATTATGAACGAAAATTCTGGCGGATGCAAATCCGATATTTTTCCAACTTTTTTCAGGCGCGCTTTGCCCATCGCCAAAAAATTCTGATATGATTTCGGTCTTTCCAGATCGGGCCCCAAAAAAGGCAACGAACCGGGAAAGAAAAAGATGTTTTGCTTAGCGCTTTCCGGCCTGGTCCAGAAACAAAAGCAAATGGTCTTGCCGGCATAGCTCAGTTGGTAGAGCAGCGCATTCGTAATGCGAAGGTCGTAGGTTCGACTCCTATTGCCGGCACCAGAATTCCAAAAAAGCAGCCTTCGGGCTGCTTTTTTCGTTTCCGCGGACCACCGCAGGCGGGGAACTCGCGCCGATCGCCGCGCGTCCAACCGTCTGGACCACCCCTGCGGAAACCACCATGCGCATTCTTCTCGTGGAAGACGACATCATGATCGGCGAAAGCGTATTGGACTGCCTGCGCGCGGAACACTACGCCGTCGACTGGGTGAAGGACGGCAGCGCGGCCGATTCGGCGCTTCGCACCGATCCCTACGACCTCGTCCTGCTCGACCTGGGCCTGCCCAAACGCGATGGCCTGACCCTGCTGCGCGACCTGCGCGCGCGCAAGGACCGCACGCCGGTGCTCATCGCCACGGCGCGCGACGCTGTCAGCGACCGTATTGCCGGGCTGGACGCGGGTGCGGACGACTACATCGTCAAACCCTATGACGTGGACGAACTGCTGGCCCGCATGCGCGCCCTGATCCGCCGCAGCGCGGGCCGGGCCGAACCCATCTTCGAGCACGACGGCATCACGATCGACCCGCAGTCCCATGCCGCCATGGTCGATGGCGCGCCGGTGGCGCTGACCGCCCGCGAATGGGCCGTGCTCGAGCCCCTGATCGCGCGCCCCGGCATGATTTTTTCGCGCGCCCAGCTCGAGGAAAAGCTCTATAGCTGGAAAGACAGCATCAGCAGCAATGCGGTTGAGGTTTATATTCATGGCCTGCGCAAGAAACTGGGTCCGAACCTGATCCAGAACGTCAGAGGCGTCGGCTATGTCATTCCCAAAGCATGAGCATTCCGCTTAGCTACTCACTGAGAGCCAGGCTGCTTTTCTTTCTGTTGGCGGCAATCGCGGTCGGCGCACTGGTGCAGGGCACGATTGCCTACCGCAGCACCTTGGCGCAAGCCGACGACATCTTCGATTCGCTGCTGCAACGCACGGCGCTGTCGCTGGGCACGGGCGACGGCCTGCTCAGCACAGGGCCGACCCACGCGCGCGGGTCGGCCTCGCCGGTCGCCGACGACCTCATCATCCAGATCTGGACGCCGGACGGCCTGCGCGTCTTCAATTCGCGCTCGCGCCTGCGCTTGCCCAGCCAGATCGTGCTGGGTTTCTCCGACGCCCGCCTCGAAGGCGAAACCTATCGCGTGTATTCGCTGGCCACGCCCTTCCAGGTGATCCAGGTCGCGCAGGACATGCGCGTGCGCAAGAACATGGCAAGCGCCCTGGCGCTGCGCACCGTCGCGCCGATTGCCGCGGCGGCCCCGCTGCTGATGCTGATCATCTGGTGCGTCGTAAGCTGGTCGCTGCGCCCGGTCAAGCGGGCGCGCGCGCAATTGGCCGCACGCCAGCCCGAAGACCTGTCGCCCGTGAGCGTGCAAGGACTGCCCGATGAAATCCGCCCGCTGGTGCAGGAGCTGAACCTGCTGCTCGAGCGCATGCGGGGCGCGTTTGCGCAGCAGAAGCAGTTCGTGGGCGACGCGGCGCACGAACTGCGCTCCCCGCTGGCAGCTTTGCGCCTGCAAATGCAGGCGCTGCAACGCGCAGCCGCCCCCGATGCCCGCCAGCTTGCCGAACAGCGCCTGACGGCGGGCATCGACCGCGCCACGCGCCTGGTCGAACAACTGCTGTCGATGGCCCGTCAGGAAGGCGCGCAGGAGCGGATACCGCTCGCACCCGTGGAACTGACCGACGTACTGCGCCAGGCCCTGTCCGAAACCCTGCCGCAGGCGAACGCCAGGTCGATCGACATCGAACTCGAGGACAATGCGCATGCGCAGGTGCAGGGCGATCGCGATGCGCTGGTGCTGCTGGTGCGCAACCTGCTGGACAACGCAATCAAGCACTCGCCTGCCGGCGGGCGCATCGGCATGCGCGTGGACCACAAGGCGAACCGGGTTTCGCTGCTGATCGACGATGAGGGGCCCGGCATCCCCGCCCACGAGCGGGAACGCGTGTTCGACCGGTTCTACCGCGCCGAGGGCAACACCGAGCATGGCAGCGGCCTGGGGCTGGCCATTGCACGCACCATCGCCGACCGCCATGGCGCGACCATCACCCTTGAAGACGCGCCCGCCGGCTATGGCCTGCGCGCCCGCGTGGATTTTCCCGCTTAAGTTTCACCTAAGTGTCAGGCCCGAAGATAGCGCCATGTCCCCAACATGATCGCAGGAGCCGACATGAAGACCACGCAAATCAAACCCTCGCGCCTCGTCCTGGCGCTGCTGGCCGCCGGCGCCATTGGCGGTGCGGGCGCAACCGCCCTGACCGGCGGCGTCTCGATGGCCGCCGACGCCCCCGCCGCCGCCGCTGTTTCCCAGCCGATCAGCGCATCCGTGCCGCCCAACTTCGCGCAGATCACGCGCGATTTCGGCCCGGCCGTCGTCAACATCAGCGTGAGCGGCACGCGCAAGGTGTCCGCCGAGGACAGCGACGATCCGTTCGCGCAGTTCTTCGGGCAGATCCCCGGTTACCAAGGCCGCGCGCCGGCCCGTGAAGTGCCTATGCGCGGCGAAGGTTCGGGCTTTATCGTCAGCCCGGACGGCATCATCCTGACCAATGCGCATGTTGTCCAGGACGCCAAGGAAGTGACCGTGAAGATGACCGACCGCCGCGAGTACAAGGCCAAGGTCCTGGGCGCCGATCCGCAGACCGACGTCGCCGTGATCAAGATCGAGGCGAAGAACCTGCCGGTGGTGAAGGTGGGCGACGTCAACCGGCTGCAGGTGGGCGAATGGGTGCTGGCCATCGGCTCGCCCTACGGCCTGGAAAACACGGCCACGGCGGGCATCGTCAGCGCCAAGGGCCGTTCGCTGCCGGACGACACCTCCGTCCCCTTCATCCAGACCGACGTGGCCGTGAACCCCGGCAACTCGGGCGGTCCGCTGTTCAATGACCGCGGCGAAGTGGTGGGCATCAACTCGCAGATCTACAGCCGTACCGGCGGCTTCCAGGGCCTGTCGTTCTCGATCCCCATCGACCTGGCCTACAAGATCAAGGACCAGATCCTGGAGCACGGCAAGGTGCAGCATGCCCGCCTGGGCGTGACGGTGCAGGAAGTGAACCAGGACCTGGCCGATTCGTTCAAGCTGGATTCGCCGTCGGGCGCGCTGGTGTCCAGCGTCGAGAAGGGCAGCGCGGCCGCCAAGGCCGGCTTGCAGCCGGGCGACGTGGTGCGCAAGATCGACGGCAAGACCATCGTGTCATCGGGTGACCTGGCTTCGACCATCACCATGGCCGCCCCCGGCGAGAAGATCAAGCTGGACGTGTGGCGCAATGGCGGACAGAAGGAGCTCGTCGCCACGCTGGGCGGCATGCCCAAGGACAAGTCGGAAGCGTCGGCGGACGGCCAGGAAGTGCAGCGCGGCCAGCTCGGCCTGGCATTGCGCCCCCTGAGCCCGCAGGAACAGCAGGCGTCCGGCTCGGAAGGACTGCTGATCGAGCGGTCGGTCGGCCCCGCCGCCAAGGCCGGCATTCAGCCCGGCGACGTGCTGCTGTCGCTCAATGGCGTACCGGTGCACAACATCGGCCAGGTCAAGGCCGAACTGTCGAAGGCGGGCAAGACCGTTGCCCTGCTGGTGCAGCGCGGCGAAGACAAGATCTTCGTGCCGGTGCAGGTCGGCTGATCCGCCCTTCGGCTCACTCCGCGTCGGGCTGCTTGCCCGGCGCGGCCGCTTCGAACGCCGGCAGGGCCCGGCACGCCGCATCGATGCGCAGCACATTGGGCATGGCCGAAAGGTCGCACTCGAAACGCTGCGCATTGGCCACTTGCGGCACCAGGCACAGGTCGGCGATGGTGGGCGTGTCGCCATGGCAGAACTTGCCGGTGGCGCTGGAGTTTGCCAACTGGGCCTCCAGGGCCTCGAGCCCCTGATGCACCCAGTGCTTGTACCAGGCGGTCTTGGCGGCTTCGTCCACGCCCAGCGTGTGCTTCAGATACTTCAGCACGCGCAGGTTGTTCAGCGGATGCGTGTCGCAGGCAATGCCCAGCGCCAGGTCGCGCACCCGCGCGCGGCCGATGGCGTCGGCCGGCAGCAGCGGCGTCTCGGGATGCGTTTCTTCCAGGTATTCGATGATCGCCAGCGATTGGCCGATCACGGCATCGCCATCGACCAGGGTGGGCACCAGCGCAGTCGGGTTCACCTTGCGGTAGTCGACGGAGAGTTGCTGGCCGCCGTCCTTCAGCAGATGCACTGGCACATAGTCGTACGGCAGGCCTTTGAGATTCAGGGCAATGCGCACCCGGTACGCGGCCGAACTGCGGAAGTAGCTGTAGAGCTGCATGGAGTCTCCTCGGTGTTTTTCTGGCGCCGCCCAGCCGGGCGGCGCTTGTTCATTCCAGCGATTCGGTCTTGGCCGCCTTGCGCGACAGGCCCTTGGGCAGCGGGAACGCCACGTTCTCTTCGAGCCCGGGCATCTTGCGCACCGAGACGGCGCCCAGTTCCTTGACGCGCGAGATCACCTGCTGCACCAGGACCTCGGGCGCGGAGGCGCCGGCGGTCACGCCGATGCGCTTGCGGCCGGCCAGCCAGGCCGGATCGATCGAGTCCGCGCCATCGATGAGATACGACGCCACGCCCTTGCGCTCGGCGACTTCGCGCAGGCGATTGGAGTTCGAGCTGTTCGGACTGCCCACGACCAGGACCAGATCGCATTCGGGCGCCATGACCTTGACCGCATCCTGACGGTTCTGCGTGGCATAGCAGATGTCGCTTTTCTTGGGTTCGGCGATGCTGGGAAACCGCGCCTTGAGCGCCTGCGCCACCGCGGCCGCGTCGTCCACGGACAGCGTGGTCTGCGTCACATAGGCCAGATTTTCGGGATCCGTGACCGCAAGACTGGCCACGTCGTCGACGGTTTCAACGAGGTACATGCCGCCCTGCGCCTGGCCCAGGGTGCCCTCGACCTCGGGATGCCCCTTGTGGCCGATCATGATGATCTCGCGGCCGGCGGCGCGCATGCGCGCGACTTCGATATGCACCTTGGTGACCAGGGGGCAGGTGGCGTCGAACACCTGCAGGCCGCGCGATTCCGCTTCGGCGCGCACGGCCTTGGACACGCCGTGCGCCGAAAACACCACGATGGCGCCCGCCGGCGCGTCCTCGAGCTCGTCGATGAAGATGGCGCCCTTGGCGCGCAGGTCTTCCACGACATAGCGGTTGTGGACGATCTCGTGGCGCACGTAGATGGGCGCGCCGTGCAGTTCGATGGCCCGCTCGACGATGTCGATGGCGCGATCCACGCCGGCACAGAAGCCGCGCGGTTGCGCCAACAGGACTTCGGCGTCGGACGCGGTGACGACCTGGCTCATCAAAGAACCCCCAGCAGCGCCACGTCCACCTTCAGGCTGATGCCCGCCAGCGGGTGGTTGAAATCGAACAGCGCGGAGTCGTCGTTGATTTCCTTGAGGACGCCCGAATAGCGTCCGCCGTTGGGCGCGGTGAATTCCACCAGGTCGCCGGGTTCGAACGTGGCGTCGGCGCCCGCGTGTTCGGCGAGCATGGCGCGCGTCACGCGCTGGATGAGTTCGGGGTTGCGGTCGCCATAGGCGTCGGCCGGCGCGATGGTGACGCTGAACTTCTCGCCTTCCGCCCGGCCCACCAAGGCCGCTTCCAGGCCGGGCGCCCACTGGCCGCCGCCCATCTGCAGGGTGCCGGGCCGGCCGTCGAAGGTGTCGGCAAACACCGAACCTTCGCCGGGCCCGGAGGCCAGCGTGATCCGGTAATGCAGCGTCAGGTAGGAATCCGGACGGACCAAAACGTTCACTTCATTAGAGGCGATGCTCACGATCTGCCACCGTATGGAATTTGAGTAAACCCTGATTTTAGAGCCTCTTATGAAATTGTCCGCCCGGCTGTCGAAACAAGAGCGTCCCCGAGAGCGCCTCATGCGCCATGGGCCGGCCTCGATCCAGGACGCGGAACTGCTGGCCATCGCCCTGCGCACGGGGGTGCCGGGCCTGAATGTGGTCGATCTGTGCCGCCAGTTGCTGGACCGGTTCGGGGGCCTGCGCGGCCTGCTCGGCACGCCGCCCGAAGAGCTGATGACCGTCACCGGGCTGGGGGCGGCCAAGGCCTGCACCCTGGCCGCCCTGCTGGAACTAGCCCGCCGGGCCCTCGAAGAGGACCTCACTCGGGAAAGCCCGATGAACCATCCCGCCCGGGTGAAACAATATTGCAAGGCGGCCCTGGCGCATCGCCAGGTGGAATACTGCATCGCGCTCTACCTGGACGCACAGTTGCGCCTGATCGCCACCGGCGAACTGGCGCGCGGCACCCTGTCGCAGGCCGCCGTCTACCCCCGGGAGGTCGTGCGCGAGGCCTTGCGGCACCACGCGGCCGCCCTGATCGTCGCCCACAACCATCCGTCCGGCGTGGCGGCGCCCAGCGCCGCCGACCACGGCTTCACCCGGCACCTGAAGGAAGCGCTGGCGCTGGTGGACATCCGGCTGGTGGATCACCTGATCGTGGCCGGCGGCACGGCCGTGTCGCTGGCCGAGCTGGGCTGCCTCTGACGGCGGCAGGCGCCAGAATTCCGTTAGACTACCGGCCAATATTGCTTTAGGCTTAACCTAATTCCGGCCCTCGCGACCCCGCTTTGCCCGCCATGAAACGCCTGTGGGACATTTCCCCGCCCGTCTCGACGGCTTCGCCCGTCTTTCCGGGCGACACGCCGTACCGCCAGCAATGGAAGTGGTCGCTCGCGCCCGGCTGTCCGGTCAATGTGAGCGAGATCACGCTGTCGCCGCACATCGGCGCGCATGCCGACGCCCCCCTGCACTACGAAAACGGCGCCGCGGCCATCGGCGCGGTCTCGCTGGAACCCTTTCTCGGCCCCTGTCGCGTCATCCACGCGATCGACTGCGGCCCGCTCATCACGCCCGAACACCTGGCCCACGCGGCGGCGAACCTGCCGCCTCGCGTCCTGGTGCGCACCGCCAAGCATGCCGCCCAGGAATGGTGGACGGACGACTTCTCCGCCTACGCGCCCCAGACGATCGAATGGCTGGCTGAACGCGGCGTCATGCTGATCGGTCTGGATACCGCCAGCATCGACCCCGCTTCCAGCAAGACCCTGGACAGCCACCATACGATCTTGCGGCACGACATGCGGGTACTGGAGAACCTGGTGCTCGACGACGTGCCCGAAGGCGATTACGAGTTGATCGCCTTGCCGTTGGCGCTGGTCCAGGCCGATGCCAGCCCGGTCCGCGCGGTCCTGCGCGAACTGTAGGCTGTTTCGCCGGCCCGGGGGCGGCCGACCCGTTTCGGCCGCCCCCGCTTAGAGAAACGACCATGAAATACCCCATTGCGCCCCATTGGCGCGCCCTGCCTGCATCCGCCCGCCGCGCCGCTCCGCCCTGCCAGGGAGACCGCGCATGAGCCAGTCCGAACGCCCCGAAGACATCGTCCGCCAGGAAAAAGCGCAGCTCGACTTCACGCGCGACATGACCTACGGCGACTACCTGCACCTGGACGAACTGCTCGGCGCCCAGCACCCGCTGTCGCCCGAGCACAACGAAATGCTGTTCATCATCCAGCACCAGACCAGCGAACTCTGGATGAAGCTGATGTTGCATGAACTGCGCGCGGCGATCGCCAGCGTGGCGGCCGACCGCCTGCAGCCCGCCTTCAAGATGCTGGCGCGCGTCAGCAAGATCATGGAGCAGCTCGTGCACGCCTGGGACGTGCTGGCGACCATGACCCCGCCCGAATACTCCGCGCTGCGGCCGTACCTGGCGCGCTCGAGCGGGTTCCAGAGCTATCAGTACCGCCAGATCGAATTCCTGCTGGGCAACAAGAACGCAGCCATGCTCAAGCCCCACTCGCACCGCGCCGACCTGCTGGCCCAGGTGCAGAGCGCCTACGAGGCCCCGTCGCTGTATGACGAGGCGCTGCGCCTGCTGGCCCGCCATGGCCTGGACATCCCCGCCGACCACCTGGAGCGCGACTGGACGCTGCCCTACTCGTCCTCGGCCGCCGTCGAAGCCGCCTGGCTGACGGTCTACCGCGACACGGACCGCTACTGGGAGCTCTACCAGCTGGGCGAGAAGCTCACCGACCTGGAGGACGCCTTCCGACTGTGGCGCTTCCGCCACGTCACGACGGTCGAACGGGTCATCGGCTTCAAGCGCGGCACGGGCGGCACGTCAGGGGTAGATTACCTGCGGCGCATGCTGGAAGTCGTGCTTTTCCCGGAAATCTGGAAGCTGCGCACGGATCTCTGAATCTTGTCCCGCCGTAAACCCGGGCTGCCTCGCGGCCCGGGGGCCGATTTCCGGCTGGCCTGACGGCTTGATCGCATGCTAGAATGCGGGGTTACTTTTTGGATACGTGGCTAGCGCCTTTCGCCCCGTCCTCTGGCGGCGATCCCTGGCAGCTTGGCTGGCGACCCTAACAACCTGAAAGAGGCTCGATCGAGCCCTAGGAAAGCACCATGAAAGAAGGCATTCACCCCGAATACCGCGAAGTCGTCTTCGCCGACCTGCAAACGGGCAGCAAGTTCATCACCCGTTCGACCGTCCAGACTCGCGAATCCATCGAACTCGATGGCAAGACGTACCCGCTCTTCAAGTGCGACGTGACCTCCGAATCGCACCCGTTCTACACGGGCGCCCAGACCCGCATCGTCGAAACCGGCCGCGTGGAAAAGTTCCGCGCCCGTTTCGCCCGCACGGCTGGCACGGTCAAGTCCGCTTCCTGATCCTGTCGCTCCTGCGGGAGTCACAGCAAAAAGGCAGCCTTCGGGCTGCTTTTTTTTCCCTCCTCGGCAGTCGTTTTTTCCCCGCGAGGGGGTGGCGCATTCCGACCACTCGGTTACATTAACGCCCGTGTCCCCACTTTCCATTTCCACCCCGGCCCGGCTGACGTCGGTGGCCACCGCAAAACTGCCCCGCCTCATCCTGCTGGGGCTGTCCCTGGCCTATATCGTGGCCGGGCTGTTCATGCGCGACCCGTGGAAAACCGACGACGCCGTCGGACTGGCGACCATGATCACCGCCATCCGCGAAGGCGGCCTGACCTGGCTGCTGCCGCAGGTGGGGCACCTGGCCCACGCCGAGGAAGGGCCGCTGATCACGTGGGTGGGGGCGATCAGCATCTGGCTGTTCGGGCCCTTCATCGGCGACATCACGGCGGGGCGGCTGCCCAATCTGCTGTGGTTCGGCATCACGGCGTCCAGCGTGTGGTACGGCACCTACCTGCTGGGCCGCCGCGCCGAAGCCCAGCCGCTCGCGCTGCCCTTCGGCGGCGAGCCCGAACCGCGCGACTACGGCCGCATGCTGGCCGATGCCGCCCTCCTGCTGCTGCTCGCCACGGTCGGCATCCTGCAGCGCACGCATGAAACGACGGTCGTGCCCGCGATCATGGCCTGCCAGGCATTGGCGTTCTACTCGCTGGCGCGCACGGTGGACCGGCCCGTCACGGGCGCCACCACGTTGGGCATCGCGCTGGCCGCCAGCTTCCTGACGCGCGGCTGGGTGGGCGCCCTGCCCATCATGGCCGGCGCCGCGCTTGCCTTCTACCCCCGCAGCCAGCTATGGAAATGCAAGCGCTGGATGCTCTGGGCCGCCGTCCTGGCCGCCGGCCTGATCCTGGCCTGGTGGATTCCCGCCACCCAGGGCAGCGAATACTGGATCCGCAACTGGAAGGCCTGGAATCTGTCTTCGTTCGCCATGCCCAGCCTGCACGATGCGGGACGCACGCTGCGCGACCTTCCCTGGTATCTGTGGCCGACCTGGCCGCTGGCGCTGCTGGCCATCTGGCGCTGGCGCGCGTGGATCTACGCCCCGCACATCTGGCTGCCCTTGATGCTGCTGAGCTGCTCGGCGCTGATCCTCTTTTTCCTGGATGAAGCCTCGGACTCCGAGTTCGTGCTGTTGGCCGTGCCATGCGCCGTGCTGGGCGCGTTCTCGCTGCCGACCCTGCGCCGCGGCGTCGTGAACACGCTGGACTGGTTCGCCGTCATGTGCTTTTCGCTGACCGCCGCCACGGCCTGGCTCGGTTGGGTGGCCCTGCACTTCCAGTGGCCCGCGCAGATCTCCCGCAACATCGGCCGCCAGACCACCGGCTACGAGCCCGTCATCTCGTGGGTGGCCTTTGCCCTGGCCGTCGTTTTCACGCTGGCGTGGATCGCCCTGGTCGTGTGGCGCCTGCGCGTGCGCCCCCAGGCGCTCTGGCGCGGCACGGTGCTGTCCGCCGGCGGGCTGACCGTAACCTGGATCCTGCTGGTTCTGCTGTGGCAGCCCGCGGTCGACTACGCCCGCAGCTATCGCACCATGTCGGGCCAGCTGGCCCAGGCGATCGCGCAGCACAAGCGTCCCGGCGAGTGCGTCCGCGGCCTGAGCCTGGGTAGCGGCCAGCGCGCGTCGTTCCTCATCTTCAACAACCTGTCGTTCCCGTTCGACACGCGTTGCACGCTGGTCCTGCAACAGACCACCAACCAGAGTCTGCGCGACGGCACCGCCGCCTACAGCGAAGGGGTGCAGGTCCTGTGGCAGGGCGGCCGCCGCGCCGACCGTTCCGAAGTCTTCCGCCTGTTGCGCACCAGCTCCAAGCCATGATGGCAGCCTCCCCGGCGCCGACGAGCTTCGGCGCCACCCTGCGCGGCATCACCAAGCAAGCCTGGCCCGTGCTGATCAGCCAGTGGGCCGGCATTTCGTTCGGCGTGCTGGACACCGCCATGACCGGCCACTCCAGCCCGGACGACCTGGCGGCGATGGCCTTGTCCGCCTCCATCTACATCACCATCTTCGTGGGCCTGATGGGCGTGGTGCATGCCCTCATCCCGATCCTGGCGCAGCAGTTCGGCGCCGGCAACAACCTCGAAGTCGGCAAAAGCTGGGGCCAGGGCGTGTGGCTGGCGCTGGGACTGTCGCTCGTGGGCGCGGTGTTGATGCTGTTTCCGGACATGTGGCTTTTCATGTCCGGTGACGTCGCCCCGGCCGTGCGCGACCGCATCGCGTCCTACCTCCAGGCGCTGGTGCTGGCCCTGCCCGCCGCGCTGGTGTTCCGCACCATCTACGCGCTGGGCACCGCCGTGTCGCGGCCCAAGCTCGTCATGGCCATCAACCTGTCGATCATCGGCTTCAAGGCGCTGTTCAACTGGATCTTCATCTACGGCAAGCTGGGCCTGCCCGCGATGGGCGCGGCCGGCGCGGGCCTGGCGACCGCCGTCGTGTCATGGATGAGCCTGGGGCTGGGGTTGTGGGTCATCACGCATGACCGCTACTACCGGCGCTTCCAGCTTCGCATCGGCAAGCCCGACTGGCAGGCGCTGAAAGAGCTGCTGCGCCTGGGCATTCCCATGGGCGGTTCGTACCTCGTGGAGGTGTCGGCGTTCACGTTCATGGCGCTGCTGGTCGCGCGCGAGGGCACCTTTGTGACCGGGGGACACCAGATCATGTCGAACCTGGCGGCCCTCTGCTACATGATGCCGATGGCGCTGGGCGTGGCCACGGCCTCGCTGACGGCGCAGGCGATCGGCGCGGGCGACTACGCGCGCGCCCACCGCACCGGCATGGCGGGACTGGCGTTGGGCCTGATGGGCGCGCTGCTGACGGCGGCGGTGCTGCTGGCCGGCCGTCCGCTGATCCTGGCGGCCTACACGGATGACGCCGCGGTCGCCGCCGTGGCGACCACGCTGCTGGCCGTCCTGCCGCTGTTCCATCTGTTCGACTGCATGCAGTGCATCAATTCGTACCTGCTGCGCGCCTACAAGATCGCCGTGGTGCCGCTGATCCTGCAGACGGTCGCGCTGGCCGGCGTGGGCCTGGTCGGCGGCTGGTGGTTCGGCTTTGGTCCCGGCAAAGGCGGCCTGGACGGATTACGCGGCCTGCTCGTGCCCGGCTCGCCGCAGGGCGCGGGCAGCATGTGGCTGATGGCCATGCTTGGCCTGGCGCTGTCGGCCGCCCTGCTCCATTACTGGTACCGGCGCATCCTGCGGACGGTGGGGCGCTAGCGGCGCGTGGAACAAACAAAAGGCAGCCCGCAGGCTGCCTTTTTTACGCGCCGCGCACGTCGCGCGTGGGGCTTCAGGACTTCGGCCGCCTGTCGATCACACGGCGCGCCTTGCCGGTCAGCGTGCGCTCGACATGGCCCGCATCCGACACCTGGATACGCGCGCTGACGCCGATGTGCGTCTTGACCGCGTGCTGCAACTGCTTGCCCAGGTTGGCGCGTTCGGCATCGGACAGGCCCGAGAACTCCGCGCGCACTTCGGTCAGGATCTCCAGTTCGTCCATGTTGCCCGTGCGGGACAGCACCAACTGGTAGTGCGGCGCCAACTGCGCGATCTTCAGGACCAGCTCTTCGACCTGCGTGGGGAACATGTTCACGCCGCGCACGATCAGCATGTCGTCGCTGCGGCCGGTGATCTTGCCGATGCGGCGCATGCTGCGCGCGGTGGGCGGCAGCAGGCGGGTCAGGTCGCGCGTGCGGTAGCGCACGATGGGCATCGCTTCCTTGGTCAGCGACGTGAAGACCAGCTCGCCGGGTTCGCCGTCGGCCACGGGTTCGCCCGTTTCCGGGTTGATGATCTCCGCGTAGAAGTGATCCTCCCACACCACCGGGCCGTCCTTGGTCTCGACGCATTCACTCGCCACGCCCGGGCCCATCACTTCGGACAGGCCATAGATGTCGACGGCGTCGATGCCGGCTTCGGCCTCGATGTCGGCGCGCATCTGGCCCGTCCAGGGCTCGGCGCCGAAAATCCCGATGCGCAGCGAACTTTGACGCGGATCAATGCCCTGGCGGCGCTGCTCCTCCAGAATGTTGCAGAAATAGGACGGCGTGACCATGATGATGTCCGGCCGGAAATCGCTGATCAGCTGAACCTGTTTTTCCGTCTGTCCGCCCGACATCGGAATGACCGTGCAACCCAGGCGCTCCGCCCCGTAGTGCGCGCCCAGGCCGCCCGTGAAGAGGCCGTAGCCGTACGCCACGTGCACCGTATCGCCGGGCTTGCCGCCCGCCGCACGGATGGAACGCGCCACCAGGTTGGCCCAGTTGTCCAGGTCGCCCTTGGTGTAGCCCACCACGGTCGGCTTGCCCGTCGTGCCGCTGGAGGCGTGAATGCGCGAAATGCGCTCGCGCGGCACGGCGAACATGCCGAACGGATAGTTTTCGCGCAGTTCCTTCTTGGTCGTGAACGGGAACTTCGCAATATCGGACAACTGCTTCAGGTCGTCCGGATGCACGCCGGCCTCGTCGAACGCCTTCTTGTAGTGCGGGACGTTTTCGTAGGCGTGCTTGAGGGTCCACTTCAAGCGGTCCAGCTGCAGGGCCCGCAGCTCGTCCTGGCTGGCATGCTCGATGGGATCCAGTCCCGGCTTGCTCATGGTGTTGGGCATGATGATGTCTCTCCTGAAATTCTCTGCGCCCCGGCTCGGGCGGCGCGCCGCGTGCGGCGCATGCTCCGGCCCGGGTCCTGCTCTTTGGTTCGGCTGTGCGGTCAGGCGTCCGTGGGCACCCCGACGATCTGGCCTTTGATGCGATAGGAACGGCCCCTGAACAAGGCCACGTTGCGGCCGTCCTGATTGGTGACGGTGACGTCGTAGACGCCCGTGCGTCCGGCAAGCGATCGTTCTTGCGCCACGGCGGTCAGCAGGTCGCCTTCGAATCCCGGCGCCAGATAATCGATCGTGCAGCCCGAGGCCACGGTACTGACGTTGCGGGAGTTGCAGGAGAACGCGAACGCGCTGTCGGCCAGGGCGAAGATGAAGCCGCCATGGCAGGTCTTATGGCCGTTCAGCATGTCGGGCCGCACGCGCATGGTCAGCCGCGCATAGCCCGGCGCCATTTCCTCGACCTTCATGTCCAGGCCTTGCGAGGCCGCGTCGCCGGCATACATCACCGAGCCCACGGCCTGCGCCAGCTCCTGGGGATCGGACGGCGCTTCAACGGGGGGAACGTGCACGCTCATCATTGCCCCTTGAATTGCGGTTCACGCTTGCCCAGGAAGGCGGCGACGCCTTCCGCGTAGTCCGCGCTGCGGCCCAGTTCGCGCATCATGTCGCGTTCCAGGTCGAGTTGCGTGGACAGGTCATTGCCCAGGCTGGCCTGCAGGGCCCGCTTGGTGAAGGCCAGGCCCTTGGTGGGCGCGGCCGCGAAATGCGTGGCCAGGCGATCCAGCGTGGCGTCGAATTCCTCGTCGGCCACGCATTGCCAGATGAGGCCCCAGTCCTCGGCCTGCTTGGCGCTCAGCTTGTCGCCCAGCATGGCCAGGCCCATGGCCCGGGCGCGGCCCACCAGACGGGGCAGCGCGAACGTGCCCCCCGTGTCGGGGATGAGGCCCAGGCGGCAGAACGACTGGATGAAGCTGGCCGAGGCCTTGGCGATGACGATGTCGCCCGCGAAGGCCAGATTGGCCCCCGCCCCCGCCGCCACGCCGTTCACGCCCACCACCACCGGCATGGGCAAGGCGTTGAGCCGGCGCACCAGCGGTGCGTAGAACTTGTCGACGGTCTCGCCCAGGTCGGGCGGCGTGCCGTCCGGCGCGGGCTTGCGCTCGCTCAGGTCCTGGCCGGCGCAGAAGCCGCGCCCCGCGCCGGTCAGCACCAGCACGCGCGCGCCTTCGGTCTCGATGCGGGTCAGCGCATCGGCCACTTCGGCATGCATGTTGGCCGTGAAGCTGTTCAGCTTGTCCGGCCGGTTCAGCGTCAGGCGGGCGATGCCGCCGGACAGGTCGAATTGGATATCCTGATAGCTCATGTGCGATCGCCCGGGCTTAGATGTGACGGCGGGTTTGCACCACGCGGAAGCGGTTCGAGACGAACGCCGTGTCCGACAGCGCCGCATTGGCCGCCGGGTTGGCGCCGGTGCCATGGAAATCGCTGAAGGCGGCGGTCTGGTTGACGAACACCGGGCCGGTCAGGTTGAGCGAGAGCGACACGCCCGACACTTCCGCGGCATCCTGGATCTGCTCGGCCACGCGGTCGTCCGTCGTGTAGGCGGACAGGGACAGCGCGCCATGCTGGATGACGCTGTCGCGCGCGAGCTGGATGCTGTGGGCGGTGGAATCGGTGGCCACGACAAAGGCGATGGGGCCAAACCATTCCTGGCTGAGGGCCGCATTGCCGGCCTCGGTGCGCAGCAGCAGCGGCGTGCGGACGCGGGCGTTCTCGAATTGGGGATGGGCCAGCGCCTTGCTGTCCGCCACGACGGGCAGACCGAGGGCGCGCGCTTTTTCAATGCGCTCGACGATGCCGTCGTTCTGGATGGCGCCCGTCAGTTCGACGGCCTTGGCGGCATCCGCGCCGACCTTTTCCAGCGCCACGCCCAGCGCGGCGGCCACGTCGTCAAAGCTGACACGGCCTTCCGGCGTGTTGATGCCGTCGCGCGGCACGTAGATGTTCTGCGGCGCCGTGCACATCTGGCCCGAATACAGGGCCAGCGAGAACGCCAGGTTGCGGGCCACGCCCTTCAGGTCGTTGGTCGAATCGATGATGACCTGGTTCACGCCGGCCTTCTCGGTGTAGACCTGAGCCTGGCGCGCATTGTTTTCGAGCCAGTCGCCGTTGGCGGTGCTGCCCGTGAAATCGACG
>Ga0182739_1001338_pt1 | contig 26312 bp, 32 predicted proteins | sample eDN5th30CBELigBY_FD_128873 | JGI IMG/M metagenome (GOLD analysis project Ga0182739, IMG submission 128873) | Enriched backyard soil microbial communities from Emeryville, California, USA - eDNA 5th pass 30_C BE-Lig BY (version 2) (version 2) | ecosystem: Environmental > Terrestrial > Soil >... | reverse complement strand
CGCCCTCCGCACCGTCGACCCCGAGCGGGCCGATGCGTACGACGACGCCGCGTTCGCTGCGGGACTGCAGCGCCTGCAGGACCGGGCCGACGCCCTGCGTGTCACCACCGACGGAGCCGGCGCCGTGATCACCGAGGCGGTGCCCGGCTACCTGCTGCGCGCGCTCGGCATGACCGACCTCACCCCGCCCGAGTTCAGCGCCGCCATCGAAGAGGACGGCGACGTCTCCCCCGTGCTGCTGCAGCGGGTGCTGAACCTGATCGGCGACGGGTCGGCGAGCGTCGTCCTCTACAACGCCCAGACCGGGGGGCCGCAGACCGATGCGGTGCTCGACATCGCGAGCGAGAACCGGGTGCCCGCGATCGGGGTCACCGAGACCCTGCCCGACGGCACCGACTACCTCGCCTGGCAGTCCGGCTATCTCGACCTGATCGAGGACGCGTTCCGCTGATGACGACGCCCGTCCTCACGCTGCGCGACGCCGAGCTCACCCTCGGCGGCCGGACCCTCTGGACCGGGCTCGACCTCGACGTCGCCCCCGGCGAGTTCCTCGCCGTCCTCGGGGCCAACGGATCGGGCAAGACCAGCCTGCTGAAGGCGATCCTCGGCCAGCACCGGCTGAGCGCCGGAGAGGCACGTCTGCTCGGCGAACCGGTTCGGCACGGCGATCGCCGGATCGGCTACATCCCGCAGCAACGGCGAGCGGATGACAGGGTCGCCCTCCGCGGCCGCGACCTGATCGCGCTCGGCATCGACGGCCATCGTCTCGGACCCGGACTCCCCACCGCGGCGCGCCGTCGCCGCGTCGACGCGCTGCTCGCCGAGGTCGGAGCGAGCCACTACGCCCGCGTGCCCGTGGCGGCGCTGTCGGGCGGTGAGCAGCAGCGGCTGCGGGTCGGCCAGTCGCTGGCCGGCGATCCCCGGCTGCTGCTCTGCGACGAGCCGCTGGCATCCCTCGATCTGCGGGCGCAGCGGGCGGTGAGCGAGCTCATCGACGCGCGGCGCCGGGCGCGGGGGCTCGGCGTGCTGTTCGTCACCCACGACATCAACCCGGTTCTCGCCCACGTCGACCGGGTGCTGTACCTCGCGGGCGGGCGCTTCCGGGTGGGGACCCCCGACGAGGTGCTGCGCTCGGCGGTGCTCTCCGAGCTGTACTCCTCGCCGGTCGATGTCATCCGCGCGAACGGCCGGATCATCATCGTCGGTGCCCCCGACGAGTCGCACGCGCACGACCACGCGCACGCCCACGGACCGCAGAGCGAGGCCTGATGGACGACTGGTGGTCGCAGCTGTTCGACTTCTCCGACTACGGCGCGTTGATCGTGCTGCTGCGCAACTCGATCCTCGCGGGCGCGGTGCTCGGTGTCGTCGGAGGCCTGATCGGGGTCTTCGTGATGTCGCGCGATCTGGCCTTCGCCGTCCACGGCATCAGCGAACTGTCGTTCGCCGGCGCCGCGGCCGGCCTGCTGCTCGGCGCCGGTGTCGTCGAGGGATCGATCGTGGGGTCGCTGGTCGCGGCGGTGCTCATCGGCCTGCTCGGAACCCGGGCCCGGGATCGCAACTCGATCACCGCGGTGCTGATGCCGTTCGGCCTCGGCCTCGGCATCCTGTGCCTCGCCCTGTATCCGGGTCGCGCCGCCAACCGGTTCGGTCTGCTCACGGGCCAGATCGTGGCGGTCGACGATCCGCGGCTGGGGGCCCTCGCGGTCATCGGCGTCATGGTGGTCGCCGGTCTGCTGATCATCTGGCGACCGCTCACCTTCGCCAGCGTGGATGCGGAGGTCGCCATCGCCCGCGGGGTGCCGGTGCGTGCCCTGTCGCTGGTGTTCATGCTGCTGCTGGGGCTCGCGGTCGCGGTCGGCGTGCAGGTCGTCGGGGCCCTGCTGGTGCTCGCCGTGCTCGTGACTCCCGCCGCGGCCGCCCTGCGCGTGTCGTCGTCGCCGTTCTGGGTGCCGGTGCTGAGCATGGTGTTCGCGACGGTGTCGCTGGTCGGAGGCATCCTGCTCGCGCTCGGCGCGAGCGTGCCGATCAGCCCGTACGTGACGACGATCTCGTTCCTGATCTACCTGGTGTGCCGCGTCTCCTCGGCCCGCCGGGCTGGGCGCGAGCGACGTCGAGGGGCGAGAATGGGGGCGGCATGAAACGGAACACCTGGCAGCGTGAGGCGGTGCGCGAGGCCCTCGGCGGTACCGAGGGGTTCGTCAGCGCGCAGGCTCTGCACGCCGCGATGAAAGGAACCGGTTCCGAGGTCGGGCTCGCCACCGTCTACCGGGCCCTGGCGGACCTCGCCACCGAGGGTGACGCCGACTCGCTGCAGAGCGACGGCGAGAGCCTGTACCGCGCATGCACCCCGAACAGCCACCACCACCACCTCATCTGCCGGCGCTGCGGCACGACCGTCGAGATCACCGCGACCCCCGTCGAGAACTGGGCACGGGAGGTCGCCGCCGAGCATGGATTCACCCAGCCGCAGCACATCGTCGACGTGTTCGGCTTCTGCGCGGACTGCTCGCGCGAGGCCTGAGGCGCCCGGCCGTTCCCGCCTGTCCCCCGCGCGGGGCGCACCCCCTTCGGGGGTAGAACACGGCGATCCGGCGGGCGTACCGTCACCCGGTAGAGAGGCCGTCGGGGTGGGACCGAGGTCCCGCAACCGGCTCCGGCGGCATGGCAATGGCGACATCAGGGGGAGCCATTATGTATTCGCAGGACACCATCGAGACGCACTCGCACGCGGGGCGTCAGGACACACCCGAACGGCGTCGCCGCCGGTCCCGGATGGTCCGCGCCGTCCTCGCCGGCGGGCTCGTGCTCGGCGTCGGGGCGGCGGTCACGCTCGCCGCCTGGAACGATTCGGCCTTCACGACCGGGTCGTTCGCCGCGGGCACCTTCAAGGTCGAGGGCACCGTCGACGACAGCACGTGGGCCGAGTACGACGCCTCGCCCGGCGGCACACTCGACTTCACGATGCCCGCGGCGGGACTGTCGCCGGGCGACAGCGTCTCGGCGCCCTTCGCGGTGCGGCTGAGCGCCGGGTCGACCGCCGACGGCACCATCGCGGTGTCGACCGACTCCACGTCCGGCACGATTAACGATCTGACCTACAGCATGGCCATCACCTCCGGGTTCGGCTGCGGCACATCGGTGTCATCGACGCCGATCTCGGGCGCCGCTCTCGGTACCGGCACAGCGAGCTTCTCGCTGACCAAGGGGTCGCCGTCGACCTCGGCGGGCGCTCCGGTGTACGTGTGCTTCACGCTGACGGCCGGAGCGATCGCCCAGGGCCAGACGGGCTCCGCGACCTGGAAGTTCGTCGGAACCTCGTCCTGATCCGATCATGACGACGGGCGTCACGACGTCGCCGCGGCCGCGCGCCTCCCTGCGGGTGCGCGCGGCCCTGGCCGGCGGACTGGTTCTGGGACTCGGGGCGGGTGCGACCGTCGCGAGCTGGACCGACGCCGCCTCGGTGACGGGCGCGGTGACGGCCGGCATGCTTCTGCTCGAGACCCGGGTCGGGGCCGGCGACTTCACGCCGGCGACGACGGTGGCCGCCACGGTCTCCGGCATCTACCCCGGCACCACGGGCGCGGTCTACCTGCCCGTCGTGGTGCGGACGGCGCCGACCTCGGTGTCGGGAACCGTCTCGTTCTCGCACGCCGCGACGACCGCGGGCGGGCTGTCGTCGGTGCTGCGCTATCGGGTGATCCGCAGCGCGACCTGCACGTCGGGCGCGTTCAGCACCGGCAGCCCGGTCTGGGTCGTCGGCGGCCCCGCGTCGTTCCCGCTGGTGACCACCGCGCAGCCGGCGGTGGCGGGGCCGGTGCTGCCCGCGCAGGGTGGCGGGACCGCGGCCTACTGCGTCGAGTTCTCGGTGCCGACGGGTCTCACCCAGGCCACGTACCAGGGGACGAGTTCCACCCCCGTCGCGCTCACCTTCACCGGAGCGGCGGGCTGATGGCGCCGACCGTCGCGCGCTCCCGGCGCTCGCCCGCCGGCGTGCTCGGTGATGCGCTGCTCTGGCTGGCCGCGATCGGCGGCGCGTTGTGCATCGCGGGCGTGATCGCCGCGACGGTGTTCCACGTGAACCTCATCATGTTCAAGACCGGATCGATGGAGCCGACGATCCCCACCGGATCGCTCGCCGTCGTCCACGAGATCCCCGCCACCGCGGTCCGGGTGGGCGACATCGTGACGGTGGATCGCCCGGGTCTGCTCCCGGTCACCCACCGGGTCATCGCGGTGGACGGTGCGGGGTCGACGCGCGCACTGACCCTGCAGGGCGACGCGAACCCCGTCGAGGACCCGGCGCCGTACCTCGTCGAGCGGGTACGGCTGGTCTGGGCGTGGGTTCCGGGCTGGGCGAACGTCGTCGTCTGGTTCTCGAACCCGGCGGTCCTCGGCGCGCTGACCCTCGGCGCCACGGCGCTGGTGACCTGGGCGTTCTGGCCGCGGGACGAGAGGCGAGGCCGCCGCCGGGCCGGCCGCGGGCGCCTCGCCGGTCCCGGCGCCGGCGTGGCCCTGATCGCCGTCGCGCTCGCCGTGGCCGGGCCGGTGCCGCCCGCGCACGCCGCCGAGACCGAGACCGTGGTCACCTCGGGGTTCCTCACCCTCACCTCGATCGCGGACGCCGAACTGATGGCCTCGATGGACACCGGCGACACCGTCCCATGGCAGGTCGGCATCCTCGCCACCCCGCCGGATCCGGGCGACGTCCACATCGGTCTCGCCGCGACGGGCGCACTCGCCTCTCCCGGGATCATGACCATCCGCGTCGACGCCTGCCCGGAGCGCTGGGTCGCCGGTGCGTGCGGTCCGGGCGCGACCACCTGGCTTCCGCCGACCGATCTGTCGGATGCGGTGGCGCCCGTCACCGCGCACGGTGCGCACGAGGTCGGCAGCTTCCCCTCCGACGAGGAGACCTGGCTGCTGATCTCGGTCACGCTGGATGCGGCGGTCGTGCCGTCGGGGGCCGCGGCGGACCTGCGGCTGCAGGCCTGGGGCGTCGGCACCCTCGGCGTGGGCGGCAGCGTCACGAACGCGGGCGGGACGGGTGGCCTGGCGCTGACGGGGCAGGGGTCGGTGATGGTGCCGGTCGCGATGGCGCTGGGCGGCATCCTGACCGGGATCGCGATCGCGGCGAGTGCGCGCCGCAGGAGTCGCGCATGAGGCACGCACCGGCTCCGGGGATCGCCGCTCTGCTCGCCGCCGCGCTCGCGGCCGCGGCGGGGTTCGTCGCGGTGACCGGCGTGCAGCCCACCCGCGCGGCCTGGACCAGCGCCCACGCGGTGAGCGTGACCGCCACCGCCGTCACCCCGGCCGCCGTCCCAGGCCTGGCGTGCGGCGCGGGCTCGGGGACGATCCTCACCAGCCCGAACATCCCGATCAGCTGGAGCGCGCCGGCCGGACCCACGCCGTCGCGATATCGCATCGCGTGGGCGGGCTCCGCCGGCAGCAACACCATGTACTCCACGACGACCAGCGCGTCGATCAACGCCGCCGCCATCAGCGTGGCGGGGACCTCGACGGTGTCGGTCTACGCCGAGTACGGCGACTGGGTCGTCGCACCCCCGCCGGTGCAGACCATCTCGTTCACGACCATCGCCGTGCTGGTCGTGGTCAGCTGGACCTGCCAGCCGGTCCCCTAGGTCGTGCTACCCTAGGCAGGTTGTCCGCTCGCGGACGGCATCTTGTATGTCACCTGGTCTCGAGAACCCGGCTGCGCCGGCACTCGACCACCGGGGGTCGACATGCCGACAAGTGATCTTGGGTGAAGCACCTCGCTTCACGGTAGAGCAGAAATCAAGGAGTGAACCATGGGCGCAGTGTGCCAGGTGACCGGAGCCGTTCCCGGCTTCGGACACAACATCTCGTTCTCGCACCGGCGCACGAAGCGCCGCTTCGACCCGAACATCCAGAAGAAGACCTACTACGTGCCGTCGCTCGGCCGCCGGGTGACCCTCAACGTGTCCGCGAAGGGCATCAAGACGATCGACGCCCGCGGTATCGAGGCCGTGGTGCAGGACATCCTGGCGCGCGGGGAGAAGATCTGACATGGCGAAGCAGCAGGACGTCCGTCCCATCATCAAGCTCCGTTCCACCGCCGGCACCGGGTACACCTACGTGACCCGCAAGAACCGCCGGAACGACCCCGACCGCATCGTGCTGAAGAAGTACGACCCTGTCGTGCGCAAGCACGTCGAATTCCGCGAGGAGCGCTAACCATGGCGAAGAAGAGCAAGATCGCGCGCAACCAGCAGCGCCAGGTGATCGTCGAGCGGTACGCCGCGAAGCGTCTCGAGTTGAAGAAGGCCCTCGTCGACCCGAACGGCACCGACGAGAGCCGCGAGGCCGCCCGCGTCGGCCTGCAGAAGCTGCCCCGCGACGCCTCGCCGGTGCGCCTGCGCAGCCGCGACTCGATCGACGGACGCCCCCGCGGTGTCCTCAGCAAGTTCGGGGTGTCCCGTGTCCGGTTCCGCGACATGGCGCACCGCGGCGAGCTCCCCGGCATCACCAAGAGCTCCTGGTAGCACCACTTCGCAGAGAACCCGGTCGAAAGGCCGGGTTCTCTGCCGTTTAACGGTCGCGCGCCGCACCGTGGAGCATTCCGCGGAATGTCAGTTGTTTACTGGTACTTTCAAGTCGGTTCCGAGGGCATCACCCCCAGGATCACCTCGCAGTAACCGCTTCATCGGGCAACCACTGCGTCAATGGAATGCACTACGTCCGAGGAGGACACTCATGGCTGACACACTGAACAAGACCGATCTGGTTGCGGCGATCGCCGCCGAGTCCGGCCAGAGCCAGGCCGCCGTCACCGGCGTCGTCGACGCTTTCTTCAACGTCGTCGCGAAGTCCGTCGGTTCGGACACCAAGGTCTCGATCCCGGGCTGGATCTCCTTCGAGCGCACCTCGCGCGCCGCTCGCACGGGGCGCAACCCCGCGACCGGTGAGACCATCCAGATCGCCGCGAGCAAGGGCGTGAAGGTCTCGGCCGGCAGCAAGCTCAAGGCTGCCGCCAAGGGCTAGATCGACCCCAGACGAACGACACAGAAGGGCGCCGGCCGCTGAGGGCCGGCGCCCTTCTGTGCTGTCCGGACGCCTACCATCGAACTATGCGTCGAACGATCCTGGTGGCCGGCCCGGCCGTCTTGGTCGCGGTCGGATGCCTCGCCCTGCTCGCCGCTCTCGCGTTCGGCGGGGGCGCGAATCCCCCCGCACTCATCGACCCGGGTCCCGTCGTCCTCTACGGCCTGCCGCTGAGCAAGCTGCTGATGAACCTCGGGGTCGCAGTCACGATCGGCTCCCTCGTGCTCAGCGTCTTCGCGCTGCGCGCCGACACCCCCGAGCACGGCCGCGTGCTCGACGTGGCCGCGGCCGGGGCCGGGGTATGGACCGTCGCCGGCGGGTTCGCCGCCGTGCTCAGCTTCCAGAGCGTCACGAACTTCGAGATCACCTTCGGCGACGCGTACGGGCAGGCGCTCGGCCAGTACCTCACCGGCAACGAGATCGGGCGCGCCTGGCTGACCACGGTCCTTCTCGGCGCGGCCCTGACCGTGCTCTGCTTCGCCGTGCGAAACCAGACCGCTCTGGTGTTCGTCACCGCCCTGTCGATCCTGGCGGTGGTGCCGCTGGCCCAGCAGGGGCACGCGGGAGACCGGGCGAGCCACGACACGGCGATCACCGCGATCTGGCTGCACATCTGCGCGTCCTCGGTCTGGCTGGGCGGTCTCGTGGCCATGGTCCTGCTGCGCGGCCCGCTGGGGTCGAAGGGTCTGGCGCGCGTGCTGCCGCGGTATTCGACCATCGCCCTCATCGCCTTCGTCGTGGTCGCGGCCTCCGGGTACGTGAGCGCGGCGGTGCGGGTCGGAGACCTGCCGGCCCTGCTCACGCCGTACGGCATCCTCGTGCTGGTGAAGGTGGCCGCGCTGGGCGCGCTCGGTCTGCTGGGCGCCGCCTACCGCCGGGTGCTGATCGGCCGCATCGTCGCCGGAGGCCGTGACCGGCTGTTCTGGATCCTCGCCATCGCCGAGCTCGGCTTCATGGGGCTCGCCTCCGGGGTGGCGGCCGCGCTCGCGCGCACCGCGACACCGGTGGATCAGACCACGATCCCGGTCTCGGAGTTGCCCGACCCCACCCCCGCGTACATCCTCACCGATCGCGAACTGCCGCCCGAGCTCATGGCGACGACCTGGCTCACCCAGTGGAACCTCGACCTGCTCTGGGCGCTGGTCGCCGGATTCGGGGTGCTGTTCTACCTGGCGGGGGTGCGCCGGCTGCGGGCCCGCGGCGATCGCTGGCCGTGGTACCGCACGGCCCTCTGGATCGCCGGCCTCGCCCTGCTGGTCTGGGTGACGAACGGGCCGATCAACGTCTACGAGCGCTACCTGTTCAGCGTGCACATGCTCGGCCACATGCTGCTCGGCATGGCGATCCCGGTGCTCCTGGTGCTGGCTGCGCCGATCACCCTCGCGCTGCGCGCCGTGCACAAGCGCGACGACGGCTCCCGCGGGGTGCGGGAGTGGATCCTCTACGCCGTGCATTCGAGGGTCGCCGGGGTGCTCACTCACCCGCTCGTGGCCGGCGGCCTGTTCGCGGTGTCGCTCTGGGTGTTCTACTACTCGCCGCTGTTCCGCTGGGCGACCGAGGACCACGTCGGGCACACCTGGATGGTGATCCACTTCCTCATCACCGGGTACCTGTTCGCCCAGACGCTGGTGGGCATCGATCCGATCCCGAACCGGCCGCCGTATCCGCTCCGGCTGTTGCTGCTGCTGGCCACGATGGCGATGCACGCGTTCTTCGGGCTGTCGCTGGTCACCGGCGAGGCGCTGCTGCTGCCGGACTGGTACGGCGCGATGGGACGCACCTGGGGTGAGCCGCCGCTGCAGGATCAGCAGGCGGGCGGCGGCGTGGCGTGGAGCGTCGGCGAGATCCCCACGGTGATCCTGGCGATCGTCGTGGCGGTGTTGTGGAGCCGCAGCGACGAGCGGGACGCCCGGCGCAAGGACCGCGCCGCGGAGCGGGACGACGACGCCGAACTGCGGGCCTACAACGAGATGCTCACGAAGCAGGATCGAGGGCGGTGACGGCGAGGCCGTCCCCCGCGAACCGGATGCCGTACCGGGCCTGGAACGGCACGTCCTGATCGAAGGTGCTGATGCTGCCGTCGAAGAGCGACTGCACGTCGACGACGAGGTGCGCCGTCCCGGGTGCCGGCCCCGCGATCCAGCTGCCGAACGGGCCGGGTTCCGGCTCGAGCAGGGGTTCGTGCTCGATGCTCCACTCGGGTTCGGAGGCCAGACGATCGGCGATGGTCTCGCCGAACGGGCACCCGGTGGGGAAGAGCACCCGCTGCTCGGTGCAGGCGGCGAGATGCTCGCTCACGGCGGTGGCGAGCGCGGGGGCGAATGCCGGTCCCGGTTCGACCTCGACACGCGCCGGGATCCGGGCGCCGGGTTCGTCGGCGATCACCCGGATCGCGTCGGCACGCAGGTAGGTGCTGTCGTGGGCGAGCCGGTAGCTTCCGGGCACGAACACCGCCACCGCCGCCGTTCCCTCGGAGGTGCGCCCGGTGGAGGCGTCGACCCCGTTGGCCGTGTACCGCGGATCGTGCAGCACCTGCAACTCGAGCTCGGCCACGGGGCTCTGCGCGAATCCCCATTCGGGGAAGAGCCCGAGCCGGGTGCCGACCCGCTCGACCTCGAAGGTCGTGGTGCCGTCACCGCCCGGGGCCGCCCAGCTCATCGTCACGCGGTGCCGGTCGGCGCCGAGGGAGACGTCCGACACCTGCCGGATGTCGCTCAGGCCGGCGAGCACGTCGCCGCGCAGCAGGCTCGGGTCGAGCCCGGCGGCGTCGACGCCCGGAAGCCCGAGGGCACCCTCGGCGTCGCCGCGCGCGAGCGCGTCGAGGTAGATGCGCACGAAGCCCCCGGGACCGAACACCGTGGCGTTGAGGGCGACCACCCCTCCTCCTCCGGCCAATGCCGCTACGAGGAATGCGCCGAGCCAGGCCGTCGTGCGTCGCATGCTGCCGATTGTATTTAGAGTGTCGAGGTGCCCACCGTCCCCGACCTCTCCCCCGAGCAGGCGGCGGTGTTCGCGGCGATCGAGAACACCCGTGAGCACATCTTCGTCACCGGGCGGGCCGGAACCGGCAAGTCGACCCTGCTCGAGCACCTGTCGTGGCACACCGCCAAGCAGCTCGTGGTCTGCGCACCCACCGGCGTCGCCGCGCTGAACGTGGGCGGCCAGACCATCCACTCGCTGTTCCGGTTGCCGATCGGCGTGATCGCCGACCACGACATCGATCAGAGCGCCGAGCTGCGCAAGCTGCTCAACACCATCGACACGCTCGTCATCGACGAGGTGTCGATGGTGAACGCCGATCTGCTCGACGCCATCGACAGGTCGCTCCGCCAGGCCAGGCAGAAGCCCCACGAGGCCTTCGGCGGGGTGCAACTGGTGCTGTTCGGCGATCCGTATCAGCTCGCCCCGGTGCCGGGAGACCCCGAGGAGCGGGCCTACTTCGCCGACCGGTACACCTCGATGTGGTTCTTCGACGCCCGGGTCTGGGACGAGGCCGACCTCACCATCTACGAGCTCGGCACCATCCACCGCCAGCACGAGCTGGAGTTCAAGCAACTGCTCACCGCCGTGCGGCACGGCGAGGTCACCCCCGAGATGGGCGGGCGGCTCAACCAGATCGGGCAGCGCCGGCCGGTGGACGAGAACGCCATCACGCTCGGCACGACCAACAGCACGGTGACCCGCATCAACACGGCGGCCCTGGCACGCCTTCCCGGCCGGGCGCTCACCGCCGTCGCCGAGATCAACGGCGAGTTCGGCGGGCGCGCGTTCCCTGCCGACGAGCGGCTGGAACTGAAGGTCGGGGCGCAGGTGATGTTCCTGCGCAACGATACCGGCGGCGACGGCCGGTGGGTCAACGGCACGATCGGCGAGGTCATCGCGATCTCCGACACCGTCACCGTCGAGGTCGACGGCGAGCGCCACGAGGTGCTGCCGTCCACCTGGGAGCGGTACCGCTACAGCTACTCGCCGATCACCAAGACGCTCAGCAAAGACGTGGTGGCCGAGTTCATCCAGTTCCCGTTGCGTCTGGCCTGGGCGGTGACCATCCACAAGTCGCAGGGCAAGAGCTACGACGCGGCGGTCATCGACCTCGGACCGCGCAGCTTCGCTCCCGGCCAGACCTATGTCGCGCTGTCGCGGCTCACCCGGCTCGAGGGGCTCTACCTCACCCGGCCGCTGCGGCCGAGCGACGTCATCGTCGACGATGCGGTGAGGCGCTTCATGGAGCGCGCCACGGCGATCCCGGCGATCGCCGCATCCCCGTCCTGACCTCCTCGCCCTCCGTTCTGCAGGAGTTCGCGGTTCTGCAGGAGACGCGGCGCCCGGACATGCCTGCGCAGGAAAGTATCTCCTGCACAACGGCGGGCGGCGGAGGCGCTACGCCGCCGCCTTCGCTGCCGCCAGATCGTCGAACAGCTCGGTGTTCAGCCGGTACGCCAGAAGCACCTCGTCGATCACCCGCTCCCGCTCTGCCGCGTCCCACCCGGCGGCATCGAGCTGCTCGCGGTAGGTCTCTTTGAACTGCTTCGGGTCGGCGATCTGATCGAACAGGTAGAACCCGACGCCGTTGGTGTCGAACCCGAACTGGCGCTGCATGATCCTGCGGATCACCTGCCCGCCCGAGAGGTCGCCGAGGTAGCGCGTGTAGTGGTGGGCCACGAACCCGCCGGCCCAGCCGTCGGCCGCGATCTGCCGGATGCGTTCCCCGTAGCGCTCGGTCGTCGCCAGCGGCACGATCTGGTCTCGCCACTCGTCGCCGAGCAGGAACTGCAGATCGGCCTCGAGCGCGGGCATGCGCGTCAGCTGTTCGCTGAGGAACGGGGTCGCCACGGGGTCGCCGGCGAACCGGGCCGCCGCGGCCTCGAGGGCGTCGTAGACGAAGAAGTGCTGGGCGACGAGGGCGATGTAGTCCTCGCGGGTGCCCTTGCCCGTCATCAGGTCGGACATGAACGTCGCCCCCTCGCTCTCGCCGTGGCTCGACCAGGTGCGTTCGCGCAGCGCCTGCGAGAAGGGGATGACGGTCACGGGTGGCCTCCGGGGTAGTTAGGTGACCCTAAGTCTAGTGGCCGTGCCCGGGCTGGTCGAGGTCGGTGCCGGGCGGCACCGTTCCGACCGCCTCGGTCGCCGCGAGCGCCGGGGTGGTCAGGGCCGCGACCACGAGGGCACCCGCCCCGAGAGCCAGCAGGTAGCGGCCCGGTTTCAGCGGTCTCGGCTCGGTGGCAGCACGGCGCAGCAGAGCCGTGACGCCGACGGCGATCGCGAGATCGAGCAGGCTCGCCACCAGCATGGGCAGGACGCGCACCCCGGGGAACCCGCCGCTCACCCCGATCGGCAGCATCAGCACCCAGAACAACAGCGGCACGACGGCGGCGATGCGCGCGGCACGCGGAACGGGGAGCTCTGCAGCGGCGAAGGCGAAGACGCCCCAGGCGAACTCGGCGAGGCCGATCAGCAGCAGCGGCATCCCGATGACGGGGGGTGAGCCGATGACCAGGGCGAGGTGGATGAGCCCGGCGCCCAGGGCGGCGAAGCCCAGCCAGCCCTTCACCACGGCGCGCACGGCTACGCGGCGGGTGCGGGACGCCGTTCGGCGCCGAGGGCGACCGCCAGCAGCAGGGTCGCGCTGGCGAAGTGCAGCACGTTGTCGGCGCCGTTGATCGCGAGCAGGTTGAACGGGCCGCCCACGACGAAGAGCCCGGCGAGCCCGAGCAGCAGATACAGCGTGCCGACAGCGACATTGGCGGCCTTCGCTGCGCGCACGCCGGCCACGCCCGCGATGACGAGGGCGAGGCCGATCGCCAGATGCGCGACATTGTGGGCGAGGTTCACCTCGAACAGCCCGAACAGCAGCCCGCCGGGGGTCTGGAAGAAGCCGACGCCCGCGGTCACCGTGAATCCGGCCCCGCCGATCAGCAGGTACGCGGCCCCGAAGATCGTGGCCAGCATCCGGTTCGCCGAGGAGCGCATCAGTGCGGCCGGGGCTCGACACCCAGCTGGTCGCAGGCGGCGTCGTAGAGCACGACGATCTCGCGCCGGATCTCGGGGCGTTCGCTGATCTCGCCCGAGGCCCACGGCACGTGCAGCTCGTGCTCCTCGCCGTCGAACGTGTAGCGCCAGGTGCCGCCCCGGCCGTCGAGGTCGCTCATCCGCGCGGTCTGCGGCTCGCGGCCGGAGAAGGCGTGCACGATCAGCACGTTGTCGTCTCGGTGATCGTCGTTCATGTGCGCGAGCACGGCGTCGACGACGTCGGGGCTGAAGGACATGGCACGAGGCTAACCGCTACTCGCTGAGTCGCGCCTCCAGGAACGCGACCGTCCGCGCGAACGCGAGCGCGGCGGCCCGCCCCTCCACCCGTTCGGTGAGCGAGGCGTTGGCGAAGGAGTGCTCGGTACCGGCGTAGTCGTGCGAGAGCACCGGGGTGCCGTTGTCGCGCAGCCGGTCGACGAACGCGGCGGGTTCGGAGCCCGGTGCGTACCCGTCGGTCTCGGCGAGGTGCAGCAGTACCGGGCAGGGCAGGATGCCGGGGTCGTCGCCGCCGAGCGTGGCGTAGTAGGCGACCACGGCATCCGCATCGCCGCGCTGCGCCGCGCGCAGCGCCAGCACCCCGCCCATCGAGAACCCGACGATGCCGACGCGGCGCGAGCCCTCGTCGAGACCCATGCCGAGGGTCGCATCGAGCACCTCGAACGCCGACGGATCGTCGAGCCCCGCCCAGAGCAGGGCCGCCTCGTCGTCGTCGGTCGTGGCGAAGCCGTTGTAGAGGTCGGGCACCAGCACCCGGAAGCCGCCGCGGTCGGCCATCGCGGCGGCGAACGGGTCGAGCCAGGGCAGCCGGCCGAACCCGTCGTGCAGGACGACGACGAGCGGGTCGCCGGGCGTGCCGTACTCGAGCGGGATCCCGGCGGACGGGATCGGCACCAGCTCACCCATGCGGGGAGCCTATGCGCGTTCTGGAGCGGATGACGGGAATCGAACCCGCGCTATCAGCTTGGGAAGCTGAAGTTCTGCCATTGAACTACATCCGCGTACTACGCTCGGAAGTCTACCCGCCGTCGATAGTCTGGCTAAATGCTGCTCAGCGACCGCGACATCCGCGCCGAACTCGACGCGGGCCGCATCGGGCTCTCGCCGCTCGACCGCGACATGATCCAGCCCTCCAGCATCGACGTGCGCCTCGACCGGTTCTTCCGGCTGTTCGACAACCACAAGTACCCGTTCATCGATCCCGCCGAGGATCAGCCCGACCTCACCCACCTCATCGAGACCAAGCCCGACGAGCCGTTCATCCTGCACCCCGGCGAGTTCGTGCTCGGCTCGACCTTCGAACTGGTCACCCTGCCCGACGACATCGCGGCGCGGCTGGAGGGCAAGAGCTCGCTCGGCCGGCTGGGGCTGCTCACCCACTCGACGGCCGGATTCGTGGACCCCGGCTTCTCGGGTCACGTCACCCTCGAGCTGAGCAACGTCGCCACGCTGCCGATCAAGCTGTGGCCGGGCATGAAGATCGGGCAGCTGTGCTTCATCCGCACCTCGTCCCCGGTCGACAACGCGTACGGTTCGGGCCCCTACGGAAACCGATACCAGGGCCAGCGCGGACCGACGGCCAGCCGCTCGCACGTGAACTTCCACCGCACCGATGTCACGGTGACCGACGCGGGCGCTCCCGGTCAGTAGCAGATCACCGACGGCCCGATCGACAAGGGCCAATACGGACATCGGGGGGCGACCCTTCGGCCCCGGATGTCCGCATCGGCCCAGAACGCGGGGGCTACCGGCCGAACTCGGTCCAGTCCCGCAGCTGCAGGGCGAGCCAGGGGCTGAAGGCGAAGGGAGCCGCCTCGACGGCCGTACGAACCTGCTGCGGCTCGACCCACTGCCATTCGGCGACCTCGTCGGCCGCCGGTTGCGGGTCGGCGTCGACCACGGCGCGGTACACGGGGCAGATCTCGTTCTCGACGATGCCGGATGCGTCGCTCGCCTCGTAACGGAACTCCGGGAGCACGAGATCGAGGGCCCCGATCTCGAGACCGAGCTCGCGCGCGCCGCGGCGGCGCACCGCATCCGCCGGGTCTTCGCCGGGGGCGGGATGCCCGCAGAAGCTGTTGGTCCAGACCCCGGGGAAGGTGCGCTTGCCGAGCGCGCGCCGGGTCAGCAGCACCCGGCCGTCCGGGCGGAACACGTGGCACGAGAACGCCAGGTGCAGCGGCGTCTCGCCGGTGTGGATCACCGACTTGTCGGCGGTTCCGATCGGCGTTCCGCGCTCGTCGACGAGCACCACCTGCTCAATGGTCTGCCACATGTCGACCGGTAGTCTGCTCTGATGGAAACGGCGGGCCCGGGAGTCGCGAAGTCGCGGCAGACCCAGGTCGACGCCGTGCTGGGGCGCTTCTTCAGCCTAGCCAAGAAGCGTGCGGCCGCCCTGGGAGTCGAATACGAGCGCCTCTGGCACGAACTCGAGGCGAACACGGTCGGCGGCAAGCGGTTCCGCCCGCGCATGGTGTTCGCCGCCTACGACGCGCTCGGCGGCACCGATGCCGAGGCGGCGGCCTGCATCGGAGCGGCGTTCGAGCTGCTGCACACGGCGCTGATCGTGCACGACGATGTCATCGATCGGGACTTCGTGCGGCGCGGGGTTCCGAACCTGGCCGGCACCTATCGCGACCGCGCGCTCGCCGAGGGCGGGTCGGATGCCGAGGCCGAGCACCGCGGGATCAGCGCGGCCGTGATCGCGGGGGACCTCGCGCTCTTCAACGCCTACCGGCTCATCGACCGCAGCGGCGTCTCGGACCAGGTGCGGCGACGACTCGTCGAGGTGATGGACGAGGCTCTGTTCGCCAGCGCCGCCGGCGAACTGATCGATGTCGACTTCTCGTTCGCCCCCGAGGTGCCGCGGGTCGACGACATCCTCACCATGGAGCGGCTGAAGACCGCCGTCTACTCGTTCGAGTGCCCGCTGCAGGCGGGGGCGATCCTCGCCGGCGCCTCGGAGGACACGGTCGCCACGCTCGGCGACTTCGGCCGCGAGATGGGCATCGCGTACCAGATCGTCGACGATCTGCTCGGCGTGTTCGGGCTCGAGGCCGAGACCGGGAAGACCACGATCGGCGATCTGCGCGAGGGCAAGCGCACGGTCCTCATCGCCTACGCCACCTCGGCACCCGGGTGGGATGCGGTGGCCGGGTCGTTCGGGTCCGAGAACCTGACCGAGGCAGAGGCGGAGCGCATCCGCGAGCACCTGACGCAGTGCGGCGCGAAGTCGTTCGCCGAGGGGCTCGCCCGGTACTACGCCAATCGCGCGCTGGCCCGGCTCGTCGAGCCGCACATCCCGCACGCTCTGCGCACCGAGCTGCACCCGATCGCCGACGCCGTGCTGGGACGTACCCGATGAGCACAGCGGCGGGGCCGGTCGCGCGCCTCGACCTCTACACCGATGTCGCCGAACAGTCGGCGAGCCTGGTCATCCGCCGCTACTCGACCTCGTTCGGGATGGCCTCGCGCCTGCTCGGGCCTGCGGTGCGGCAGCAGGTGGAGAACATCTACGCGCTCGTGCGGGTCGCCGACGAGATCGTGGATGGCGGGGCCGACGAGGCGGGCCTGCCCCGTCAGGTGGCGGCGCGCATCCTCAACGAACTGGAGCGCGACGTGGAACGAGCGCTCGAGGAGGGCTACAGCGCCAACCTCGTCGTGCACGCCTTTGCGGCGACCGCGCGCCGGGCCGGGTTCGGCACCGAGCTGACCGAACCGTTCTTCGCCAGCATGCGCATGGACCTGTCGCAGACCGAGCACGACGCTGCCAGCTTCGAACGCTACGTCTACGGCTCCGCCGAGGTGGTCGGCCTGATGTGCCTGCGGGTGTTCGTCACCGACGGCCGGCCCTACAGCGCGGAGGAACTCGCGACGCTCGAGGCCGGAGCGCGGGCGCTCGGGGCGGCGTTTCAGAAGGTCAACTTCCTGCGCGACCTCGGGGCGGACGCCGGGACCCTCGGGCGCAGCTACTTCCCGGGGATCGACGTCGGCGCGCTCAGCGATGCCCAGAAGATCGCCCTCGTCGACGACATCGACGCCGATCTCGCCGCGGCCGCGGCCACCCTGCCGCTGCTGCCGCGCAGCTCGCGCCGGGCCGTCGCGCTCGCCCACGGCCTCTTCGCCGAGTTGAGCCGTCGCATCCGGCGCACCCCCGCATCCACCCTCATCACGACGCGGATCCGCGTCCCCGACCCCGTGAAACTACGGATCGCGTTCACCGCGCGAGGAAGGCAGGCATGACCCGCACCATCGTCATCGGCGGAGGCGTCTCGGGACTGGCCACCGCCGCACTGCTCGCCCGCGAGGGGCACAAGGTCACGCTGCTGGAGCAGCGCGACGAGGTCGGCGGCCGTGCCGGCGTGTGGCAGAAGGACGGCTTCCGGTTCGATACCGGGCCGTCGTGGTACCTGATGCCCGAGGTGTTCGACCACTTCTTCCGGGTGCTCGGCACGACGGCCGAGCAGCAGCTCGACCTGGTGCAGCTCGACCCCGGCTACCGGGTCTACGGCGAGGGGCACTCCGAGCCGCTCGATGTCTCGGCGAGCGTGGAGGAGAACCTCGACCTCTTCGAGGGCATCGAGCGCGGCGCGGGACTGCGGCTGGCGAAGTACCTCGACCGTTCGCGCGAGATCTACGACCTGGCCACCCAGCGCTTCCTGTACTCCACGTTCGCGCGGCTCGGGCCGGTCTTCCGCGGCGAGGTGATCGCGCGCGGCGGGCGACTGGCCCGCCTGCTGCTGGAGTCGCTCGATTCCCTCACCCGGCGCACCGTGCGCGACACGCGGCTGCGGCAGATCCTCGGCTACCCGGCCGTGTTCCTCGGTTCGGCGCCGAAGCTCGCCCCGAGCATGTACTCGCTGATGAGCCACCTCGACCTGGTCGACGGGGTGTTCTACCCGCTCGGCGGGTTCGGACGGATCGTCGAGCGGATCGCGGACCTCGCCCGCGAGCAGGGTGCCGAGCTGCGCACCGGCGTCGCCGCGACCCGCATCGTCGTGGGCGAGGACGGCGCGGTCACCGGGGTCGAGATCCGTTCGGGCAAGAAGACCGAGACGCTCGAGGCCGACGTCGTGGTCTCGACCGCCGACCTGCATCACACCGAGACCGTGCTGATCGACAAGCCCGAACTGCGCACCTACCCGCAGGAGTACTGGGACAAGCGCACGGCCGGGCCCGGGGCGCTGCTGCTGATGCTCGGCGTCGAGGGTGAACTGCCCGAACTCGAGCACCACACCCTGTTCTTCGCCAAGGACTGGAACCGCGGATTCAAGGCGATCTTCGGACCGGAGCCCCGCGTCCCGGACACGCTGTCGCTGTACGTCAGCAAGCCGAGCGGCGTCGACGCCGACGCGGCTCCCGAGGGGTTCGAGAACCTGTTCGTGCTCGTGCCGCTTCCGGCGGATCCCGGCATCGGCAAGGGCGGCATCGACGGCGCGGGGGATGCGGCGGTCGAGAAACTGGCGGATCGCGTCATCGCGCAGATCGCCGAGTGGGCGGGCATCCCGGATCTGGCCGCGCGCGTGACCGTGCGGCGCACGGTGGGTCCCGGTGATTTCGCCGCCGACCTCAACGCCTGGAAGGGCAGCGCCCTCGGTCCCGCGCACACCCTGCAGCAGAGCGCGTTCTTCCGGGCCGGGGACGTCAGCAAGCACGTGAAGAACCTGTTCTACGCCGGGTCGTCGACGATCCCCGGAATCGGTCTGCCGATGTGCCTGATCAGCGCGGAGCTGGTGCTCAAGCGACTGCGCGGCGACACCTCGGCGAGCCCCGTCGCGGAGTCGCTGCGGGTGGCGCGACAGCGATGACCCTGCTCTATCTCGGTGCGCTGCTGGTGTCGCTCGCCGGGATGATCGTGCTGGATCTGCGGCTGAAGCTGTTCTTCGCCGTCGCCCCGGTGCGTGCGGCGATCGTGATGGCGGTCGGCATCGCGTTCTTCCTGGTCTGGGATCTCGCCGGCATCGGCGCCGGCGTGTTCTTCCGCGGCAACCCGGAGTTGCTGACCGGGGTGCAGCTGGCGCCCGAGCTGCCCCTGGAGGAGCTGTTCTTCCTCGCGCTGCTCTCCTACACGACGATGAACCTCTACGGCTGGTCGAGGAGGCGGCTGCGCCGCCGTGTCGAGACCACAGAACCACGACCATGACCTACTGGCTCCTGAACCTCCCCTTCCTGGCCGTGGCCGCGCTGGTCGCGGTGGCGGCGATCCTCGCCCGGCGCGCTCCGCGCTGGCGCGCGGTCGGTCTCACGGCGATCGGCGTGCTGGTGCTCACGGCGGTGTTCGACAACGTGCTGGTCGGCACCGGCATCGTCGGGTACGACCGCGAGCTGATCAGCGGGACGTTCGTCGGGGTCGCGCCGCTGGAGGACTTCGCGTACGCGGTGGCCGCGGTCGTGATGCTGCCGGCATTGTGGAGCCTGCTCGCGGGTCTCGATACCCGCGCTCCGCGCGCACTCGACCACCCGGACGACGCGTGATCCGCGCGCTCCTGCTCACCAGCCGGCCGCTCAGTTGGATCAACACCGCCTACCCGTTCGCGGCGGCGTACCTCGTCGCGACGGGACGCATCGACGGGCCGCTCATCGTCGGCGCAGCCTTCTTCCTGATCCCGTACAACCTCGCCATGTACGGCATCAACGACGTGTTCGACTACGAGTCCGACCTGCGCAACCCCCGCAAGGGCGGAGTCGAGGGCGCCCTGCTGCCGCCCCGCCTGCATCGCGCGACGCTGTGGACCTCCGGGCTGCTCGCGCTGCCCTTCGTGGTGTACCTGGTCGCGGTGGGTGGCCCGGCGAGCTGGATCGTCCTCGCGATCAGCCTGTTCGCCGTGGTGGCCTACTCGGCGAAGGGGCTGCGGTTCAAAGAGAAGCCCGTGCTGGATTCACTCACCTCGAGCGCGCACTTCGTCTCGCCGGCGGTCTACGGCCTCGCGCTCGCCGGAGCCGAGGTGACGCCGGCGCTGGTCGCTGTCCTCGCCGCGTACTTCCTCTGGGGCATGGCCTCGCACGCCTTCGGCGCGGTGCAGGACGTCGTGGCCGACCGGCAGGGCGGCATCGGCTCGATCGCGACCGTCATCGGTGCCCGCGCCACGGTGCGCCTCGCGATCGCGATGTACCTCGCGGCGGGAGTGCTGCTGCTGTTCGCCGGCTGGCCGGGTGCGCTCGCGGCGGTGCTCGTGCTGCCCTATGCGGTGAACGCCGTGCCCTGGTGGAACGTCGACGACGACGAGGCCCCGAGCGCGAACCGGGGATGGCGGCGCTTCCTCTGGCTGAACTTCGTCACCGGGTTCCTGGTGACCATGCTGCTCATCGCGGTCGCGCTGCTGCGCTAGCGGTCACCAGCCCAACTCGGCGGGGTAGTCCCCGCGGGCGGTGAGCGTCGCCGCCGCGGCGGCCAGGTGGGCGAGGGTCAGGCCCTGCGCGGCCGGCCCGACGCTGATGCGCGCGACCCCGAGATCGGCGAGCTGGGCGATCGGCAGGTAACCGGCGCGCGCGATGACGGCGACGGGGCCGTGGATCTCCGCCACGGCGCGCCCCACCAGTTCGGCGTCGGCGAGCCCGAGCAGGAACGCCGAGGTCGCCCCGGCGGCGAGATAGGCGTTGGCGCGCTCCAGCGCGTCGTCGATGGCTCCGCCGCGGTTGAGCGTGTCGACCCGCGCGTTGAGCGACAGCGGGACCCCCGCGGCGTCGGCAGCGGTGAGGACCGCCGCGATGCGTTCGAGCTGCTCCGGCAGCGGGCGTATGCCCCCGTCGGCCAGGCTGTCTTCGAGGTTGAGGCCGGCCGCACCCGCCTCGATGAGCCGGGCGATGTTCGCCTGGACGCCCGCCGCATCCGCCGCGTACCCGCGTTCGAAGTCGACCGACACCGGCAGCTCGACCGACGCGGCGATGATGCGGGCCGTCTCGATCGCCTGGTCGGCACTCAGCCCCTCGCCGTCGTCGACCCCGTGCGCCTCGGCGACGGCGTGGGATGCGGTGGCCAGCGCCCGCACGCCGGGAACCCCGGCGACCGCGCGGGCTGTCGCCGCATCCCACACGTTGGTCACGATCAGCGGATCGCCCGGGACATGCAGCGAGCGCAGGAGGGCGGCCTTCTCAGAGGTGCTGGTCATGCGACCAGCATGGCGTGCGCCGCCGTCACTCGCTCCAGCCGAGGTTGCGGGCCATGCGTTCCAGCGCCGACGCGGTCGCGGACTGCTCCTCGGCGCTCAGCCCGGTGGTCAACGTCGTGCGCAAGGCGTCGACGCCCTCGGTGAGCCGCTCGTGGGCGGCCGCTCCGCGGTCGGTGATCGCGTAGCTCTCGCCGGCGAGCACCCAGCCGCTCTCGACCAGCTCGGCAAGCTCGTCGGCCGGAGAGCTGCCCGGCTCGGCCGGCATCTCGGCCAGGGCAGCCTCGAGATCGGACGCCGAGGCCGGTGCGGATGCCAGCACGCCGAGCACGCGCCACTGCGCGCGCGTGACCCCGTGCTCTTCCAGCGCCGACGAGAAGCGCTCCTCGACGAGTCGGTCGACGAGCGCGAGCCAGAACGCGAGAGGCTTCTCGGCCATGCCCCGAGGGTACGCGCCGGATCAGTCCAGCGCGCCCGGCAACTCGCCCTTCGCGCGAGATCCGCCCGGAACCCGCAGGTCGGGCAGCTTCACCAGCAGCAGCAGCACGAGTCCGACGAGCAGCACGACCGCGATGCCGAGCACCCCGAAGATCGTCGAGCCCGAGATCGCGATCGCGAGGGTCCAGAGCCCCGGGGAGATGAACGAGGCGACGCGCCCGGTCGTGGCGTAGAGGCCGAAGATCTCGCCCTGCAACCCGACCGGGGTGACGCGCGCCAGCAGCGAGCGGCTGGCCGCCTGGGCCGGTCCGACGAACGAGGCCAGGATCAGCCCGCCGACCCAGAACACGATCGATCCGAGGCCGTGCAGCGCGAACACCACGGCGGCCATGCTGACCAGACCCGCGAGCGCGAACACGATGACGGCCTTCGGGCCGAACCGGTCGTCGGCGCGGCCGGCGAAGATCGTCGAGACGCCCGCGACCACGTTCGCCACGATCGCGAAGACGATCACCTCGTTGGCCCCGAAATGGAACGCCGCCGTGGCGAGAACCCCGGCGAACGCGAACACGCCGGCGAGGCCGTCGCGGTAGATCGCGCTGGCGAAGAGGAACCAGAACGCCGGCCGGGTGGTCTTGTAGAGGCGTACCAGGTCTTTCACCAGCAGCCCGTAGCCGGCGAAGAAGCCCACCTTCCGGTTCTCGGGATCGTGCGCGGGCGCCTCGGGCACGTTGAGGAAGATCGGGATGCTGAACAGGACCGTCCAGACCGCCGCGCCGACCGCGATGAGCCGGTACGCCAACCCGTTGGACGTGTCGAGGCCGAACCAGTCGGCGAAGGTCAGAACGACGACGATGACGAGCGCGACGATGCCGCCGATGTATCCCAGTCCCCAGCCGAGACCCGACACCTTGCCGATGGTGCGGCGGGTCGAGACCTGATGCAGCATGGCGTTGTAGTTGACGCCGGCGATCTCGGACACCACGGCCCCCAGCGCCAGGAACGCCGCACCGAGCCAGAAGTACGCCGGGTCGGCCTGCACGAAGAACAGCCCGAACTGCAGCAGGGCGAGCAGCATCGTGAAGAGGAACAGCGCCCCCTTCTTGCGCCCGGTCGCGTCGGCGCGCTGGCCCAGCACGGGGGCGAGCAGCAGGATGAGCACACCGGCCAGCGTGGTCACCAGCCCGTAGCCGCTGGAGAGCTCGGCGAGCGCGCGGACCTTCAGCGGGTCGTCGTCGTCGAGAGCCGCGACATCGGGCGACAGGAAGTCGTCGCCGACGAGGTACAGCGCGGCGAAGACGAAGGTCAGGATCACCGAGTTGAAGGGCTGGGTCGCCCAGTCCCAGAACGCCCAGCTCACCACCTGCTTGCGCGGGACGACCTTGTCGGCGTCGTCGATGGCGGCCAGGGGGCCGATCGACTGGGTGTTGGCGGTCGCGGCAGGGGTGGGGACGGCGTCGTCCTTCGGGCTGGCCATGGCTGGACTCTAGTGGGAGCGCGCGCCCGGGCGGTGACTTGAGTCGAGCGCGCTCAAGTTCACTTGACAAAGTTATCCACAGGCGTAAACTTGACATGGCCCGGCTCAAGTCGGGCGAACCAGACCGATCAGTAGGAGCACCGCACTCATGGCTCGAGCCGTAGGAATCGACCTCGGAACCACCAACTCGGTGGTCGCCGTCCTGGAGGGCGGCGAGCCCACCGTCATCGCGAACGCAGAAGGCTTCCGCACGACCCCGTCGGTCGTGGCCTTCACCAAAGACGCCGAGACCCTGGTCGGTGAGACCGCGAAGCGGCAGGCCGTCACCAACGTCGACCGCACGATCGCCTCGGTCAAGCGCCACATGGGCACCGACTGGAAGACCGACATCGACGGCAAGAAGTACACGGCCCAGGAGATCTCGGCGCGCATCCTGCAGAAGCTCAAGCGCGACGCCGAGCAGTACCTCGGCGAGGACGTGACCGACGCGGTCATCACCGTGCCGGCCTACTTCAACGACGCCGAGCGCCAGGCCACCAAGGAGGCCGGCGAGATCGCGGGCCTCAACGTGCTGCGCATCATCAACGAGCCGACCGCAGCCGCGCTGGCCTACGGCCTCGACAAGGGCAAAGAGGACGAGCTGATCCTCGTCTTCGACCTCGGCGGCGGAACGTTCGACGTCAGCCTGCTCGAGGTGGGCAAGGACGACGACTTCTCCACCATCCAGGTGAAGGCGACCTCGGGCGACAACCGCCTCGGCGGCGACGACTGGGACCAGCGCATCGTCGAGCACCTGATCAAGAAGTTCAAGGACACCACCGGTGTCGACGTCTCCAAGGACAAGATCGCCCTCCAGCGCCTCAAGGAGGCCGCGGAGCAGGCGAAGAAGGAGCTGTCCTCGGGGATGAGCGCCAGCATCCAGCTGCCGTACCTGTCGCTCACCGAGAACGGGCCGGCCAATCTCGACGAGACGCTCACCCGGGCCCAGTTCGAGCAGATGACCAGCGACCTGCTGGACCGCACCGAGAAGCCGTTCAAGGACGTCATCAAGGAGGCCGGGGTCAAGGTCTCCGACATCGCGCACGTCGTGCTCGTCGGCGGCTCGACCCGCATGCCGGCGGTCGCCGCGCTGGTGAAGAAACTCACCGGCGGCAAGGAGCCCAACAAGAGCGTCAACCCGGACGAGGTGGTCGCCGTCGGCGCCGCCCTGCAGGCCGGCGTTCTGAAGGGTGAGCGCAAGGACGTGCTGCTCATCGACGTCACCCCGCTGAGTCTCGGCATCGAGACCAAGGGCGGCATCATGACCAAGCTGATCGAGCGCAACACCGCCATCCCGACCAAGCGCAGCGAGACCTTCACGACCGCCGACGACAACCAGCCGTCGGTCGCGATCCAGGTCTTCCAGGGCGAGCGCGAGTTCACCCGCGACAACAAGCCGCTGGGCACGTTCGAGCTCACCGGCATAGCGCCGGCCCCGCGCGGTGTGCCGCAGATCGAGGTGACCTTCGACATCGACGCCAACGGCATCGTGCAGGTCGGCGCCAAGGACAAGGGCACCGGCAAGGAGCAGTCGATCACCATCACCGGCGGTTCGTCGCTGGCGAAGGAGGACATCGAGCGCATGGTGCGCGAGGCCGAGGAGCACGCCGCCGAGGACAAGGCGCGTCGCGAGTCCGCCGAGGTGCGCAACAGCGCCGAGCAGCTCGCCTACTCGATCGAGAAGCTCATCAAGGACAACGACGACAAGCTGCCCGAGGACGTCAAGACCGAGGTCCAGGCCGACGTCGACGCCCTGAAGACCGCTCTGCAGTCCGAGGACGACGCCGCCGTGCAGAAGGCGTTCGACAAGCTCAACGAGTCGCAGACCAAGCTCGGCGAGGCGATCTACAACTCCACCGAGACCGCGCAGAACGCCGGGGCCCCGGAGGACGAGCCGGCCGCCGAGGCCGCGAGCGACGAGGACGTGGTCGACGCCGAGATCGTCGACGACGAGGACGAGCCCAAGGACGGCAAGAAGTAACGATGGCAGCCGATCCGAAGAACGACAAGGAACCCCGGGACGAGACGCCGGAGCCCGAGGAGACCGCTGAGGACACCGCGGAGGAGACCGGGCAGACCGCGGACGAGGTCACCGAGGAGGCCGCTGTCGACGACGCCGACTCGCCCGAGGCGGCCACCGACCTCAGCGAGGACGATCTGGCCCTGCTGGCGGATGCGGAACGCGACCTGGTCGCCGAGTACCGCGAGCGGGCGGCACGTGCCGAGGCGGAGCTGAAGAACTTCCGCACCCGCGTCGAGCGCGACCGTCAGGCCAACCGCGAGGCGGTGATCGCCGAGGTGCTGCGCAACCTGCTGCCGGTGATCGACGACCTCGACCGGGCCGACACCCACGGCGACCTGGTCGAGGGCAGCCCGCTGACGATCATCGCCCAGAAGCTGCGCGGCGGGTTCGAGCGGTACGGTCTGCAGCGGGTCGGCGAGAAGGGCGACCCCTTCGACCCGAAGCTGCACGAGGCCATCGCCCAGGTGTACAGCAAGGACGTCACGGCCGAGACCATCGCGGATGTGATCGAGCCCGGCTACGCACTCGGCGATCGCCTGCTCCGCGCCGCCAAGGTCGCCGTCAGCGTCCCCGAGCCCTCCTAAGGAGCCCCCGTGGCGAGTCAGGACTGGTTCGACAAGGACTTCTACGCCGTGCTCGGCGTGAAGAAGGACGTGTCGGACGCCGAGCTGAAGAAGACGTACCGCAAGCTGGCCAGGCAGTACCACCCGGACTCCAACCCGGGGGACGCGAAGGCCGAGGCGCGCTTCAAGGAGATCAGCGAGGCGTACTCGGTGCTCTCGGATGCCGGGATGCGCCGGGAGTACGACCAGGTCCGGGCGATGGGTTCCGGGGCGCGGTTCACCCCGGGCGGCGCCGGCGGTGCCGGCTTCGAGGACGTGTTCGGCGGCCTGTTCGGCCAGGGCTCTCCCGGCCGGGGCGGCCGCACCTCGTACAGCGCGGGCGGGTTCGAGGATCTGCTCGGCGGGATGTTCGGCGGCGGCGGCTTCGGCACCTCGACCGGCGGCTTCCGCGGGGACGGCGGCCCCTCCAAGGGCACCGACATCACGGCGAAGACGACGCTCGACTTCCTCACCGCGATCCGCGGCGACACGGTCACCCTGACCATGCAGAGCGGGCG
>Ga0182739_1001337_pt1 | contig 26343 bp, 38 predicted proteins | sample eDN5th30CBELigBY_FD_128873 | JGI IMG/M metagenome (GOLD analysis project Ga0182739, IMG submission 128873) | Enriched backyard soil microbial communities from Emeryville, California, USA - eDNA 5th pass 30_C BE-Lig BY (version 2) (version 2) | ecosystem: Environmental > Terrestrial > Soil >... | reverse complement strand
TGAAGGCAAGGCCGTCAAGTGGCCCACCGGCCAGGGCGGCAAGGGCAACGAAGGCGTCGCCGCCTACGTCGGCCAGCTGAAGAACTCGATCGGCTACGTCGAATACGCCTACGCCAAGCAGAACAAGCTGGCCTGGACCCAACTGCAGAACAAGGACGGCAAGTTCGTCCAGCCCGAGCAGAAGGCGTTTGCCGCCGCGGCTGCCAACGCTGACTGGAAGAGCGCGCCGGGCATGGGCGTGGTCCTGACCGACGAGCCGGGCGCCGATTCGTGGCCCGTCACCGCCGCCACCTTCATCCTGATCCACAAGTCGCAAGACAAGCCGGTTCAGGGCAAGGCTGTGCTGGACTTCTTCGACTGGGCGTTCAAGAACGGCGCCAAGTCCGCTGAAGCCATGGACTACGTGCCGCTGCCGGAAGCCGTGACCAAGGAAATCCGCGCCGCCTGGGGCGAAGTGAAGTCCGCGGACGGCAAGGCTGTCTGGAAGTAAAGCAGTAACGCGCGGCCCCGACGCCCCTGAGGCGGGCGGGGCCGCCGCCTGTCAGCAAGCCGATCTACCTGCTGTTCCTCCCCCCAGGTTTCCTAAGGAAAGTCCATCCATGAGCGCGGTAATGGATAATAGTGTGCCGCTTCCGCCCAGCGTGGCGGATTCCGTGACTACCGGCACGCCTTCGCCTATGAAGCAAACAAAAAACGCGCTGATGGATGCGCTGTTCAAGAATCTGACCCGCCTGTTCGCCTTCCTGGTGTTCATCCTGCTGGCGGCGATCCTGATTTCCCTGATCTACGGCAGCCGCGAGTCGCTGGCCAAGTATGGCCTGTCGTTCCTGTGGCTCAATGACTGGGATCCGGTCAACTCCAACTACGGCGCCGTCGTGCCGATCATCGGCACGCTGCTCACTTCCGCGATCGCGCTGATCATCGCCGTGCCGGTGTCCTTCGGCATCGCGATCTTCCTCACCGAACTCTCGCCGACCTGGCTGCGCCGTCCGCTGGGCACCGCCATCGAAATGCTGGCGGCCATCCCGTCCATCATCTATGGCATGTGGGGCCTGTTCGTCTTCGTGCCCGTGTTCCAGCAGTACGTGCAGCCCTTCCTGATCGCCACGCTCGGCAGCCTGCCCGTTATTGGGGGACTGTTCGCCGGCCCACCTTTCGGCATCGGCATCTTCACGGCTGGCCTGATCCTGTCGATCATGATCATCCCGTTCATCGCGGCCGTCATGCGCGACGTGTTCGAACTGGTGCCCGCGATGCTCAAGGAATCGGCCTACGGCCTGGGCAGCACGACCTGGGAAGTGATGTGGCGCGTGGTGCTGCCCTTCACCAAGTCGGGCGTCATCGGCGGCATCATGCTCGGCCTGGGCCGGGCCCTCGGTGAGACCATGGCCGTCACGTTCGTCATCGGCAACGCGTTCAAGTGGTCGGGCTCGCTGTTCTCGCCCGGCAACTCCATCGCCTCGGCGCTCGCCAACGAATTCAACGAGGCGGGCGGCATTCAAAAGGCCGCGTTGCTGGAACTGGGCCTGATCCTGTTCCTCATCACGACCATCGTGCTGGCCCTGGCCAAGGCGTTGCTGGTTCGCCTGTCCGCGGGTGAAGGCAAGAAAACCTGACACGCCCGGAGCACAAGGAAAAAAACATGGCTGAATCCGTACTCAACATGCAGAACGGCATCTATCGCCGGCGCCGCGTCGTCAACCGCGTCATGCTCGCCGTGTCGATGACGACGCTGGTGTTCGGGCTGTTCTGGCTGTTCTGGATCATCATGACGCTGCTGTTGAAGGGAGCGCCCGCGCTGTCCTACACGCTCTTCACCGAGATCACGCCGCCGCCGGGCCAATCGGGCGGCCTGCTCAACGCGATCCTGGGCAGCGTGATGATGGCGGGCGTGGGCACGCTGATCGGCACGCCGGTCGGCATCCTGGCCGGCACCTACCTGGCCGAATACGGCCAGCGCGGCTGGCTGGCGCCCGCCACACGGTTCCTGAACGACGTGCTGCTGTCCGCGCCGTCCATCATCATCGGCCTCTTCATCTACGCCGTGTACGTGGCGCAGGTCGGGCATTACTCGGGTTGGGCCGGCGCCGTCGCGTTGTCCATCCTGGTGATTCCCGTCGTGGTCCGCACCACCGACAACATGCTGCTGCTGGTGCCCAACAGCCTGCGCGAAGCCACCGCCGCGCTGGGTTGCCCCAAGTGGCGCATGATCACCATGGTGTGCTATCGCGCCGCCAAGTCCGGCATCATCACCGGCGTGCTGCTCGCCATCGCCCGCATCTCCGGCGAAACCGCGCCGCTCTTGTTCACCGCGCTGTCCAACCAGTTCATGTCGCTGAACATGAACGGCCCGATGGCCAACCTGCCGGTCGTCATCTACCAATACGCCGCCAGCCCCTTCAAGGACTGGAACAACCTGGCCTGGGCCGGCGCCACGCTGATCACGCTGCTGGTGCTGGGCATCAACATCATCGCCCGCAACATGTTCCGCAAGTAAAGATCGCTTTGCCGGCGCGCTGGTCGCGCCGCAGCCTAGGGAAACCCAATGGAAAACACCGCTACCGCAGTCAAGAACAAGCTCGAGGTCAAGGACCTGAACTTCTACTACGGCAAGTTCCACGCGATTCGCAACGTGAACATGTCGATCCAGGAGAAGAAGGTCACCGCCTTCATCGGTCCGTCGGGCTGCGGCAAATCGACGCTGCTGCGCACCTTCAACCGCATGTTCGAGCTGTACCCCGGCCAGCGCGCCGAGGGCGAGATCCTCCTGGACGGCGAAAACCTGCTGACGGCCAAGACCGACATCTCGCTGATCCGCGCAAAGATCGGCATGGTCTTCCAGAAGCCCACGCCGTTCCCCATGAGCATCTACGACAACATCGCCTTCGGCGTGCGCCTGTTCGAACGCCTTTCCAAGGGCGAAATGGACGAGCGCGTGGAGTGGGCGCTGAGCAAGGCCGCCTTGTGGAACGAGGTCAAGGACAAGCTGCACCAAAGCGGCAACAGCCTGTCCGGCGGCCAGCAGCAGCGCCTGTGCATCGCGCGCGGCGTCGCCATCAAGCCGGAAGTCCTGCTCCTGGACGAACCGTGCTCGGCGCTGGATCCCATTTCCACCGCCAAGATCGAAGAGCTGATCGCCGAGCTGAAGAACGACTACACCGTCGTGATCGTGACGCACAACATGCAGCAGGCCGCGCGGTGTTCGGACTACACGGCCTACATGTACCTGGGCGAGCTCATGGAATTCGGCCAGACCGACCAGATCTTCGTGAAGCCCTCGCGCAAGGAAACGGAAGACTACATCACGGGCCGCTTCGGCTGATCCGTCGCCTTTGTGTATTGAGCCCGTTTCGGCGGGGCATTGTTACGGCGCATCAGGGCAGTGCGCGTCCGCAAAACAGCGGTTTCTGTTATAGTTGCCACCCTTCGGGGCGTAGCGCAGCCTGGTAGCGCATCTGCTTTGGGAGCAGAGGGTCGTGAGTTCGAATCCCACCGCCCCGACCAAGAAATGAAAGGCCGTTAGTGATAGCACTCACTAACGGCCTTTGTCTTTTTCAGCACCATGGGGCAACTTATGGGGCAACCGCAAGATACGCCCTGGGAGGCGCGCAGGAATTATCTTGATACACTGACCGCGCAATTCCCGGAGTCAGCAGGCTACTGAACGCAATTCGGCCACGGCAACGGTCAGAGAATCCCCCCGCAACAAAAATTCGAGACGAGGCGCGCGTGGTCAGCAAGAAGAAGAACAGTTCGGCGAAAGATCTCCAGGCGGGTGGTGGTGACGTCCGCCCCGTTAAAGTCATCAGATCTGAGAAAGACGCCCTAGATGTGCTGAGCGATCTGACCAATAAACCGGGCGAGTTGACCTTCCAAATCAAGTTCGAAGGTTGGCCGGTGCTAACAACGAACCTGAAGGGCGATAAGTTCGACAGCAGCATCACAAGCAGTGTGATGACCGGGTATCTGGCCCTGCAACAGGAACTGAACCGTAGCTATACGATTGTGAAGTTCGGCGAAGAGCGGCAGCCCAACTTGAGTCGCGAAGAACGCGATGAACTGGAGCTTGAGGTACATGTAGGAAAGGGATCGTCTGATCTCATTACGGTAAATACTCCAAAGATCTTTGACGCAATTGCCACTACATTGACCAACATGACCTCAACCCATAGCGCTGCTGTGCTGATAGTGTTGGCACTGTCCTATTTCGGGACAAGTGCGGTTAAGGCATGGCTGAACAACCGCAAAGAAGTTCGTCTCAAAGAACTTGAGAAGGATGAGGATAGCGCTGCTCGCGATATGACCGTTTCGATGTCGAAAGAGGAAACGCGGCGGATGGAGTTACTCAGCGGCATCATTGCCGGTAACCCGGCACTGGCTCAAGTCTCGCACAACGCCCAGGCTGCTCACGACGAATTCTTGAAGGCAGCGAAGTCCGCTGATGTGGCTACCATTCAAGGCGTGGAGGTATCCGGTGAGTTCATTCGCGAGATAAACAGCGCTCGCCGCCGGGAATTCTCGTTGCGCACTTTCAAGAAGAGGGCGCGTGTCCTGCGTGTCGATACCTCGAATAGCGCAAAGTACAAAGTAACTATTTTGCTATCCGATACGCAGCAGCAGATAACTTGTCCGCTGCAGGATGACACCTTAGACGCGCGGCACAAGTCTAAGATCTCCAATGCACTTAATTCACGCAAAACTGTCACGCTTCATTTGGAAGCTCGAGTTCATGCAAGTTTGCTCCGGGACGTAAAGATTTTAGGTATTAGTTGAAGAGTCAAAAAGAAGACAGCCGCCAGAATTTCTGGCGGCTTTTTTTCGTAACGTTAGCTGGATCTTGCCGCTTGTATTTTTCCCTTTACCCAGCGGTCAATTTCAGATTCAACCCACACCGAAGTGCGTCCATTCTTGATGCACTTCGGGAACGTTCCTGCCTTGATCTCTTCGTAGATCTTCGTCTTCCCCATGCCGACCCGCGCCTTCACTACTGATAGCGGGAGGAGGCTCTCTCCTTGTTCACGCATCGGCATCCCCCGGTGCATTGGCGAATAGAGATTCCAGGCCGCTGCGTGCTGCACGAGCTGCGGCAGGATCTCTTCGACCTAGTGGTCGATTAGCCCGATGACCGAAGGCGGCCAACGGGGGCGCGGCGACCGGGATATCGCTGTCCTCAAGAGGGCTTGCCGCGGCAACCACTCTGCGAGCATCGTCCATTGCGGCATTCCATCCACGTATGTATACACGGATTTCGGCATCTACATGCTTCGGCAGCAGAAGGCTCCACACCACGTCGTCCTGCTTCGTGAGCTGGTTGCGCTTCGTGTGAGCTCCGCAGCCTGGCCACTGTCGTTCCAGTTCCTGGATTAGGAGGGCCCGTCGGCGCTGGTTGAGGAGTTCGATGATCGTAATCATGCCGTCCTCTCCGTTTCAGTCATGCACCCCGCCGTATTGAGCAGGCTCCGCGCGGCGGCGGCGCCGGCCTTCAGTTGTGGATCCGCCGAGGCGTCCAGGATGCGGGTCGTGATCTCGAGCGCACTGGCCAAGGTGGCGCAGCGCTCGCGCATGGCTGCAGCCTCACCCTTAGCTTCGGATAGTTCGGCCGTCGCTTTGTCATAGAGGCGGGTATATAGGGCGCGGCCGCGTACGGCTGCCGCCAACTGCTCGGTCGGGTTGCGGGGGCGGCTCATCGTGTGCCCTCCGTCCTGACGCGAAGCCCGAGATACTCTTTCAGGCTGTACCAGTGCTTATGGTCTTCGGCGATGTGCTGGGCAAGCGTCATCAATGTCGTCGCGTTGGGCGTCAATTCTCGAACTTCGTCCATGTCGTTCAAGGCGGACAGCAGCGCGCGCAGCCGTTCCTTCTGCTCTTCCATACACTCGATGGCCAGACTGACTGCCGCCGTATCGAAGGGGCGTGTGCTTGTGGCTTGGGTCATTTCGATACTCCATCGACGGTGGAGGGCAGGGGGCGGAATTGGTCGGCCCACTCTTGCGTCTGTTCGGCTACCTCGCCGGAAATGTGGATGCCGATCTCGGCCATATCGAGCGTGTTCAACATATCGTCAAGGCCAGTCTGGCGGGCATGAGCGATGACGTGGAAAAGGGAACCTGTCTGGCGCAGCGCTTCGGCGGCGCGGTCAAGGGCCGCGCAGGCCTCTTTGATCGTCAAGGTGCGGGCGCTCATGCCAAGTCTCCTGCGGCAACAACCATTTCGGCCTCGAGGTCTTCGGAAGCGGCGCGCAGCGGCCTGAGCGTCGCATCCGCGCAGGCCATACGGTTAGTCACGAGGAGGGCGCCGTCACCGTAGGTGACATCCGGTGCGCCTTGAAAGTCCACGACCCAATCACGCCTTTGGACTTCGGCGAGGTCGTCGGGATGAGCAAGAGCTGCGGCCGCCGCGCTGGTCGTACTGCAGATAACGACGCCAATGCGCCCCAAGCGAGCCGCGTTCTTGCTTCGAACCAGCATTACAAGGTCGCCGACTTGGCAGCGGCGCGTGGGGAAGAGTGCAGTGGTCATGCTTGGGCTCCCTCGCCGTCTTGGGTTTGCGCCCAGCGATCCTGTTCCTCGTGCGACATGGCGCACAGTTGCACATCCTCGCGGAGGTTTTGACGCCCGGCGACGGGAATGCCGATGACCTGGAAGCTCACAAGCAGGGCGCCGATTGCGTCGAGGAAGTCGGGGCGTGCCGAGTCGGGCAGAGTTTCATATGCCTGGCGCAAGCCGGACGGGAAAAGGTAGCCTTCCGCCGCTTCGGCTGCTGCGCAGAAGCCTGCATGCCATTGCTCGGCAGCGCGAAAGCCGCTCGCGCTGAAAGGAAAGGTGTTCATGCTGCACCTCCCTTACCCAGCAAGCGTCCAGACACGATGCGATGAAGCTCGGCGAATCGCTCAACGTACCAATGCGGCTGCGTCTCCCGCGGCGATGCGGGGTTGGTCAGGTTCTTGCCGTAGGTCAGGCCCATTTCGGTAATGGCCCAGAAGTGCTTCGTCTTGGTGGGCGTAGAGCGGCTGGCGCGCGCGCGCTCCTCCAGCATGCCGGCGTCGCGCAGCAAGACGTTGTACGCCGCCACGTTCGTCGTGATGCCGTGTTCCTTGAGCAAGGCGGTCAGCGATGCAGTCGGCATGCTGCTGCCCGCGGGACCGTCTGTCGCGGCGTCCACCACGTAGTCCGGGAGAAATGACGTGCCCAGGCGATGGCTTTTGGCAATGTGCTGGAGCATGGCGACCTGCGACGACGGCGACGGGCGCAGCAGGCGCGTATAGCATTCCATGATTGCCAATTCGCCCACCAGCTTGGCGCCGACTTCGGGCATGTGAGCAATGTTGTTCGTCTTTTGGCGGAAGTACCCGTTCACCAGATCGCGCTGAACCTTCCAAGCCAAGTCATCGGTGAAGCTCTTGACCAGCATGAGGTAGCCGGATTCGGTCAGGACGATGCCTTTTGGGGTTCTGGGGGGGAACACGTTCCCAAGCGACTGCGTACGAATTTCGTCCGCAGTCAAATCGAGGTAGTCGTCCGTCTTGATGAAGCGTGCACGATGCTCGTTGAAGCTGCGGCGCGCGGTGCCTTCGGGACGCTGATGCACACGGTCAACCATGGCGAGGGTGACGACGCGAACGCCTTGGACCTCGAGCACCGGGATTTCCGTGCCGTGGATGTGGATGAGGTGGTTCATTGGCCACCTGCCTGAAAAGTGGCCATGAGCGAAGGAATGTGCTGGTCGCGTCCGCGCTCGTGATAGCAGCCGCACGAGTTTGCTGCGTCACTTGCGACACACGCTGCCAGATCCGCGAGCTGGCGGAGACGCGCCTGATCGACGCGGCTAAAGTCATCTTTGCCAAGTTCAATGGAGAATTGGCGGAACAGAGCCTCTAATTGGTCGAGTGTCTTGGCGCTGGTCCCTATCGGGAGCAAAAATTCGTTCTCAAGAACAGCTACCAGTTCATGCGAAGCGAAGGGCGAAACGCCCTCCTTGTTTGCAGAATTGCGGTTTTCTGCTATACCATTAAGCGTAGTAATCCCTACCCGCTCGACGGCGGGGATCTTCTTGGACATGGTTGACTCCCGTGGTCCAGGTTAGATGGCAGCGACTGCGAATCGCTGTTTGTCATCAGGAGCCCTGCAGACTGCGAATCTGCGGGGCTTCTTTCTTGCTGCAGAAATGATAGCGTAACGCTAATAATTTAATCAACTGAAAGTTGGGCGTAACGCTCTTTCTTCGTCGATTGGTGGCAGTATCGCTCTCGATTGCGTGCCGTTGTCCCAACGTGCGAGCAGAAACCCGAATTCGGATGGCCGGTGAGCATTCTTGCGGCTTTCCTGAGGGGAGCGTGCGCGGGTGAGCTTTTTTTTAGTCTGGTTTTGCCTGCTTTTGCTTCACTTCGCTCACTAAACATCATTTTTCAGCACAATTTCCGCCTGTTCTGGGCAGTGCTAGGCGTATACGGGCGTACACAGGCGCGTTCAGGTGCCCGTGGGCACTTGTTGAGACGTGTTGGGACAGCCGGAGACAACCTGAGACAACGCACGATTTACTTTGCCTGCTTCCAGAGGGACCGAGCCTCGTCCAGGTATTTTTTAATTGTCCCGTCGTCCAGGCCCCACCCAATTTTTTCTAGATCTTCGCGCATGGCCTTTGCATGAGGATTGCGTGTGGCTTCAGGCTGTAGGCCATACCCCCCAGCCGCCAAGCCCAAAATGAGCTTCAACATGGTCACTCGTTCTTTCGTGGCGGCCGATATGTTCGACTGGGTCTCGGTATTAGCCTCACGTTCGGCAGATGAATCTTCGCTTTCAGCGTTTTGAGTAGCGGGCTCGAGGTCGTCTTGATCAATGCGCTTTTGAAGTTCGGCCTTCAGTCCCTCAGGAATGTCCCAGCCACTTTTCATCAATGCGACCGTGAGATAGACCGGGTGTGAGCCGATCTCGTACTTGCTTCGTCCGAATCTTTCGTTCCAATCGATGCGAGAGATCGCCCTGGAGATATTGACCGTGCTTTCGAAGCCCTCCGGCGGCTTCGACATCGTGAGGCGAAGTTCGGGATATAGGGAAGGGTCTTTGCCATCAAAGAGCAGAGCGGCCTCTTTAACCGTCCATTTGTCTAGACGTGCCCAATAGCTGTAGTCGATTTTTGTTGTTGTACGTGCCAAAACTCTTTCCCGGAAGTGTGAGTAACCCGTTTATCTATGCGGCTGTGGTCTTGCGCGACTTCGCTGTATCGGCTTCCCACTCGTCGATCATCGCCGCAACGCGTCCTTCAATCATCCCCTTGACCCTTTCCGGCAAGAGGTCATATCGCCTAGGGTCGATGGAGACGAAGGGCCAAGTAGGCGAAGGTGCTTCCGCTGAGTGCTGCGCATCCAGCCATCCTTCCGGTAGTCCTCGTGCGTGTTCAATCGCCCGGCAGGTGGCAGATCGAATTCCCCGAGGTTTGCCAGTCTTGGAGTCGGGCGATGCATTGAGCCATTGGCTTAACTGGCTTGGATCCTTACCGATCTGCTCTGCTAAGCGTCCCACGCCTCCGGCCTGTTTCACCAGGCTTTGGAGGTTTGTTCTGCGGATGTCATCAATCGTGTTCATGTGGTCAATTCCATGGCATTACGCTAAGAAAAGCAATTAGCATAACGCTATTGACCGACTGTTAGCGAATCGCTAATATTCATGTATGGATCTCCGTACATATCTTTCAGCGAGGCGTGGCCATCAAGCCGATCTGGCCCGCTCTATTGGGGCTCATCAGTCCGATATCTCAAGGTGGGCGAATGGTTCCAGGCCCGTGCCGCCTGTCCGATGCATCGCAATTGAGCGCGTGACAGCAGGTGCCGTTACGAGGCGAGATCTTCGGCCGCATGACTGGCAAAGCATCTGGCCGGACCTAGCGCCAGCTCGGATAGAGGCGGCGAATGCCTAACGCTGACAGCACGATCATCGACCACGTCAAAGAGGCCAGTATGTCGCCGGCGACCTTCGTCGGGACGCGCGGGCACATGCAGCGCGGCGTTCGCCCTTCCTATTCGACCTCTGCGCAACACATCCCCGGCGACACCAACACGCCCCCGGCGCCCGACGCCATTCCCATTGGCCCGGTGGACTGCTGACATGGCCGTCTTCGACTTCCTCATCCTTGCCCTCGTGCTGGCGGTGCTGGCGCTGGGCAACTGGCCGCCGACGATATGAACACCGCCGTTTCGATCCTGATCCTGATCGCTGCGTTCACGTGGCTGCTGATGCTGATCACTGGATGCTGCGTCGGCGTATGGCTGCTGTGGCGCCGCCGCGGCATGCGCAAGTGGATCGCCGATTTCGATCAAGGCCTGGAGAGCGAAGAGCGCGCGCGGGCCAACTTTCAACGCCGCCATCGGTTCAGACCGTAGGCGGATGCCAGTGTGCACACGGCTAGGGTAGCTCCCGAAGAGATGGACTCCTCCACCCATTCTGCCGCAGTGCCTTCCCAGTGGAGCGATGGAGGTTCTATGACCCCCCGCATGATTGTCCCGCTGCTGCGCTACACGGACGCGCAGGGCAAAGAGCATGAAGTGACCTTGGTCCAAGCCCAGCACGACCAGCCGCCGCGCATCGTGTCTAGCCGGTGCGACGGTACGAAATGGCCTGGTGTCGATGTATCGCTGGGCGCGCTGTTCGATATCTCGCTTCGTGAGGGGCCGATCCGTCAGGCGATTGGCGATGGGCCAGAGTACGCCGAACTGTCGGCCGAACGCGTACGTGACGCGGCTGAATTGGCTCTGCGTGCGCTGCCGCCCACGGCAGGGCGCTTCCGCGTGGTGTGGGTGCCCGACGACGGGTTGCCATTCTGAGGCGCTCACATTGACACACGAGAACACTTCGCCGCAGGTCGAGGAAGGCCACACGCGCCTCGCCAATGAGTTGCTGGAGGCCATGTGCCGTGCCGGCTTCTCGGCGCGCCAGTGGGCCGTTGTGATGGCCGTGGTGCGCAAGACCTATGGCTACGGGAAAAAGGTTGATGACATCAGCCTGGGACAACTTTCATCTATGACAGGCATCGCCAAGCCGCACGTCAGCCGTGCTGTAAACGACCTCATCGTCGCAGGCGTCCTACGCCGATCGGCCGGCACATTCGGCAACTCGCTGTCCCTCAACAAACGCTACAAACAATGGGCGCTTGGGGGCGCTGCTCAGGCCGTTACCGATTCGGTCACGCAGGGGTTACCGAAAGAGCAACCGGGGTTACCGGAACAGCAACCCCTGCAAGGGGTTACCGAAAGGGCAACGGGGGTTACTGATTCGGCAACTGCGTCGAGGGTTACTGATTCGGTCACTGGGGTTACTGATTCGGTAAGGGTTACCGATTCGGTCACGCAGGGGTTACCGATTCGGGAACCACAAAAGGAAACTATACAAAAGAAAGAAAAACCCTTGTCGGGCAAGCCCGACTCGGCGCCTCCTTGCCAGGGGGAAACAGACGCCGCCGAGGCCATCATCGCCCACCTCAACGAGGTGACGGGATCGTCGTTCAAGCCTGTAGAGTCCAACCTCCGTCTAGTGCGTGGCAGACTCGGCGAAGGCTACACCGTGGAGGAAATTCGCGCGGTGATCGATGCCAAGCGCGCAGAGTGGTTCGGAAACCCGCGGTGGGGGAAGTACCTGCGGCCTGCCACCCTGTTCAATGCGACAAACTTCGCGCAGTACGCGGGGCTGCTGGGCAACGTCGTGGCGCCCGAGGATGGGCGCATCGATCTGGGCAATGGTCGCTATCGGCTCAATGGCCGGATTTTCGGCGCTGATGGCCGCCCGGAGGTGGTGCTGTGAAGACCTTCGACGACTTAGGCATTGACCTGCGGGGGCGTACGGGCGTGGAGGTCAAGACCACGTGCCCGAAATGCTCGCCCAGTCGCCGGAAGAAAAACTATCCGTGCCTGTCGGTCAACACCGAGAAGGGCCTTTGGAATTGTCACCACTGCGGCTGGGGCGGATCCTTGGGTCACGGCGAAGAGCGTCGTCCCGAGGCGCCGAAGATCTACCGCAAGCCCGACTACGTGGTGAACCGCACCGATCTGCCCCAGGCCGTCGTCGATTACTTCGCCGGGCGCGGGATCAGCCAAGCCACGTTGCTGCGCAACTGCATCGGCTACGGCTCGCAATATTTCCCACAGGTCGAGGAAGAGCGCACCTGCGTCATGTTTCCGTACTTGGACGGCGATGAGGTGATCAACGTCAAGTACCGCACCGGCGACAAGCTGTTCCGGCTGGCGTCGGGAGCGAAGCGTGTGCTGTACGGCTTGAACGACGTGGATGCGGTTTTGATTTGGGTCGAAGGGGAGATGGACAAGCTGTCGGTGGAAGAGGGCGGCTTCAAGAACTGCGTCTCGGTGCCCGATGGTGCTCCCACGCCGGACACGAAGAACTACGACAGCAAATTCGATTTCCTGGACTGCGAGCAGTTGGCCAACGTCCGCGAGCACATCATCGCCGTCGATGACGATGCCCCGGGCCGTCGCCTGCAAGAGGAACTGATCCGCCGCCTTGGCCGTGACAAGTGCCTGATCGTGACCTGGCCGGACGGCTGCAAAGACGCCAATGACGTACTGATCAAGCTTGGCCCAGACGCCTTGCAAAAGTGCATCGAAGACGCGCAGCCGGTGCCGATCGAGGGCACGTACTCGGTCACGGATTTCCGGTCCGAGATCCTGCGGCGCTACGAGGGCGAGGTTCGACGCGGCGTCTCCACCGGCTGGCCCGGCATGGACGGGTACTACACGGTGCTGGAAGGGGAGTGGACCCTGGTGACGGGTATCCCTGGGCACGGTAAGTCCGAATGGTTGGATGCGCTGGCTGTCCACCTTGCCCAGCAGCACGGCTGGAATTTCGGGGTGTTCTCGCCCGAGAACTTTCCGGCCGACTATCACAGCGAAAAGCTGATGGAAAAGTTCATCGGCAAGCCGTTCGCCGCTGGCCCAACCGAACGTATGAGCGTGGCCGAGTTGGACAGCGCAATGGATTTCCTGGCGGATCACTTCACTTTCATGATGCCCGAGTCTCCCAGTCTGGACGCCCTTCTTGAACAGGCTAGCCGGCTGGTGACTCGCAAGGGTATCCGCGGTCTGATCATGGACCCATGGAACGAGATCGAGCATGGCCGGGTGCCTGGCCAAACCGAGACGGATTACATCTCTTTGGCTCTGTCCAAGATCCGAAAGTTCTGCTGGGCTCATGGAGTGCATGCCTGGGTCGTGGCGCACCCTGCGAAGCTCTACAAGGACAAGGATTCTGGCGACTACCCCATCCCGACACCCTACGACGTGTCGGGGTCGGCGCATTGGCGCAACAAGGCGGACAACTGCATCACCGTGTACCGGCACGTCAAGGACGAGCATAAGCCGGTGGAGATCCACATTCAGAAAATCCGCAAGAAGTTCGTAGGCCGTGTGGGGATGGTTGAACTCCATTACGACCGCGTGACCGGCCAATACCGCGACTACGCGCATTTCACCCGGCCACCGATCTATTCGATGCAAAACCGGGGGGCTGCTTAACTGGCCCCACTTCGCCTGTCATTTGGGCAGGTTCACTCCCAATGAAGTACATCGCCGCCGCTATTGCGGACCGGCGTTGCGCTTGCCCAGATGCCACCTTAAGCGGCTCTGCGGTTGAGCTTGTGGCGCGCCTGCTGCGCGTCCCTCCCTACAACCCTGGAATCGTTTGAGGAACTGATCATGCTCGATCACAACAACCCTGACACCTGGCTTGAAATCCCGTATGAGGTGCGCCAGGCCGCACCCGCCGCGCGCGTCCACAATCCGTCGGAATCGCAAGCCGATCAGGGCATGGCATACGCGCCGTGCCGCTGCTGGCGCTGCCGTGGGGGCGTGGCGCTCGCTGACCGCGCCACCCTGGACCGCCTGCTGGCCAAGCACCTGATGACGCTCAGCCAGACGGAGCGGGGCCAGTGGATGCTTTTCTGGGCGGCACACCCGCGCCACGATGCGGAGGCTCTGGAACAGCTCAACACATGGCTGCGCATCGCTGGCGGGAGCAACGAGCCCGCGCCGGTGTATCCGGTCTACGTGATGCCGGAGGAAGCATGAGCGAACGCACTACGCCCTTTGCGCGTCTGGCCGTGGCGCTGGCGTACGCATTTAGCGATGAGCGGCATACGCTGAACCGGCCGGCGATGGCCCGCGCGGCAGACATGCGCCTGGGCGAGCCTGGGCCGCTTTCGGGTGTGGACGGCTGCGCGGAGATCGGCAAGGTTCGGCAGTTCCTGGAACGGAACCTGGACCCGCTGCACGTGGCCGTGCTGCACGCCCGCTACGGGCAACGCGTGGCAAGCTGCAAGCATTGCCACAGCGAAGCGGATCACCCCGGTTGGACGGCTGCGATGTACAAGGTCGCGGGGGCGCTCGGCGCGTACCTGTCGATGCGCACTGCCCATAGCGAGCTGCTGTATGCTCTCGTGCGCCGCTACTACGACAGCAGCACCGTGCGGACTCTGCAATCACTGGCCGACGAGTATGCGTGCAAGGTGCGCAGCGTGGAGCGGGCCAGCGCCCGAGCGAACGACTGGCTGCGCGGGACGCGCGAGAAGAAAGGCGCGGAGCCCATTTACGGTGTCGAGCAAGGTGCGCACGCTGCAGCCGAGAAGCTGCTGCGCGATGGAGGATTTATCCCCTGATCGTTGACTGTGCGGAAAACTCCCGCCATAATCAGCGATAACGAATTTCCTCAGAAGTCCGCCCACGAAACCCGCCACGCGAAAGTCGGCGGGTTTTTGTTTCCCCGTTAGCAATCGGCGTCAAACACGTTCAGGTCTGGGGCACAGGCGGCCAGCAGTTGACGGTCAAGCTCCGCCGCTTGACGCTGATCCAAGATGAATACGGTCACGTTCGCTTTTTCATCCGGTGGTAAGTCGGATAAGGGCAAGTGTTCGACGCGCATTACGACAGCCCCCGATGCACCGGCAAGCTTGCCCACATCGGTACGGACTATGCGGCAGATTTTGCCCTGTGACTGTTCCTTCATGCCCTTGCTCCCTGGTTTCGTCCGCATGCAGACGGATGTCACAGGTAAGGGCAAGTAGTGTGCCTGCCAGCAGCGGTAGTTCACCCCACCCATCTTTCTGGCGTCATTGTCCTGGGGGCACGGTGAGCTACTGGGTCCCGGGCTTAAGCCGTGCTCAATGCCAGGCGCTTCAGTTCAGAGGTGCTAGGTCCGGCAGACGGCATTCGATCGCGAGAAGTGCAGTCCCGTCCGGCAATCGGTAGCTATTATCCCCGAGCCACGTGACGGGCTGGCCGCCGCGCAAACAGTAGTAGTAATTCGCCCAGGCCCCGTCGTTGTTGGGAGCTGACCTGTAGCGGCGCTGGATGATATACGTTACGCCGTTGGCGTCTACCGCGACTAGTTCAGTGGCGCTTTTGGTGTGGTCTAGTGGCATGACGCGGACTCCGTTCGAACGGTAGTGCTCATCTCGTGCGCTTCCAGCGTCACCGTCCTTTGTACTGAGCTGCGCACTTAACCCGCGTAGTGGTAGTTGTCTGGGGCCCAAGGATCATCAACCACAATGGTCGCATTCTCGGGCGATACGAAGGACTGAGCGGTGCAGGATGGCTTCAGCGCCGGTGGTTCGGCGCCCTTCGGCGAAAAACGTACCTCGGCTATCTGGTGCAAACTTGTGACGAGCTGACTGATAAATGGGAAAGGCATTCAGGTTCCAAGGTGTCGGCAGCGGACGGAGTCCGGCCGTTTTTATAATGATCGAACCCCGGGCTTGTGCCTCGGGTTGTTGTGGCCAACGCAACCCCTTCACAGTACGCTCGTTACCGCTGATAACCTAAGTCTCAATTGAAACAACCTAACCCGCTGTCAATCGCAAGCTTCACGCTTGTTCGACCGCGCCCTTGCGAAAATGCACTCGAGTAGAGTGCTCAGGTGGGCGGGTTTAGTGAGCCACGCGTCAACACCGTCCGGCAGAAACCCGGGCGCGCATTCGCGCACGCTGCCGCTGAAGATAATGATCCTGGGGGCGTGGCCCACGTTCATTGCTTTGAACTGAGGCGCGAGGTCGAGACCCGAAGCGTCGGGCAGATCAACGTCGAGCAGGACCGCATCGGGTTGAAACTGGGCCATGGCGATCAGTGCAGTTGCACCGTCGCCGGCAATCTGGACAGAAACGTCCGGTTCCATCATTAAGCATTCGGCGGTTAGCTCTGCCGATATGGTGGCGTCGTCCACGATCAGGATACGCATTGCGGTGGTCTCCGTTCCTTAACTCACCTGATAAATGATCCTGCAGCTTCGAATACTCGGGCTGCGGGGGCGTTAATCCGTTTTCGCGGGCGCCTATCTTACTACTCCCCCTCTCGCTATCGAGGGTCCGCGCGCTGGGCATGGCGTGCGAGTGGTTGGTCATCGCCGCCGGGCGGTGTGCAGTGGATAGCACCCGGCAAGAATTCAAGGAGCGCTGCCGATGTACGGAAAGGCGGGCAGGATCCGGCAGCGAGGGGGAAGCGCCTTCGCGCACCTCTACGGCACGGCGCGATGGCAACGCACTCGCAAGGCACAGCTCGACCGCGAACCGCTGTGCGTGTTCTGCGCGCGGCGCGGCTTCACTGCTCTCGCCAGCGTATGCAACCACGTCAACGGTCACCCTGCGGGCGAGACTGAGCAGCAGTTCTGGGAAGGCCCGTTCAACAGCCTGTGCGCGGATTGCCACAACTCTGACCAGGCGCGGCTTGAGCGTGGTGCCAACCAGATACGCGGATGCGACGAGGACGGCTGGCCTGTTGTGTAGGGAAGGGCCGTGGGTCCACCGAAGCAGCTTCGCCGCCCCTGAGGCGTCTCCTGCGGCCTGCGCGGCCATTCGAGGGGTCGGGTACCCCCCGGGGGGGGGCGAAAACATAGGGTTCGGCTCCGTTCTAGACCGACCGTTCCCGTAAACACGCGCATCCACAATTCGCCGGACGACCCAAAACGGCCGGCCTTCACCTCCAAAACACCGAAAAAATGGCACGTCCCCGACTTCCCGTCCAAAAGGCGGATGCGTCTGGCGCCGCCCTGAAAAATCCTGGGCGGCATGCCGGACGAACAAGGCCGAAAGGCACTCGCCCGCTGGGCCTTCCCTACAAGCAGATGACTGCCGCGCAAAAAAAGGCATGGAAAGAGTTCGCCAGCGAAATGTCCTGGTTGAACTCGTCGCACCGCGTGCTGCTGCGTCTGGCGTGCATATGGGTGGCCCGCATGGATGACCCCGACGCTGACTTCGGCGTGTCGGCTACGCAAGCCCTGAGTTCGATTCTCTCGAAGCTGGGCGCCACCCCAGTTGATGAATCCAAGGTAGCGCATGACGATGGCGGAGAAGACGACCCGGACGAAAAATTCTTCAAGCGCGGTTGACCGCACACGCGCCTACGCGGACGCGGTGGTGGCGGGTGAAATTGTGGCTGGTCCACATGTGCGCAACGCATGCCGGCGGCATTTGCTGGATCTGGAGAAGGGGAACGAGCGCGGGCTGTACTTCGACCTGGCAGCGGCGGAGTACGCCTTCGGGTTCTTTGAAAACGTGTTGCGGCTGTCGGAGGGGCAGTTTGACGGCCGCAAGTTCGAGCTGCAGCCGTCCCAGGCCTTTATCGTCGGGTCGCTCTTTGGCTGGAAGCAAGAGGACGGGACGCGGCGCTTTCGTCGGGCGTACGTCGAGCAGGGCAAGGGCAACGGAAAGAGCCCGCTCGCAGGAGGTCTGGGCCTCCTTGGAATGACCGCCGACGACGAGGCAGGCGCGCAGATCTATTCCGCCGCGGCCAAGAAGGATCAGGCCGGCATTCTGTTTGCCGACGCCGTGAAGATGGTGAAGCAATCGCCCGCGCTGGCCAAGCGTATTGCCTTCGCGGGCGGAGAGGGGCGCGAATTCAACATGGCGCACCACGCGAGCGGGAGTTTCTTCCGCCCCGTGTCGCGTGACACTGGCAAGACCGGCTCGGGCCCGCGGCCATATTTCGTGCTGGTCGATGAGGTCCACGAGCTGCCCGACCGAAAGATCATTGAAATGCTGGAGCGCGGCTTCAAGTTCCGCCGCGCACCTCTGCTGTTCATGATCACGAACTCGGGCAGTGATCGCACGTCGGTCTGCTGGGAAGAGCATGAACACGCCGTGAAGGTGGCCGCCGGCCATACTGAAGCGGTCAACGATCCGACTTTCGTGGGCGGGGCGCTCGATGATCGGACGTTCAGCTATGTCTGCTCCCTGGACAAGGGAGACGACCCGCTCAACGATCCCAGTTGCTGGATCAAGGCAAACCCGCTTTTGGGGGTCACGATCACCGAGCAGTACCTTGCCGATGTGGTAGCGCAGGCAAAGGCGTTGCCGGGGGCGCTTAACGGCATTCTCCGCCTGCACTTCTGCGTGTGGACTGACGCCGAAACAGCCTGGATGACGCGCGAGACTGTTGAACCTGCGCTGGCTGACTTTGATCCGGCCGAGCATCACGGGGAGCGTATCTACGTTGGCCTCGATCTTTCGCAGTCGCGCGATATCACGGCGCTGGGGGCGGTGGTGAAGACCGGCACCGTTGACATGGAAGTGACCGTAGATGGGGAAACGCGGATTGTCAGCAAGCCAACCTACGATGCCTGGGTCGAAGCATGGACCCCAGGCGATACCGTGGCCGCGCGCGAGCTGCGCGACAAGCTTCCCTATAGCGTCTGGATCAGGCAGGGTCATTTGCACGCTCCGCAAGGTCAGACGATCAGCTATCGGCACGTCGCGCAGACCGTCGCGGAGTACGACCGCGACTACCTCATTGAACTGATCGCCTACGACCGTTACGCCTTCAAGAAATTCGAGGAGGATGTGGCTGCGCTGGGTTTAAGTGTGCCGTTCGCGGAACACCCGCAGGGCGGTCTGAAGAAGGGCAAGCCGCTGGAAACCGCCGTCAAGGCGGCCGAGCGAAACGGCACCGCTCCGCCCGAGGGCATGTGGATGCCCGGGTCTGTGCGGATGCTGGAAGAAGCTCTGCTGGAAAGGCGCATCCGCTTGCGCAGAAGCCCGGTTCTGGTGTCCGCAATGATGTCCGCGGTTGCGGAAGAGGACAAATGGGGCAATCACTGGTTATCCAAGCTGCGGTCGGTCAACAAGATCGATGCCGTCGTTGCGTTGGCGATGGCCATCGGCGCCGCAAACGCTGTGGTCGAGGAATCGACCTCTCTGGATGACTACCTTGCAAACGGATTTTTTGGGTTGATCGGCTAATGGCTAAAACACGTTGGTACAACCCGCTCACCTGGCGCATGTTCGGCTACAACGACCCGAAGACGGGTGATTTCGTTGAAGTGGATATGGCCGTCGGCGGTAAGCAGACGCAGTCCGGCGAGCGCATCACGCCCAAGAAGGCCGTGACTGTTCCCATCATCTGGACGTGCATCAAGATTCTCAGCGAGTCGGTGGGTGGCCTGCCCGCGCCGCTGTACGTCGACCAGACGGGGCAGAAGGCAAAAGGGGGCAGCGCGCTGGAACGCCGCGTCTTGCGGCTGTTGCGCAAGCCCAATCCTCGCATGACGCGCCTGACGTTCTTGAAGACCGCTGTCGTGAACATGGGGCTAGTGGGAAATTCCTACAACCTCATAGAGCGGAACGGGCAGGGCGACTGGATCGGGTTGACACCGCTTCCTTGGGACGCGGTGGAGATCGACACCGAGACGCTTGACCTTCTGTATTGGGTCACGCTCAACGGCCAGCGATTCCCGGTAGCCCCGGAAAACATGCTGCATTTCAAGCTGTTCAGCGCGGACGGAATCTGTGGCCTCTCTCCCGTGGAGTTTCAGGCCGAGTCCATGGGCTTGGCGAAGGCCGGGCAGAGTTGGTCAGCGCGTTTCATGCGCAAGGGCGGGTTCACTGGCGGATACGTCATCTACGAGCAGTTTCTTACCAAGGAACAGCAAGAACAGGTGCTGGCCAAATTCCCTGACGTGCGCCAGGGGGACGCGGCAGACATCGGCAAGGTGGCGATCTTGCAGGGCAATCCGAAGATTGTGCCGGCGGGCCTGAGCCAGAAGGACTCGCAATTCATCGAGTCGCAGCAGTTCCAGGAAGAGGCGCTGGCGGGCATCTGGGGCGTGCCCTTGTGGCTGGCCAACCGCGCAAGCAAGACCTCGATCATGGGGTCGAATCTTGAGCAGCAGAAAAGCGCCTTCGTCACGTTCGGCTTGAAGCCATACATCGATGCCATCGAAGACGAGATCAACGACAAGTTGCTTTCGAAGTTGGGCCTCTTCCTGGAGTTCGTGGTCGAAGGCCTGCTGCGCGCTGATAGCTCGGCGCGTGCGCAGTATTACCAGGCGGCTTTGGGTGGCTCCAACGGCTCGGGCTGGATGTCTGTCAACGAGGTCCGGCGCAAAGAGAACATGGAGCCTCTTGTCGGCGATGAATACGACCGGGTTACCCGGTGGGAGATGAGTACAAATGCTCAGCAAAGTTGAATGCCCGTTCGAGGTCAAAGCGGTGGATGACAAGGGCAACTTCGAGGGATATGCCTCCGTCTTTAACAATGTGGACCTCGGAGACGACATCATCCTCCCCGGGGCCTTCGTCAAAGTAAAGACCACCAGATCGGGCCAGCTCAAGCTGGCCCTTTTTCATGACCTGCGCAAGCTGATTGGCACCGCGAGCTACACGCAGGATTCGCACGGGCTGCACTTGCAGGGCAAGGTGAACCTGAACGTCAGCTACGCGAAGGACGCATACGAGCTGATGCGCGACGGTGGGCCGCTCGATTCCATGTCCATTGGTTTCAACACGATCACTGCGGCTTACGAGGAGCGCTCCGGGCGCACCGTCCGCGTGATCAAAGAGGCTGAGCTGTGGGAAGCATCCCTCGTGCCCTTCGGCATGAATCCGGAGGCGCAGATCACTAGCGTGAAGTCGGATATCCGGCTGTTTGAATCCGCCCTGCGTGATCGCATGGGCCTTTCCCAAAAAGAGGCGGCTGCTGTCGCCTCCCTCGGCTTCCCCGCCCTCCGCCGCGACGGCGCGCCGGCGGCCACGGAGATCGTGGACGAGCTGAAGTTTCTCTCTCAATCCTTTCAAGACATATTTGGAGCGTCGAAATGACCGATGTGAAAGAACTGCGTGATTCGCTGGAAAAGCAGCTGAAGGAAGGCTTCACCGGCCTGCAGCAGAAGTACGACAAGGCGTCGGAATCCATCCAGAAGGGTGAAGCCGTCACGGCTGAACTGAAATCTGCCATCGAGAACCAAAAGGGCGAACTGCAAAAGATCGTCGACAAGGTTCTGGAAATGGAAGAAAAGGGCGTGCAACTGCGCGGCCGCCAGCCCGAGAAAAAGGGCTTCATCGACTTCGTGAAGGACCACGGCGAGTACAAGTCGCTGCGCGAAAACGGCAAGTCCGTCGCCGAGATCGAAGTTTCCAAGGGCGACATGGCCGCCATGCAGGAAGCCAAGGTCACCAGCGCCGGCATCGTGCCGCCGAACTTCGACCCCACCATCCAGGCCGCTCCGCGCCAAGAACTGCGCATCCGCGACCTCATTCCCTCGGTGCAGGTTACCGGTCAGAGCTTCACCTACTACAAAGAGCTGCTGCACACCCGCGGCGCCGGTCCGGTGGCCGAAGGCGGCACCAAGCCGCAGAGCAACGTTACCTTCGAGTCCAAGACGGATCTGGTCAAGAAGCTGGCGGTCTGGATTCCGGTGTCGGACGAAGCCCTGGATGACGTGCCCCAGTTGTTCGGCTACCTGCAGCAGCTGCTGCGCTACGACCTGAAGCTGGAAGAAGAAGAGCAGATCCTGAAGGGCGACGGCACGGGCAACAACTTGCCGGGCATCATGACGCAGGCCACCGCCTTCAATGCGGCGCTCGGCAAGGCGGGTGACACGGCTATCGATACGGTGCGCCGGGCCATCTACCAGGTGCGCAAGCAGGCCAAGCTTGCCGCGGACGCCACGGTCATGACCGAGCTGGACTGGATGAACATCGAGCTGCAGAAGGATGCGCAGAACCGCTATCTGTTCGCCAACCTTCAGGGCTTCGTGACCCCGATCCTGTGGGGGCGCCCGGTGATCACGTCCGACAGCATGGACGAAGGAAACGGAACCGACACCGGCGGCGAGTTCCTGGTGGGCAACTTCCAACGCGGCGCCACGATCTACGACCGCATGTCCTTCCTGTTCAAGGTCGGCATGATCAACGACGACTTCATCAAGAACCAGCGCGCGCTGCTGGTTGAAGAGCGTCTGGGCCTGGCCGTGCGTCGCAACTATGCCTTCGTGAAGGGCACCTTCGAGGCGTAAGCCATCGGCTGGGGAGGGTCTTACGGCTCTCCCCTCAGGGAGAAGACATGAAGATCAAAGCAATCTGGGGCTTTCGCGGCGACACGGCAAAGCTGGGTGCGGGTACCGGTCGCGTGCGAGCGGGAGACACGTTTTCCGAAGTCGATCCTGAGTACGGCCATTCGCTGATCGGCAAAGGGTTGGTGGCGGAGATCGAGGACGGTGGCGAGGGCGGCGGCAAGCGGCCTTCCCACGGCCTCAACGTCGCTCAGTTGAAAAAGGCCCTCGCCGAGAAAGAGGTCGCCATTCCCGAAGGCGCTGACAAAGCTGCACTCGCAGCGCTGCTGGACGAAGCGGGGGCGCAGTGATGGACCTGGGCCTGGTGAAGCAACACCTTCGCTTGAATCTGTCCGATACGACCGAGGACGCGCTGATCCAGGACTACATCGCCAGCGCGCTGGCCCACGTGGAGCAGCATTGTGACCGAAAGATCGTGGACGCCCCGGCCAACGCCGGGGAGATGGCGCTGACGAAGGACGTGGAGCAGGCAGTCAAGCTGCTGGTGGGTCATTGGTACAGCAACCGCGAGGCTGCGGTTGTCGGCGCGGTGTCCAATGACGTCGCCCTGGGTGTTGAGCGCCTGCTCTGGTATCGCAAGCAATTCTAGGGGGGCGCCATGTTGCGAGCAGGAAGCTTGAATTGCCGCGTGACCATCCAGCGGCAGGAGCGCGTTCGCGCTGGGGGCGGTCAAGTCGTCGGGCAGTGGGTGGACCACGACACGGTGTGGGCGAACTTTCGCCGTCCGACTGGGCTGGGTGCGATCAAGGCTGACGCCGATGTTTCCCTGCTCAAGGCGAGCGTGCGTATCCGGTACCGCACCGACATTTCAGACTCGATGCGGGTTGTGTACGGGGGCGCGGTGTTCGACATCAAGGCCGTAATACCCGATCTGGATCGTCGCGAATATGTCGATTTGGTCTGCCAATCCGTACCCGGGGCTATGCCATGAAACTCACTTTCGAGATGGACGGCGACCCGGTGGCGAGCCTGACCCGATTCGTTGAGGCGGTCGAGCAGCGTGTGGTGCGGCCGGCGGCGCGGGCTGGCGCTTTGGTCTTTTACGATCGGGCGCGGGAGCTTGCCCCGGAGTACAGGGGGCCAGCGAAACAAGGCATCAAGCCTGGCCAACTTCGTGCGGCGATTTACCACGTCTTTTCAGAAGACCAATCGACCGACGACTTCAAGATCTACCAAATCAGTTGGAACCACACCAAAGCGCCCCACGGCCACTGGATGGAGTACGGAAACAGTCGCCACGGCCCAAAGTCGTTCATACGGCCAGCGTTCGACTTCTACGAGAAGGCTATAGACGCCTCAAGAGACCGTTCCCGAGTCCTGATCGCGGAAATCGTTGTGGAGCTTTCGAATGGTTGAAGACGATATCCGCGCAGTCCTCGGCCCGCTGGTTTCGGACGAGGTCTATCCCGGCGTTGCGCCGGACGGCGCCGGTCAGCCGCGTATCACCTATCACTGGGTCGGCGGCAAGCCGCTCAACTTCTTGGAGGGTGTTCCGGACCTGCGCAACGGTCGGTTGCAGGTCGACGTATGGGCGCTGCTGGACCAGGACGCGGCCCGAATCATCCGCCAAGCTGAAGACGCACTGCGCCTCAGCCCCGCGCTACGCGCCACCACTGAGGGAGGCGCGGTCTCGGATCATGAGCCCGACACCAAGCTGTACGCGCGAAAGCAAACCTTCTCAATCTGGTTCAAAGACTAGCCCGCCCTGGGCTTTCAACACAGCCGCCTCCGGGCGGCTTTACTTTTTTAGGAGGCCCAAATGGGCGTGAAACTTCCGAACGGCGCAATCTTCTCGGTTGCGAAGACCTATGCCGCGGCTGCGGTCGTGACCGCTGTGACCAATGCCCTGCCGGCGGTCGCCACGGCGGCAGGGCATGGCGCGGCTGATGGCGATATCGTGGAAATGGTGTCCGGCTGGACGGCGCTCGATGGCCGTATCGCTCGCGCGGATGCCGTGACGACTGACAGCCTCGAGCTGGAGGACATCGATACCACGGACCTCAAGCGTTACCCCGCGGGCACTGGTGGCGGCAGCGTGCGTCGTATCACCGACTGGACGCAGATCTCGCAGATCATGGAATCGGCGAGCCAGGGCGGCGAGCAGCAGTTCTACAGCTACTCCTTCCTGGAAGACACCGGCGACGAGCGACAGATCCCGACTACGCGCAGCGCGCGGTCGATCACCCTCACGATTGCCGACGACGACACGCTGCCGCACTACGCGGTGCTGAAGGCCGCCAACGATGACCGCGAACCGCGCGCGATCCGCTTCCAACTGCCCAACGGCTCGGTCATCTACTTCCGCGCCTATGTCTCGTTCAGCGAGATGCCCACCACCACCAAGAACGAAGCTATGACGCTGCAGGTCACCCTGTCGCTGACTGGTGCACCGACCCGCTACGCGGCGTAAGGATCCCTCATGTCGAAGAAGATCGAAGAACAGGTTTTCTCCCTGGACGCGCCGGCAACTTTCCCTGCCGTCGTGGACATTCCGCGGCCCGGCATGGAACCGGCGCCGCTGCGCCTGGTGTTTCGCCACATGACCGGCGAGCAGCTCAACGCCTGGCTCGCTGGCTCCAAGGAGGCAAAGAGCGACGCCGAATGGCTGGCCGGCATTGTCGACGGCTGGGAGGGCGTGAACGCGGAGTTCTCCGTGGATGCTTTGGCAAAGCTGGTCAACAACTACCACGCGCCGGCGGTCACCGCCATCGTGGACAAGTTCTTGGCCGAACTCACCGAGGTGCGACGGGGAAACTGATCGCGGCGGCTCGGCGGCGGTACTGGCGGCCGCCGCCCGCCGATGAATACACCTGGCTGGGGCTGACGCTCCACGACATAGCGCCGCCGCCGGTGGCGCTGTTGCCCGAAAACACACTTCCGTTCGACGTGTTTTGCGCCATGGACACGCAGTGGCGCGTTGGCGTCGGCGGTGCCACGGGCCTGGACTACTGCGCGCTGCCGACGGTGCTGAGGTTCATGGGCGTCAAGCGGGCCGAATGGTCTGGGGTGTGGGATTCGGTGCGCGTTATGGAGCGCGCCGCCCTGGAAGAAATGCACAAGGATTGACATGTCAGACGTTGTAGGCAAAGCCACACTGGAGTTCGGCGCGGACAATAGTGGCGTCAAGACCGCCGTGCAGGAGGTAGGCCGTGAGGTCAACGGCATGGCCTCTGTCGCCGCCGCTGCCGCCGTCAAGGCGTCGGGCAGCCTCCAGGGCATCGGCTCCGCGGCGGAGGGGGCCGCGCAGAAGCTGACCTCCTCGCAGCAGCGCGCCCGGCAGTCGCTTGAGCGCCTGGCAAACACCCTGGGCCGTTCGCGCTCTGAAGTGGCCGAGTATCGCGCGCAGGCGGCCGGACTGCCGCGCGACGTGTACGAGCCGCTGGTGGCAAAAATCCGCGAGGCGGAAGCGGCTATGGGCGGGCTGAGTGCCGGCCAGCGCGCGGTAACGGCTGCTGGTGCCCAGGCCGCCCAGTCTGAGGCGCAGACGGCAGCACGCTATCGGGACATCGGTCAGGCAGCCGTGGAGCGTGCTGCCGCCTTGCAGCGCCAGGTCGAACAAGCCCGAGCAGCGGCCGTCGCGGAGCGGGAACTGTCGGCCGCTTCCTCCGGCGGCGCTCGTGGTCAGGGGCCGGGCGTCCTCGCAGGGCAGAATCGCGGCTTCCAGGAACTGACGCGGGACATCAACGAGGTGAACGCGGCGCTTGCTGCCATCGAGCGCGGCGCTGGTTCTCAGTCTGCGATCCAAGCCCAGACCGACAAGCTGGTCTCCCTTTGGAGCCAGGGCCGAATTACCGCGGAGCAGTATGGCGCCGCGGTGAAGCGTCTGGACGCCTCCGAGGCCGCGCTGGCACGGTCAAGTGCCCAAGCAGCGGCGCAGGGCGACCGGTTCATCGCGGGCTTGCGCGAGCAGGCGGAAACCGCCGGTATGACGGCCCGGCAGCTTCTGGAGTACCGCGCCGCGCAACTCGGCGTAGGCGACCGCGCCGGGCCGCTGATCGCACGCCTTGCCGAG
>Ga0182739_1001335_pt1 | contig 26395 bp, 20 predicted proteins | sample eDN5th30CBELigBY_FD_128873 | JGI IMG/M metagenome (GOLD analysis project Ga0182739, IMG submission 128873) | Enriched backyard soil microbial communities from Emeryville, California, USA - eDNA 5th pass 30_C BE-Lig BY (version 2) (version 2) | ecosystem: Environmental > Terrestrial > Soil >... | reverse complement strand
GTCGGTTGCCGACACGGTTTTCGCAGATGCCATGGTATGTCTGGGTGGCAGCGGGCAGGCCACAGGAAAGGCGGTTGTTCAAGACGGCGGTTACCGTATATCGGGCACGTGGCGTTACGCTACCGGTGCACCGCACCTCACACATTTTACAGCGAATTGTATTTTGGAAAAAGATGGTAAACACATGTTGGACCCTGAAGGGAATCCGGTTGTCCGGTCTTTTTTCTTTCCGAAGGCCGATGTCCAAATCATCGAAGACTGGAATGCGTTTGGCCTCAAAGCGACCGCCAGTCACTCGTTTGCAGTTAATCAGCTATGGGCAGACGCATCACAGGCATTCTTGATTGTGCCTCAACGCGCTATGTTAAGCCACCCCATTTATCAATATCCTTTCCTACAGTTTGCGGAAGTTACCTTGGCAGCTAACACGCTGGGGATGGCTAGCCATTTTTTGGCGTATGCTAGGGCATTAAGTACGTCTGGGTTGCAAAAGCTGGTGAAGGCTGCCAAACAGCAGCTTGCGGAAGCTAGGGCATCATTCTATCGTACGCTTGATTCCTCCTGGAATGAATTATTGCAATCGAATGCGTTGTCTCCGGAAACATTGGAGACTGTAAGTGAGCGGAGCCGAACGCTGGTTAGGATATCCCGCGAACAGGTTGTTGCCGTATATCCGTATCTGGGCATGGCGGGAGCGGATGCGTCATCGGAGATAAACCGCGTGTGGCGCGATATCTTTACGGCGAGCCAACATAGCCTGCTTCGTTTGTAGCCACACAATCCACAGGTTCATAAACTTCCGAAAACCGGCTGGCATCCAAGGTAAGTTGTCGCCCGGTGAGGGTGTCGACAGCAAGCGGCTTCCGAAGCAATTTCCCGTCGATTAGTTTAAAAACTACCCGCAGGGTATCCTGTGTCCCCTCCTGTGAAAATGTCCATACCAAATCAAATACATCGTCCGTCAATTTCCCCATCACCGTACCTCTTCGGGCGTCTTTTTCATGTGGTATAACATTGTAGGTGCCGCTTACCGTTTCATTTCGTGTTACCAATTGAATATACAATGAGTCTTGGAGCTGTGTGCCTTCCAAACGCAGAAAACAGTTTTTTTGTTCATTGTTAGCGGTGCTCCCTTCGTCTCGAGTGCCGTTTTGGCAAGCTACGAATGGGAGGCAGCAAATGAGGATGACCAACCGATGTATATACATTGAATTATATCATTTGATTACAAAAGTAACAATACATACCGGGTATTGTTTATGGACCGTCCGATTTCTTGCATATGAAAGGCAACTTGTCTAAGTTTGTAAACGGACAAGCTTGGTATGGGTATGGACAGAAGATCATTGTTACTTCAGTATGGGCAGTTTGCCGCAAACACGGAAGGTTGGTACCCACCTTATGCGGCCGCGTTGGGGGGGGTAGATGTCGATTTAGCCAAATGGAGGCCTCAGGGCGCGGCTGCCAATACCATATGGGAAACAGTAGCACATGTTACCCATTTTAAAGAACGGTTGCTGAAACGTATCCAAGGTCAGCCTGACCAGCAGATTTCCAGTAATGACGACACGTTTGCCGTAACAGGAAGCCGCGAAGCGGAGTGGCAGGATGCCGTTTCCCGGCTATTTGCCGCGCATGAGGCGTTGCGTGTTGCACTGGAGCGTATGCGTGACGAGGACCTCGACCGACCAGGGCCCGAGGAGTTGCTTATCAAGCAGTTCCAGGACCTGATTGTCCATGACGCATACCATACCGGCCAAATTATCCTGCTGCGTAAGCTTAAAGGGGCATGGCCGGCACGACGGAGTTTTCTTTAGCATACAGCGACAATGGTTACGTTTGCTAACGCCAAAATAAACATCGGACTCCAGGTGCTCAATCGCCGGGAAGATGGCTATCATAATCTCGAAACCGTCTTTTATCCGATCAGCTTATATGATGTGCTGGAGGTGGTCGAAGCCGAGGAAACCCGGTTCATCCCCTCCGGGATCGCTATTCCCGGTGATGTCGCGGACAACCTGTGCATGACTGCCTATCGGATGCTTCAGCTTGAATATGATTTGCCCCCAGTTCACATCTATTTACATAAAATGATTCCTATCGGCGCAGGCCTTGGCGGTGGTTCGGCCGATGCTGCATTTTTGCTGAAGCTGGCCAACGAGAAATTCGGGCTCGGCCTTAATGAGTTGCAATTAATTGAGTATGCACGTCGGCTGGGTGCAGACTGTGCATTTTTTATCCGGAACGCGCCAGTATTCGCTTCGGGGACTGGAGATGTTTTCGAAGGGGTTGATCTCGATCTTTCCTCGTACCGCATGGTGTTGGTAAAGCCAGCTATCCATATTTCCACGGCGGAGGCGTACAGGATGGTCTCGCCTGGCATAGAAAGCAGGCAGTTGGCAACCGCTATCAAAACGCCGGTTAGGCAATGGCGTGATTCGATTGTGAACGATTTCGAGGTCGGGATATTTTACAGATATCCGGAGATTGAAGCCGTGAAGGCATATTTATATGAAAAGGGGGCAGTGTTCGCCGCAATGAGCGGCAGCGGATCAAGCGTGTATGGTCTATTCGAAGAAGAGGTGTTGTTAGATGGTCTGGACTCAGCCCATGAGGTCTTTTACCTTGATTCATTTAATTAATAATGAAGATGGTTACATTCCAGGCTGAAATACAGCGAGCCGAAAACCAGGGCGCTGCCATGGCAGGATGGGCATACGTGGAAGTACCCCACGCGATTGCCAACCAAATAAAACCCGATTACAAACAGGTATACCGTGTACGCGGACAGATAGATGGCCATGCTTTTGCCGGATTGGCACTGATGCCTAAAGGTGAGGGCGATTACTATCTCGCCATCAACCGTGCCATGCGGGGTGCGCTCAGAAAAGACGTAGGTGATGCGCTGGCGCTCTGTCTGGAGGAAGACAAGGATTTTGAGATAATCATGCCCGAGGATCTGGAGATCTGCTTATTGGAAGAAGAAGGCGATTTGATGGGTAATTTTATGGCCTTGGCGAAGTCGCATCGGAACTATTTCATCAAATACATCAAGGAAGCGAAAACTGAGCCGACTCGGACCAGGCGCATCGCGATGACCGTGGAAGCCATGGTACTCGGAATTGATTTCGGTGCCATGATCCGGTTGGATAAATCCCGGAGACGTAACAATTAAGTTAATACCTGCCCGCTTTTTCAAGAAAACTGCAGAGATTTTTGGCGGTATTGATTTATTAATGCAACTTTGGTGCAAATTTTTATGGGGCGTTATTTTCAAATATCCCGATGGTTACTGTGTGTGATTACGCTGAGCGTAGTTATTACGGTGGTGAGCATTCCGTTGATATCGGCCATGCACAGCCATGTTCAGCACGTGGACCGCTGCGATGATCAACATAGTGATACCACAGGTACTGACGGTACGTCAACTTGTGATTTCTGTGCCTTATATGCCCAGTTTGTACCGCGGGAAGCGGCGCAGGCACCATCATTCTCTTTCCGTTCGCCGGTAATGTCATTATTGACAATAGTTGTGCAACCAAGGCCCAAAGCGTTATGTAAAGGTTTGGCGAATGGGTATACCACCAGAGGCCCGCCATCTATCTTTGCCTAATTTCTACGCGTATATTTTTCCCTTTTTTCCATAGTTATTTTAATCGATGCGATCTGTGCATTTGATGAAATTTATTATCATTACCCTTACCAGCCTGTTTGCCGTTGGATCTGCCCTTGCGCAGGATACACGATTAATGGGGCGGGTTACCGACGAAATCGGTACACCCATTGCGGAGGCACGTGTTACCATGCAAGGTGCCGACGCGCACGGAGATTCCTATACAGCCGTGGCTAGTACGGATACGGCAGGTGTATTTTCTTTTTCGGGGATGGTGCGGGGGAACTACCAGGTTGTTGTCCGCAAGAACGGATATATAGATTGGCGAACAACCGTTTCCCTGGCAGGTCGTACGGATGATCTTACCATCGTACTGAAAGGTGCAGTACGCCTGCTTGACGAAGTACTGGTGGTAGATAACCACGTGGAACGCAGAAAGCAGGGGGAGTCGCTCAACGTGGAAGTCGTTGGCAAAGATTTTGTTTACCGCAATCTGGGCGGTAGCTTGATGAAAACACTTGAAAGGCTTCCGGGTGTCCAGACCATCGGCATCGGTTCTGGGCAATCAAAGCCACTTATCCGGGGACTGGGGTTCAACCGGGTGGTGGTGGTCGATAGGGGCGTTAAGCACGAAGGTCAGCAATGGGGGAGCGACCACGGCCTCGAATTGGACCAGTTTGCCGTTGGTGAAGTGGAGCTTATTAAAGGGGCTGCATCGTTTATTTATGGATCAGATGCCATTGGTGGTGCCATCGATGTCAAACCCGAACCATTACCCGCTCCGCATACACGGTCCGTATCGGTAGATTTGGTGGGGCGGAGTAACAACCGCAGCTACGGCACTTCCGTGCGCTTGGGCGGACGTGGCGAAAAGTGGTTTGTCGATGCACGTGCTACTTACCTGCGGTACGGTGACTATCGGGTCCCTGCGGATACCGTGTACGTCTACGATTATGCCGTGTCCCTTCATCGCCGGCAGCTGCGTAATACAGCAGGACGCGAAACGGACCTGCATCTCACTACCGGTTACCTGGGTGATCGTTTCAATTCGATCCTATACCTAAGTAACACCTTTCATAAAGCAGGTTTCTTCGCCAATGCGCATGGCCTTGAGCCACGGCGCGTGGATACGGAGCTGCACGATCAATCGGCGCGGGATATCCAGTTGCCGAGCCAGCAGGTCAACCACTTCAAGGTTATCAGCAGGAACGTGCTCCATCTGGGTGAGCATCATATCGAAGCAGAGGTGGGGTTCCAACGCAATTTCCGTCAGGAACACAGCCCGTATGTGAGCCACGGTTACATGCCGTCCCTATTGCCCGATACCCTGGGAATTCCGGCTACGCTAGAACGAGAGTTTGACAAGCAGGTGTATTCGCTGAATGTGAAGGATTACGTGGAATTCGGCAAGCACCAGCTGACATTCGGCTTCAATGGGGAGCATCAGCATAACAGAATAAGCGGGTGGACCTTCCTTGTACCGTCATTTGAGCAGTCAACGGCAGGTATATTCGGGTACGATCGCTATCGGCTAAACGAACGGGTACTGTTACACGGTGCGGTGCGATTCGATCATGGTAGCCTGCGTATGCATGAATATGCGGACTGGTTTCCTTCCGATGTGCCGGAGGGCGGACAAGCGTATCTTGTCCGTGCGGCCGATCTGCACAGGCGTTTCAATAGTTTCGTTTGGTCTGTCGGGCTCAATTACGAGCCGCTTGAGCACCTTTCGCTGAAAGCCAATGTTGGCAAGAGCTTCCGTATGCCCATTGCCAAGGAGTTGTCGGCCAATGGTGTGAATTACCACTATTTCAGCTATGAGCGTGGCAATCCGTCGCTTTCGGCAGAACAGTCGTATCAGGCCGATGTGTCTGCCGAATGGCAAGCCAATGGCTGGCACATCCAGGTGAGCCCTTTCTACAACTACTTCCCCAACTACATTTACCTGAACCCTACGGCAGCATTCGACCATTTCTATGGTGCGGGCAATCAGGTGTTTGAATATGCAGAAAGCCGTGTGATGCGGTATGGAGGGGAGGTTCAGGTGTCGCGTAAACTCGACCGGTCGTTCACGGCTGAAGTGTCGGGTGAGTACCTGTATTCCCAGCAACTTTCGGGAGCGAAGAAAGGGTTTTCATTGCCTTTCGCCCCCCCACCATCCCTGTTGATGAGCCTTTCGTGGTCGCCCGAAAGGCCGGGCAATCCGTTTGTTGCTTTGGACTACCGGTTGGTGGCCAGGCAGGATCGGATTGTGCCACCGGAAAAGAAAACCGAAGGCTATGGCGTTGTGGCGCTGCGGGCGGGGGTTGATGCGGTGTTGATGCGCCTTCCGGTGCAGCTGAATATTCAGGTACAGAACCTGCTTGACACGAAGTATATGGATCATACCAGCTTTTACCGCTTAATAGAACTTCCGGAAATGGGCAGGAATATTGTCTTTTCCCTGCGGATTCCGGTAACCAGTACGCAAAACGATTAAATAATAACATGGAAATCATGGAAAAATTACAGATAAAGCGAATAATCATTGCCTTTGGAATTATTTCATTGGCGCTAGCATGCAGTAAAGATGCCGAGACGGTCGACACCGATTATCCGGTCATCGACGACAACTTCACGGAAATGTTTCCGCAGCAGTGCGGTACTGTGCTGAGGGGGGAGACATTTGTTTTCAAGGCCAGGTTCAGCGACAATGTCGCGCTGGGCTCCTTCAGCCTCGATGTACACGATAATTTCAACCACCACAGTCACAGTACGGAGGTTGAAGCGTGCGATATGGGTCCGGTAAAGGAACCGAAAAACCCGTTCAAATACATCGAATCGTTCGATATTCCCGGTGCACCGAAAGCATACGAAGCCGAGGTTGAGATTGCCGTCCCTGCCGATATCGATCCGGGAGATTATCATTTTATGATTAAGGTGACCGATCGGGAAGGGTGGCAAACCCTGCGTGGGCTGAGCGTCAAGATCCAATAGGGAGGGGTCAACAGTATTTTTAATTATTGAATAATATTATCATGAATAAGCAAAAAAAACTCTTTATATATATCCTTTTTGGTTTTACTTTTTTAACATGGGCTGCGTGCAGCAAAGACGAAACTCCCGAAGTGGACAAGCCATTGATTGAGTCGTTGGAAGTAGGGATCGATAATAGCGGCACGGCCCATCCGGGGTCGGATCTCCACCTGGATGCTGCCATCCTGGCCCCCGGTGGCATCGCCAGCATCACGTTGACTATCCACCCCGAAAACGGCGATGGATGGGAATTTGAGCGCGTGTTTACTGACGGCTATGAGGGACTGAAGAATGCTGATTTCCACGAGCATATCGATGTGCCGGCCGATGCCGCAGAGGGGGAATACCATTTGCACCTGACGGTGGCCGATAAGGCCGGTAACACGGTGGAAGCTGAATCGCACCTGGATATCGTGCCGGGTGACGGAGATGACGATCATCATGATCATGACCACGACCACTAGTATGGAGCGGAGCCAGACATTACCTGGCAGCCCCTAACAGCCAAGCCGCCGCAGCATTTTTCCTGCGGCGGTTTTTTTATGATCGGGGATGGTATTGCGTGATGACGGAATGCAGGTAGTCACGGTCAACGTGTGTGTATATTTCAGTAGTTGTGATGCTTTCATGGCCCAGCATATCCTGCACTGCCCGCAGGTCGGCGCCGCCTTCTACGAGGTGGCTGGCGAACGAATGACGGAAAGTGTGTGGGCTGATTTTCTTTTTGAGGTCAATTTTGGTTGCCAAATCGCGAATGATGATGAACACCATTACCCGGGTAAGGCGTGCACCGCGTCGATTGAGGAACACAATATCTTCGTACCCCGACTTGATTTTCTGGTGTATCCGTACTTCATTCAGGTAAATGCGGAGAAACTTAATAGCCTGGGTGCCGATAGGTACCAGTCGCTCTTTGCTCCCCTTACCCTCCACTTTGATGAACTCCACGTCGAGGAAAAGGTTGGATATCTTTAGGTCAACCAATTCGCTTGCACGCAGACCACAACCGTATAACACTTCTAGCATGGCCTTGTTGCGCATACCTTCGGGCGTGGAGAGATCGATGGCATCGATAAGCTGCTCTATTTCCCCGATATTCAGTACATCCGGTATCTTCCGGGCAAGGCGCGGAGCTTCGATAAGCGACGTCGGGTTTTCGAGCAACCCGTGCTCTAGGCTCATAAACAGGTAGAATGTCTTGACGCCGGAAAGGATTCGTGCCTGGCTTGTGGACGACAGTCCGAAGCTATTTATCCACGTTAAAAAATCCTGTATATGCCTGGAGGTGATTTCTTGGGGCAGGATACCTTGTGGATCTGCAAATTGTTGAAGTTTGACGAGGTCATTGAGGTACGCGGCTATGGTGTTTGCCGCCATCGCCCGTTCCAACTGGAGATAGTTTTTGAAGTCGCCGATAGCGGATTCCCAATTCATTGTTACGTAACCACACAAAAAACCCAACAGTATAGAGGCAAACTTAGTTAAATTTTATAGATGGAAAGTAACAATATTCATTAAATTTACCACCTATGGAAAAGGTCGAAGTCGCATTGGATCACATCATTGAAGCTATCTTGTCTCGCGTCCCCAGCCTGGTGTTGGGCATTTTGATACTGGTGGCTGGCAGCTGGTTTATCCGATTGTTGTTGCGGATCATCCGCAAGCGATTCGAACGTCGCAACGTTGATCTATCGTTGCGCGATTTTGTGGCAAGTATCGTCAAGTTCATCCTGTACACTATGCTCATCCTTAGCGTGGCATCGATGGTGGGTATCCAAACGACGTCGTTCGTAGCCGTACTTGGCGCAGCGAGTTTATCCATTGGGTTGGCATTACAGGGGAGCCTATCTAATTTTGCAGGCGGTGTGTTGATACTATTGTTCCGGCCTTTCCGCGTGGGCGATTACGTGAGTAGTGCCTCCGGCGCTGAAGGCACGGTCGAAAAAATAGACATCCTTTATACCACCATGCGTAGTTCAAACGGGATTGCCATATTTGCGCCGAATGGGCCGTTGGCCAACTCAGTTATCACGAACTACTCCAGCATTACCAAGCGGCGGCTGGAATATAAGATTGGCGTTGCCTATGAATCGAATATCAAGGAAGCCCGTGATGTGATTCTTAAGGTGCTGATAGATGACTACCGCATACTGAACACGCCGAAACCGGAGGTACGTGTTTCGGAATTGGCCGATAGCGCCGTTAATCTGGTCATCTGGGCTTGGGCGCCGAAGGACCAATTTTGGGAAGCCTATTACGAAAATTTTGAACACATCAAGATGGCACTCGATGCCAATAATATTACCATCCCTTATCCGCAGCAGGAAATGCGCATTATCAACGTGCCCGGTTCCGGCGACAGTGGAAGCAGCTTCAGTGAGGAGCCACCTGCTACTTCCTGAGGTCCATTATCCGAGCTACATATTTGCCGATGATGTCAAATTCGAGATTTACTGTACTCCCTACCTTCATCTGGTTTAGGTTGGTGTGTTCGAGGGTATAGGGAATGATAGCTACGGAGAACCGATCAACCTGCGAATTCACGACCGTCAGGCTGATGCCGTTGACTGTAATAGATCCCTTCTCTACCGTGATATTACCCTGCTCCCTGTCGTATTGGAACGTGTATAGCCAGCTGCCTTGCTGATCGACGATCGATACGCATTGTGCCGTTTGATCCACGTGCCCCTGCACAATATGGCCATCCAGCCGGTCGCCCACTTTGGTGCATCGTTCGAGGTTGATGGTACTCCCTGTTTGCAGCGTGCCTAAGTTGCTTTTTTGGAGCGTTTCGGTAATGGCTGTAACGGTATGCTCTCCCGGCGATAGCGCTACCACGGTCAGGCAAACGCCGTTGTGGGAAATGCTCTGATCGATTTTCAACTCATCCGATAGGGTAGAGGCAACCGTGATGTGGAGGTTCCCTACGTCTTGCTGGAGATGAGTCACGCTGCCGAGGGTTTCGATGATGCCGGTAAACATATTTGTAAATTTAGCTATTTTTTCCGTTTTAATAAAGCAAGTAAAATGAGGATGACGAACCCCGAAGTGCTGGCCAGCGCAGCATAAGCCAGGTAATCACCTGTCGAAACATAAAAGGTGATTTCCTCGTTGAGATTAATGTCTTGTTTGAGCGCCGTGGGTACCCACCATGCTGTCTGTTGTACCACATCACCCCGCTGATTGATGAACCCGGAAATGCCTGTGTTGGCCGATCGTGCTACCCAGCGCCGCGTTTCGATGGCGCGTAGTTTCGCGTAGGCCAGGTGCTGGTCTTTCCCTGCGGTATTGCCCCACCAGCCATCGTTGGTGACAATGGCGATAAACTGTGCACCCTCTCGGACGTATTCCGCAACGTAATTGCCCCATATCGATTCATAGCAGATAACCGGTGCTGCACCGATACCGCTCCGCGAATAGAAAACCGAAGGTTTATCCTGCCTTCCATAGCCACCCGTGGTGCCGCCGAATCCTGCAAAAAGCGGTTTCATGAACGCCAGTAAGCCAGCGAATGGGAATTGTTCAGCACCTGCCACCAATTTCGATTTGTGATAGAATTGGAGTTTGGCTGAATTTTCTACCAGAACCGCCGCGTTGAATACATCGATATATTCGTTCCCCCAAGGTCTTGCCGTGGGGGTCTGTTGCTCTGGGTACAGCCGGTAGCTTTCAATGCCGGATAAGATGTTGCCGTTTTTATAGTGCGAGAGGAAGTCCTGAAGCTTGAAGAAGGCGGGATGTTGCAGAAAATCATCCTCGTCATATCCCGGGGGTGGATGAGCAAGTGCCGTTTCCGGCCAGATGAAGAACTCCGTATTGGGTTGGCCGACTGAATCCGACAGTCGGATCAGGTTGTCAATCTGCATTTCAGGCGTAATAAAGCTGAATTTGCCATACGGGTCGATATTGGGTTGCACCACCACCACATCCGACGGATTTTGGTGTTCCTCGTAGGTTGAATAACGGTAGATTGACCATGCCGAAGGTGCTGCAAGGAGAAGTACAAGACCAGCCAGCAGCTTATAGCGATGTGTCGGTCGAAAACCATCCCTTGCCGACAGTATGGTTAGAAAAAGCAGGATGTTGCTTGTCCAAATCCATACCGTACCGCCATACACCCCGGTATATTCATACCACTGTACGAGCTGGTGGGTACCTGCGAAACCGTTGCCCAGGGTCATCCAAGGGAAGGACAGGTCCCAGCTTTGGTGAAGGTATTCATAGGCAATCCAGAAAGAAACCAGTCCAGCCAAGGACCACCCGATGGCGTAGCGTTTGCGCAATTGGTAGTACAGCCTGAAGGCCAAGGCCATTAATAAGGCGGCAAGTCCGAACGGAATCAATGAAACGAATGCCGCTGCATATATGGGCATCACGGCATTCATGGCATTGAAAACCCAGTAAATGGAGGCCGTGTTCCACAGCAGGGCGGTAAGCCCACCCAGTAAAAATACCTTACTGCCTTTTCGGCGGTAATTGCCACGCATCACGGTTTCCAACGCCAGCAAGAGCGGCACGAACGCCACCCATAGTAGGGGGGACGTGTACGAGAATGGTGGCCATGCCAACCACAGTAAGAACGCGCTCGATAGCGCCAATAAATAGTTTTTCTTCACGCTTACAGTTGGGATAACAATTCGTTTTTCTTGTTTTCGTATTCGGTTTCGGTAATCAACTCGCGCTCGAATAATAATTTCAACTTTTTGAGTTTTATGGTAAGCTCGTCGCCGGGTTCGGCCGTAATTAATGCGGTGGTTAAATTCGCATCGTTATCTCCGTTGTTGGTTGGCTGTGCCTGCAGCGCTTCTATGCCTGCCTGATACAGCTTACGCGCTTGGTTTTTGGGAATGTATGCCATGGTTAAGCTATCCCCGTCAGCTTGCGCAAAAATAACTTGTGCTCCTAGAATGCCTTCCTTAAACGACAGGCTTTCGATAGCTTTCCAGGGCAGGATGTCAAAATCGGAAGCCAGTCCCAGTTTGGTTGATTTGCAAATAAATACACGCTTGTTCGTAAGTGCGATGGAATTGGGAAATAGCGTTACCGCCGGCTTTTTCTGTACAGCAATATAAGTTATCTCCTCACCTGCGGAAGCCAGCATATCCTGTAGCTTCAGGAGTAATTTTTCCACCACCCTGGGATCCTGACCGTCGTTGATGTATTGGTCGATGTGCATCGTAATTTTGCCACTAATATAGGAAAGATTTATCATCTGTAGCCCCAGGGCGATAGAAGCTTCTTCCTTGAACGTACCTATGTCCGAGGGGTTGCCTCGCAATCCTAAGGTTTGTGCCGATAACTGTTAAGCCGCCCTGCAATCGTTACCGGGATCGATTGCGTAGATATTTCCGGATAGAAATAAAAAATTGGAATTATAAGTAGTTAATATTGCCAACACGTTAAGAAAACATCCTTCCAATTATAACTATTCGGTAGACGGGGTTGCTTAACATATATAAACTAGAAATTTTATTTCCAAAAAAGACATTATGAACATTGGTTTATCAAAGAGAATGGGCGGGTTGTTAGCCATTTTTTTACTTTTTTTTACCGTTTCGGTTTCTGCACAGTCAGGCACAAACTTCACTGAAGTAACGTACTTGTCTGGAATAGATAAAGATAATCGTGTTGATTGGGAGTTTAAGATTGATAAAGGCCGGAAAAGTGGAGATTGGACGACCATCCCCGTGCCTTCGAATTGGGAATTAGAGGGCTTCGGTGTGTATAATTATGGCCACGACTGGCGGGATTCACTACCGAAATCGGATGCCACCGGTTACTATAAACATCGTTTTTCGGTACCATCCAAATGGAAGGGGAAAGTGGTGGAAATTGTCTTTGAAGGCGTAATGACAGATACCGAGGTGAAAATTAACGGTAAAGTGGCGGGCAGCGTTCATCAAGGGGGATTTTACCGCTTCAAATATGATATTACCGATCTATTGAAGTTTGGATCGGATAACCTTCTGGAAGTAAAAGTGAAGAATGTTTCTGCGAACGAGTCTGTTAATGAGGCAGAGCGCGATGCCGATTTTTGGGTGTTCGGTGGAATTTACCGACCCGTCTATTTAACCGTTAAACCGAAGGAGTTTATCGACAGGGTTGCCATTAACGCCACAGCGGAAGGAGACTTTACGGTGGATTTATATCTTGAAAATATTAGCAAGTCAACGGTCGTAGAAGGACAAATTCTTTCGATGGATGGCAATCCGGTTGGTGGCGTTTTTCAAATGGAAATACCGAAGAAGGCGGAAAGGGTGACCTTAAAGCAGTCGCTCGATAACCCCAAACGTTGGTCGCCAGAATTTCCAAACCTTTATCAAGTGGAATTGAGATTAAAAGATGGCGAAGGCGAAGGGCATGTGGTAAGGCAACGATTTGGATTCCGTACGGTAGAACTGCGGCCAAAAGACGGCTTTTACGTGAATGGGCAGAAAATAAAGTTCAAAGGGGTTAATCGTCATAGCTCTTGGCCGAACTCAGGCCGAACGCTTAGTAAGGCGTTAAGTGTGTCGGATGTAAATCTGATGAAAGATATGAATATGAACGCCGTCCGCATGTCCCATTACCCTCCGGACCAACATTTCCTGGACGTTTGCGATTCGCTAGGCCTTTTTGTTATCGATGAGCTCACAGGATGGCAGGCCGCTTACGATACCGAAGTTGGCCGAAAACTGGTGAGGGAATTGATCATTCGGGATGTGAACCACCCTTCGGTTGTTTTGTGGGCAAATGGTAATGAAGGCGGGAACAATTATGATTTGTTGTCTGATTATCCACGTTATGACCCACAAGAACGGGTTGTTATCCATCCATGGAACACATTGGGAGAAACGAATACGTTTCATTATCCTAGTTTTAACTACGTAGCCGATGTGCTGTCTAATGGGGATAAAATATACTTCCCGACGGAGGTATTGCACGGACTTTATGACGGCGGTCACGGAGCGGGGCTCGAAGAATTTTGGGATGTTATGCAGAAGAGCCCGCTCTCTGCGGGTGGCTTCTTATGGGTATTTGCTGACGAGGGAATTGTAAGGACGGATCAGGAAGGGAAGATTGACGTGAAAAATACAAATGCTCCGGACGGTATATTAGGGCCGTATCGGGAAAAAGAGGCAAGCTACTATACCATAAAGGAGGTTTGGTCGCCAATTGCAATTGAACAGCAGTACATTACCCCGCAATTCGATGGACGAATAAAGATAGCTAATCATTTTTTGTTTACTGATTTGAATGAGTGTGCTTTGGAATGGAGCTTATTATCATTTCCAAAACCGGGCGACCAACAAACAGACTCCGTTGTGCTTCACAAAGGTGATGTGGACATTCCTTCCGTTGAACCGGGATTATCTGCTTATATGCAAATTGACCTGCCAATGGATTTTAAGCGTGCAGACGCTCTCTACCTAACCGCAACCGATCCTCACGGCCGGCATATTTGGACCTGGACCTGGCCTATTAAAACGGCAGCACAATTTGCGATGTCTATCGTGGATACGACCAACCATAGCCAAATGCCTGCAGCCGTAGGGCATGAAGACAACGAATACATCTATGTTTCCGCAAATGGAGTTGAGGTCAGGTTTAGCAAAGAAAGTGGTTTGATTGCGGGAGTGAAGAACGGTAAGACGTCGATTTCCTTTGGGAATGGCCCGAAATTGACGACTGATAATAGTAAGTTCAAAAGTATCAGTCACCATCAGGAGGGAGATAAGCATGTTATTATCGCCGAATATGAGGGGCCAATGAGTCAAATTTCCTATAGTATGTTAAGCAATGGCTGGTTGAAACTTGACTACGCGTACAGGTTAATGGGGGATTATGACTATATGGGGATAACGTTTTCTTATCCTGAAGAAAAAGTAAAGGGCGTGAAGTGGTTGGGGAAAGGTCCGTTTAGGGTATGGAAGAACCGAATGAAAGGGGCTGAATTTGCCGTGCACCGGAAAGGATATAATAATACCGTGACTGGCAAGGATTGGGATTACCCGGAATTCAAGGGCTACCATGACCGGATGTTCTGGACAGTGATTGATAATGAGGAATATCCGATTGCGGTAGTCTCCGAAACAGACCATATTTTCCTGCGGTTGTTTACGCCCGAACCTACCGGTAGTGACAATGTTGATCCACTTTTTCCTGCAGGTGATATCTCATTTATGGATGCTATAACGCCTATTGGTACCAAATTCAAACCGGCTGACCAATTGAGTCCGCAAGGCGGAAAGAACCAGTTCAGGAACCGCCGTGACCGGCAGCGTATGTGGGGTGCCACCTTATATTTCGACTTTGGAGCAGGGGTAACGGGGAATACACCATAATTAAGGCTTTTTATAAGCTATGCTTTAAATCATTAGAAATTAACCATAATAAATTTATATGCAAAATCAAAGGATGGGGAGAGGCAAATATTTATGGCTTCTTCTATTGTTGTCGGCTATATTTAGTAGGCTTCAGGCGCAGGACTTAACAGTTCGCGGGAAAATAACAGACAATAGCGGTGTACCGCTCTCTGGTGTAACAATTGCTGTCGAAGGAACGACCGTTAGTACGGCTTCTACCAACGACGGCGATTATTCGCTCACTGTAAATGGAAATGGAACGCTACTCATTTCTTATATCGGTTATCAATCTATCCGGATTCCAATCAGTAACCAGCAGGTCATTGATATCGTGCTGGAACCGGATTTGGAGGAACTTGGCGAAGTGGTTGTTGTTGGTTATGGTACGCAGAATCGAAGAAACTTAACCGGGGCGATTGCTTCAATTAGGGCAGACGATATTGTAACAGAAGGCGCCAATACGGTGGAAAAATCACTTCAGGGTCGTGTTTCTGGGGTGCAGGTCGAATCGGCAGGCGGTAATCCGGGTTCAGGGGTACGTATATTGATTCGAGGTACAGGTTCCTTGGGCAACAATACACCGTTATACATTGTCGACGGCGTACAGGTAGATAATATTAATAATCTTTCCCCATCGGATATCGCGTCAATGGATATCCTGAAAGACGCATCGGCTGCCGCTATCTATGGGTCTCGCGCCGCAAACGGTGTTGTTTTAATCACAACTACGTCTGGTAGAAAAGGCGAAAATCGAGTCGATGTGGATATATATACAGGTGTACAGGATATCGTGAAGAAACTGGATGTATTGGATGCTTCGGGTTGGGCTACCGTCAATAACATGGCGCGTGATAATGCAGGACAGGAACGATTGCCTTTTGCACAAAACCCCGAGTCGCTAGGCAAAGGAACAGATTGGCAAAACGAGATATACCGCATAGCGCCGATGCAAAATTATACACTTGGTGCGAGTGGCGGAGGAGAGAGTTACACTTATAGCCTGTCTGGGGGGTACCTAAGCCAGGACGGTATCATGGACAAAACGACGTATGATCGATGGAATCTGAGACTCAAATCGGACTTCACAAAAGGACGGGTAAAAGTAGGAGAGACCGTAATCCTAACCAAGGAGTACTGGCGGAATGCATCGGGCGGTTTTGGTGGACAGGGAGGAGGTCCGGCAGGATCGGCAGCTAAGATGGTTCCGGTCTTTGACGTATATGATCCAACGGCGATAGGAGGGTATGGCGGAGCTTATGGCCCTATTGTGAACATCGAGAACCCCGTTGCCGTCTTGAATCTGGCAGAGCCGGAAAGAAACAGCACCAAAGCGGTAATTAATGCTTATGCGGAAGTTTCGATCATTGACGGGTTGAAATACAAATTGAATCTGGGCTATACCAATATGGCTGGCTATGATTACACCTATACGTACCCGTTTCAAGTCGGAACTTTTTTTACCAATCTGGATGCCGATTTGAACGAGGGTCGAAACGAGACAAATACTTCTTTGCTGGAGCATACCCTTACTTATGACAAAGGATTCGGTAAACACAGTATCCAGGCATTGGCGGGCTACACTTACCAAAATTCCAAGTACCGCATTTTGACAGGTAGCAAAAGCGGTATGCCGCCGGGGATAAAGGTCTTAGATGCCGGCACGTTAAATATTGCGTCGGGAAGTAATGCATCGGAGAATACACTGATCTCCTATTTTGGGAGATTGGTATACTCCTATGATGATCGCTATGTGCTCACGGGGATACTCCGTAGAGATGGGTCGTCGCGGTTTGGGAAGAGTAATCGATTCGGTAACTTTCCATCAATAGCCGCTGCTTGGAATATATCCAACGAATCATTCTTTGATCCGCTTTTGGCTTACATCGACCAGGCAAAATTGCGGGTAAGTTACGGTGTATTAGGTAGTCAGGAGTTTGACGACTATCGGTACAATCCGGCAATTTATCTCAATATCAACTCGGTAGTGGGGCAAGATCAGCATTTATGGCCAGGTGCTATCCAAACGGCATTTGCCACGCCGGATATCAAATGGGAAACATCCAAGACACTCAATATCGGTGCCGACCTTAGCTTCTTCAATCAAAAGTTGCAGTTGACAGCCGAATACTTTATTAAGAAGAACTCTGACGTGATTTTGCAGGTGCCCATTCCATTATCCACCGGTGCCAGTGGAAACAGTCCATATATCAATGCAGGGCAGATAAACAATAAGGGATTGGAGCTTTCCTTGTCTTATGCGAACTCCGTCAATGAACTGGATTATCGGATAATGGGCACATTTTCTACCGTAAGAAACGAGGTGGGTAAGTTGGGAACGGGCTCTCAGCAAATATTCGGTGGCCAACCTACGCATCATGGAGCATCCGCAACACTCACACAAGCCGGATTGCCGGTCGGCGCGTTTTATTTAATCAAAACTGATGGTATTTTTAATTCGCCGGAGGAGGTAGACGCCCATGCAAAAGACGGCGAACCTATCCAACCTAATGCACAGCCGGGTGATATACGCTTTGTCGATCACAACAATGATGGTCAAATCGATGAAAATGATAGGCAATATTTGGGAAACCCTACACCCGATTTTACTTTCGGTATAGGGGGGAACATTGCTTGGAAAGGATTTGATATGAACTTGTTTGTTCAGGGTACGCAAGGAAATGAGATCTACAATGGCTTGCGGCAGGACTTGGAGGGAATGAATCTTGATGTTAACTATTTTCGATCGACGTTGAACGCTTGGACGCCGGAGAATAAGGATACGGACATGCCCAGAGCGGTTATCAACGACCCTAACCAAAATGCACGAACATCTGATCGGTTTTTGGAAGACGGATCTTACCTTAGGTTAAAAACGGTGCAAATAGGTTACACGTTTTCGGAAACTTTAGCGCAGTCGTTAAAGGTTAATCGCGTACGGTTCTATCTAAGTGCAGATAATGTGTTTACAATCACGGATTACAAAGGATATAATCCGGATTTGGGACGTTCGGGATCCATATTGAATCGGGGAGTTGATTTTGGTCATGTTGCTTATCCGCTTGCCAAAACATTTATGGCCGGTATTCAACTTTCTTTTTAAAAACGGAAAAAAAACTGAAATGAAGAAGATAATCTATATTTTAATCCTTATATCAACCTTAGTAGGCTGTGAAAGCCAGCTTGATCAGGTAAATCCGAATGTGCTGACACAGGAAAATTTCTGGAAAACTGAAAATGATATATTGACAGGATTGGCGGCGACCTATAAATACCTCAAACAAACAACAAATGGTTACTGGGGATACCGTGTTGTGCAGTTGCAGAGCGGAAGAGGCGATGACTTTTTTATCCGGAATGATAATCGTGACATGTATCTGCTTTCGACGTTTACCAATAGTCCTACAACAAGCATTCCGGGCTATTTATTTACGGGCGCTTACACAGGGATTTTCCGCGCAAATCAGGTTATTGAAAATACACCAAACGCCGAAATTTCGGAAGAACAGAAACGTCAATTTATTGCGGAGGCGAAATTTTTGCGTGCGCTCAATTATTACCATTTAGTGATTAATTTTGGAGCGGTTCCCATCCACACAAGCGTGCCAAAATCTAGGGATGAATATTTTACAAAGCAGTCGTCCGAAGAGGAAGTGTGGGCTCAGGCAATGAGTGACTTTGAAGAGGCAAAAGCAAATTTACCTCTTTCATATCCGTCCGAATGGGTGGGCCGAGCCACACAAGGTGCTGCAATCGGGTATCTAGGGAAGGCTTATGTTTACCAAAAGAAATGGGCGGAGGCAGAAAATGAGTTTAAATTGCTAGCTCAACCAACCGGACAGCCCATGGCCCCTTATACCTATAATCTTTTGATAGACTATGAACAAAATTTTCTGAAGGAATACGATAACAATGTTGAATCATTGTTTGAAATACAGGTGCAGAATGTGGGTGGCGCTGATGGATGGGCGGCAGAAAATGCGAACGAATCGCAAGGTGTAATCATCGCATACGGTAATGCTCCTGCTGAAGTAGGAGGATGGTTTCAGATGCATCCTACGAATAAAATGTTCGATGAATTCCAAAAGGAAAAAACTATTGACGGGGACTTTGATCCACGGATGTATGCTTCAATTGTTTGGGATTACCCTGGAGCGATGTTCTACAATAGGCCATTTAGCGACTTTGCGTTGGTGTTTGGAAAGAAATCAAAAGTAAGGAAATACCAAAATTGGAGAAACGATAACGAAGGAATAGACGGTTCATCCGAGATAAACGAAAAGGCACTCCGATATGCGGATATCATTCTGCTGTATGCAGAAGCGCTAATAATGCAAAACCGGGAAGAAGCGGCTTATCCATTGATTAATCGCATCAGAAATAGAGCCAATCTGACAGACTTGCCTGCCGGATTGAATCACGAAGAATTAATGGCGGAGATTCGCCACCAACGGATGGTTGAATTCTTTAGAGAAGGACAGCGTTTTTTTGATCTAAGGCGATGGGGACTTCTGGAACAGGAAATTGCCAATAGTGATAAAGAGGGCCGCGATTATTTTGATTTGACACGACATGCGTATTTTCCGATACCACAGAATGAGTTAAATACAAATCCCAATATTGAACAGAATCCATTCTGGTAACTGAAACCGGCGTTAGCGGCATAACGTTGAGTTATTCGTGGATAAATGCCAAATTTTTAAGATAAAGGGTGTATAAGTGAGTTATTTTACTGAATTTTGATTATGCCGTGTTGGTGACTGTTGAACTATCCGATAGTTTTATGTAGTACACTGATGTAATATGGTATCCAATTGTATAGATTAAATAGATAACCAAATTGAAACAGTAAAATGAAAAACAAAGGTCAGAATTCACGTCGGGAATTTATCAAACAAGCTTCGGTAGGAGCCGGAATCGTTGGACTATCGGCTATGGGGTTTAGCGCAAAAAGCTACGCACGGATTATAGGCGCCAATGACCGGGTCCGGGTGGGTATTGTTGGGTTTTCCAACCGATTCAAGAGTTCGCTCTTTCCCTGCTTTATGGAGCATGCAAAAACCCAGAATTTTGAGTTCGTAGCAGTTTCGGATCTGTGGAATCGGCGCCGGGATGAGGCTTATGCCTACGTTAAGGAAAAAGCAGGTGTTGAAATTGCAAAATACCGGAACAACGACGAGCTCTTCCCGCGGAACGATGTGGATGCGGTAATCATCAGTACAGCGGATTTTCAGCATGCGTTGATTGCAGCGGAAGCCGTACGCCATGGTAAGGACGTTTACGTAGAAAAGCCGTTGGCCGAAACCATTGAAGACGCTAAAGTGGTAAGGAAAGCTGTAGAGGAAACCGGGAAAATTCTTCAGGTCGGATCGCAACGGCGTAGTGCACCCAATTACATCGCCGCCAATGAGTATATCCGGTCCGGCAAGTTTGGGGACATTAAGATGGTCGAAATGACATGGAATGTAAACCAGCCCGGCCGTTGGCGCTTGCCCCAGTTAACCAAAGAAATCCGTGAGCAGGATACTGATTGGGGTCGTTTTTTGATGAACCGTCCGAAAGTGGCATGGAATCCACGTTATTACCTCGAATACCGACTATTCTGGCCTTACTCATCGGGTATTTTTGGTCAGTGGATGGCCCACCAAATCGATACGGTACACTGGTTTACTGACCTCCCGCATCCGCGTAGCGTGGTGGCCAACGGCGGCATTTATATGTGGAACGATGGTCGTACCAACCCCGATACGCTGACGGCGGTGATGGACTATGGACCAGCAGATGATTTCACCAAGGGTTTTCAGGTGCAATATTCGTCGCGGTTTACCAACTCTGCTGGCGACGTGAAGGAGCTGTACTTTTCAAATGGCGGATCATTGAATCTCGATACCAACGAAGTCACGTCTGAAGGTGGGCTGACACAACGCATGGCCGATCAAATGGGAATGAAGGAAAACCTGCTTGAGCCGTTTACCCTTTCAAATGCCACGAAAATAGAAACATCGGCGAATACCGGAGGTGATCCTATGACCTCGTTACATATGCTCAATTGGATGGAATGCGTTCGCAGCCGGAAAAAGCCGAACGCGGATGTCGTGGCAGGCTACAATCATTCTGTAGCAAACATCATGGGGCATACTGCTTACGAAACTGGTAAGCGGGTGACATTCGATGATGTAAAACAGGAAGTAGTAGTTTCTTAAATAGCGGTAGATAGATGAAGAAAGCAAAGATTTTAATAGGAGTTCTTGTATTGTCCGCAGCGGTTATCGGCTGTGGGCAACCGCAGTCGGGGCAATCGCAGGACGGACAGGCCCAAACAGAGCAAACCGACCGCTTTTCCTTCGTGGCGCATCCCGAGAGCAATAGCGTGGATATATTGCTCGATGGCCAGCCCTATACCTCGTACTGTTATGCAGACAGCTTAAAAAAACCGGTATTGTTTCCGCTACGCACTAAAGGCGGACATTTTATTACCCGGGGGTGGCCCGTGCAGCCCCGCGCAAATGAGCGGACCGACCACCCCCACCACATTGGGTTGTGGTTTAATTATGGAGATGTTAACGGATTGGATTTCTGGAACAACTCACCGGCCATCCCATCCGAAAAACGAATGGGCTATGGAAGTATCCATCACGCGGCGGTAAACGGGACGGAATCCAATGGAAATACGGGTGTACTTGATGTAACGAAGTATTGGCAGGGGCCGCAGGGCGATAGCCTCTTGAAAGAAGATGCACGCTACATTTTTCAGGTGGATGACGGCGGCAATACGTCTATTGAACTCGATATCCAATTGACTGCGCTTACCGATGTGTCGCTAACTGATAATAAGGAGGGAGTACTGGGCATACGGTTGGCCCGTGAACTTGAGCACCCCTCTGACGAGCCGGGTAAGTTTACGGATGCAAATGGAATCGTAACCGAAGTGGCGCAAACAAACAACGATGGCGTTACGGGACATTACATAAGTAGCGAAGGTATTGAAGGTGATGATGTTTGGGGAACGCGGGCAAAATGGGTAACGCTGAACGGCACCATTGACGGGGAGGATGTCTCACTCGTTATCCTCGACCACGCCGGGAATCCGGGGTATCCCACCTATTGGCACGCACGTGGGTATGGTTTGTTTGCGGCCAACCCACTGGGGCAAAAGGTACTCAGCGACGGCAAAAACGAATTGAACTTTAAATTGGATAAAGAGGCATCAACCCGGTTTAGGTATAAGATCTTGATCCACGCGGGAAGTATGTTGGACTCCCTATCCATTAATGAGCAGTTTATGGAATTTGGAGGCCAATCATAAACCATTATATTATGCGAACCGTTTTTTGCGCAATCGTTGCCGGCAACGATTGCGCAATTATAATGATCGGGTTTTTTCATTCATTAATTGTCAAACTGTAAAATTGCAGTGGCAAGCACTAGGAAAGCGTTTGCCAATTGGGAGTACTATATCTTATTAAAAGGATTTTATTGATGGAATTATTGAATAGGCAGTTTGTTAAGGAAGCAATCTATTCGGAAAAGGTGCTCCAGTTCGGAACAGGCGTACTGCTTCGCGGATTGCCGGATTATTTTATTGAAAAAGCAAATCGGGCGGGCCTGTTTGAAGGAAGTATCGCAGTGGTGAAGTCGACAGACAGCGGTAACCTCGATCAATTCGAGCGGCAGGACAACATGTACACCATCCATATCAAGGGTTTGGAAAGTGGACGTGATGTGCAGGAAGTATTGACGGTATCGGCAATTAGTCGGGTAATCGCTGCGGCCAGCGATTGGGATACCATTTTAGGCATAGCCCGGAATCCCGCACTACAGATTGTAATCTCCAATACAACGGAGGTGGGAATCATACTAGACGAACAGGATAAGCTCTTCGGTTCGCCGCCTGTGTCCTTCCCCGGTAAATTGACCGCGGTCTTGTTCGAACGGTTCCAGGCCTTCAATGGTGCTGAAAACAGGGGGCTTGTCATTCTCCCCACTGAACTCATCGATAAAAACGGGGAGCGGCTGCAAGATATTGTCATTGCATTGGCCCAACGTAATCAATTGGGGGTTGAGTTCATCAACTGGGTGAAAAACAGCAACCATTTTTGCAACACGCTGGTTGACCGGATTGTGCCCGGCAGTTTAGGAATAGCTGAACGGATACAAGCCGAAAGCCAATTGGGTTACAAAGACGAATTGGCAATTATGGTTGAACCGTTTTGCCTATGGGCTATTGAATCTGCTCATCCACGCGTATCTGAAGTTCTGTCGTTTACGCAGGTTGACAGTCGGGCTATTATCACGCACAATATCGAAAAATTTAAAGAACTGAAATTGCGTCTGCTCAATGGTAGCCATACATTTGCATGCGGCCTGGCTTTATTGGCTGGATTTGAGACGGTTAGGGAATCGATGGCGGATCCGATATTTTTAGCTTATGTACGGAGATTGATGCATAAAGAGATCATTCCCACGCTGTTGGAAACGGAAATCAACAGAAAGGAAGCGGAAGCGTTTGCAGACGAGGTCATCTATCGGTTCAGCAACCCTTACCTCCATCATCAATGGCAAAGTATCAGTGCAAACTATACGTCAAAAATGCAGCTCCGTAACTTGGCAACGCTGCAAAGATATTATAAGAAAGGAAAGAGCAAGGTAGCGGATTATATGGCTTTGGGGTTTGCGGGATATCTGCGGGTTGCGGGCCATATGGAGTCCAGAGATTTGCTTGCTTTATGGGAAAACGAACTACGCCCGTTAGGTGATTTTCTGCCAACGGTTGAGCGTTATGTAATACAGCTTCAACAACGTGAGGTATTAGCCGTAATTCAAGATTTGGATAGGGATGAATGAAAAAAACTAACGTGGAAACAGACGCACGTGTGTTGCTTATTCATCCCGTCGCCTTATTGCTACCGGCTTTCTATATACCAGTGGTTGCCGCCTGATATTTATAGGTTTGAGGGACGGACAAATATCTGATGAAAGCCCACATGTTGCGGAAGCTGATTAGGTTCGCTGTGAGTTTAGATTGACGATTTTGAATTTACGATTTATAAAAGATGAAGAATTTTCTGGACGAACATTTCCTACTGAATACGAAGACGGCACAGTTGCTTTATCACGACTATGCAGCCGTTATGCCAATTATAGACTATCATTGCCACCTTCCGCCACAGCAGATTGCTGAAAACACACAATTTGATACCATTACGCAGGTATGGCTAAACGGCGACCATTATAAATGGCGTGCCATGCGCACGAACGGCGTGGATGAACGCTATATCACTGGCGATATGCCCGACCGTGAAAAATTCAGAAGATGGGCCGAAACGGTGCCTTACACCCTTCGCAATCCGTTGTATCATTGGACGCACCTGGAGTTGCAACGCTATTTCGGTATCTCCGAATTATTAACGCCAGATACGGCGGACCGGATATTTGACGAAACGAGCGAAAAATTGAAATCACCCGAATACCGCGTGCGGGGCTTGTTGAAACGGATGAACGTGAAGCTAATCTGCACTACTGACGATCCGTTGGATACGCTTGGCTATCACCAGGCGCTAGCCGAAGAAGGGTATGAGTTGCCAGTGTACCCGGCATTCAGGCCCGATGCGGCCATGGATTTGAGTGATACAGCGAAGTTTCATGGATATGTTTCGCAGCTGGCGGTGGCGACCAACAGGCCAATATCCCATTTTTCTGATTTTTTGAGGGCGTTGAAAGAACGCCATGATTTTTTTGCAAAGATGGGCTGCAGGGTGTCCGACCATGGACTGGAAGAAATATTTGCCGATGATTATACGGATGGAGATATCGAGCGTATTTTTAAGACGGCGCTAAACAGTGGTCACGTGTCGCGTGCGGAACATCGTCAGTTCAAGTCGGCTATGTTACACTTGTTTGCGCAGTGGGATGCTGAAAAAGGATGGGTACAGCAATATCATCTGGGAGCAATGCGTAATAATAACTCCCGGAAGATGCGGCAATTGGGGCCCGACACAGGTTGGGATTCCATCGGCGATTTCAACCAGGGACGGGCACTTTCTGCGTTTTTGGACAGACTCGACCGTAAAGATCAATTGGCCAAAACCATTTTGTACAATCTCAATCCGGCAGACAACGAATTGATCGCTACCATGATTGGTAACTTCAATGACGGCTCGGTGCCCGGTAAAATTCAGTTCGGATCGGCATGGTGGTTTCTGGATCAGAAAGACGGTATGACCCGGCAAATCAACGCACTTTCTAATATGGGCCTGTTGAGCCGGTTTGTGGGTATGCTGACCGACTCACGGAGTTTTCTATCGTTTCCAAGACACGAATATTTCCGGAGGTTGCTGTGCGACCTGTTCGGTACGGAGGTTGAAAACGGCGAACTGCCAAACGACTTGGTGTGGATAGGGCAGGTGATACAGGACATTTGTTACAACAATGCTAATCGATACTTTGGCTGGAACAAGTAGGTGTTTACCACACGAAAACGATTTCGCAGAATTTATACCCGGAAAGATAGTCGATTCGTCAAGTCTTTCTATATTTGGGCAGGCGTAAACGTTTACGCTTTATAAATCTAATCATTTTTGATACTTATATTATGACTTCTCAACCGTTAAGTAACTATCGATGGAGTATCTGCGCGCTGTTGTTTTTCGCGACCACAATAAACTATCTGGATCGGCAGGTACTGTCGCTTACCTGGAAGGATTTTATCGTTCCCGAATTTCACTGGCGGAATAACGACTATGGCAATATTACCGCTGTGTTTTCGATTGTATATGCGGGCTCCATGTTATTTGCAGGGAGATTAGTCGATTGGATGGGTACTAAGCGTGGGTTTCTCTGGTCAATTGGTATTTGGTCAATAGGCGCGTGCGTTCACGCCTTTTGTGGAATCGCAACGTCAGGTATTCTGACGGGCAATTGGTTCGTTGGTTTTGAGGAGGCTAAGGAACTTATTGGCAGGGTTGGCGATATCGGGGCGGTAGTTTCGATTAGCGTCACGTTGTTTGTTTTTGCTCGGGTTATCCTGGCTATTGGCGAATCGGGCAACTTCCCCGCGGCGATAAAGGCAACGGCGGAATTCTTCCCGAAGAAGGATCGGGGATTTGCAACGAGTATTTTCAACGCTGGTGCTACGGTAGGTGCATTAGCGGCACCATTGACTATCCCGTTCATTGCGGCAGCTTATGGTTGGGAAGCTTCTTTTGTCATTATCGGTGCATTGGGATTCGTGTGGATGGGCTTCTGGATTTTTATGTATAAGAAACCATACGCCCACCCACGGGTAAATGCCGCTGAACTGGCTTATATACAGCAAGATGATGTGCTCGATAAGGAACTCATTTCGACTGAACAGGTATTGGTACCGCGTAGAAAGATGTCTTTTGCGCAAGCGTTCAAGTATAGGCAAACCTGGGCCTTTGCCGCG
>Ga0182739_1001334_pt1 | contig 26402 bp, 22 predicted proteins | sample eDN5th30CBELigBY_FD_128873 | JGI IMG/M metagenome (GOLD analysis project Ga0182739, IMG submission 128873) | Enriched backyard soil microbial communities from Emeryville, California, USA - eDNA 5th pass 30_C BE-Lig BY (version 2) (version 2) | ecosystem: Environmental > Terrestrial > Soil >... | reverse complement strand
GTCGGTGAGGTCCATGAGGTGGCCGGCCTCGGCCTGCGCGCGGACCTCGCCGCCGGGCCACACCATGAACAGGTCGGGCGCGTCGCCGCTCTGCAGCGCGTTCGGGATCAGCGTGCGCTGGAGCTCCTCGTTCTGGTAGCCCGTGACCTCGACGGTGACGCCCGGGTGCGCGTCCTCGAACTCCTGGGCGACGTCCTCCCAGAGCCCCTGGAGCGGGTCGGAGGTCGCGTTGTGCCACCACGTGATCGTGACGTCCTCGGTGCCGCCGTCGGTGGGCCCGGGGTCGGCGGTGCCGGAGCAGCCCGCCAGGGTTCCGATCGCGAGACCGGCCGCCGCGATTCCCGCTGACAGCCGCCTCATGCTGCGTCTGTTCATCTTTGAACCTTTCGAAAATTTCGACACCATAGTCGAAAGTGATGTGGACGAGGCCAGACTAAGCCGAGACCTATTCGTGGTCAAGCACAACAAATAGGAAGACGATCACGATCTGATCTCATACAGTTGCTTTCGTGACCGAGATCAGCGCAGCAGAAGGCGTCCGACAGCGAAACCTCGGCCGCATCCTGCGTCTCGTGCACCTCCACGGGCCCGTCTCACGAGCCGAGCTCACCGACATCACCTCCCTGAATCGCTCCACGATCGGCGACCTCGTCGCAGAACTCGTCGACGCGCGTCTGGTCGAAGAAGGAGCTCCCGGCCCGCGGGGGCGCGTGGGCCGCCCATCGCCGACCGTGTCGGCGCACCCGGGAGTCGTCGCGCTCGCCGTCAACCCCGAGGTCGACGCGCTGGAGATCGCCGCCGTCGGCCTCGACCGGCGCATCACTGTGCGGCGCCGGATCGACCGCGACGCCCTGCTGACCCCCGGCGAGACCGTCGAGCTCGTGTCGGATCAGCTCCGCACCTGGCGCGAGGGCACGCTCGCCGATGCCCGCGTCGCCGGCATCGGCGTGGCGGTGCCCGGCCTCGTGCGCCAGTCCGACGGGCTCGTCCGGCATGCCCCCCACCTCGGATGGACCGACGTCGCCCTGCGGGGTCCGCTGCAGGACGCGACGGGCCTGCACACCATCGTCGGCAACGACGCCTCCCTCGGCGCGCACGCCGAGCACCTCTTCGGCGCCGCACGCGGCGTCGACGACATCGTGTACCTCAACGGCGGCGCCTCCGGAATCGGCGGCGGCCTCGTCGTGCACGGGATGCCGGTGGGCGGCGCGGGCGGCTACGCCGGCGAGTTCGGGCAGAACCGCCCCGGGATCGCCGCGGCGTCCGACCGGCGCGCCGGCGCCTCCGGAGTGCTGGAGGACGAGGTCAGCCGCGCGCGGCTCCTCTCCGCCCTCCAGCTGCGCGCCGCCGACGACCCGACCCTCGCCGCGACGCTCCGGCAGTCCCAGGCGGTCGACGTCGCGGAGGAGATCGCGCGGCAGCGCCGCATCCTCGCGACCGCCCTGGCCAACGCGGTCAACGTGCTCAATCCGTCGGTCGTCGTGCTGGGAGGCTTCCTCGCGATGCTCGCCGAGCATGACGCCGACGGGTTCACCGATGCCGTGCGGGCGCAGTCGATGCCCGCGGCGGCCGAGCAGCTGCAGATCCGCTCTGCCGCCCTGGCGGAGGACCGGCTGCTGATCGGCGCGGCCGAGGCGGCGTTCGCCGTCCTTCTGGGCGACCCTGCGTCCTTCGCCGCCTGACGACCGCGATCGGGGAAGGGGTCAGCGGGCGAGTTCGCCGCGGCCGCGGCGGCTCGCGAGGAGCGTGACGGGGACGAGCACGATCACGGCGGCGGCGATCCACGCCGTGACCGCGACGGGGACGGACGACGGCTCGCCCGTGGTGCGCGCGACGCCGATCCACACGAGCCCCCACGCCATCGCGAGGCCCGGCGCGAGTCGCGCGCCGGTCCCGACGGCGAGCGCGACGCCGACCGCTGCGACCACGGCCAGCACGCCGATCCCGATGGCATCCGCTGCGTCCGCCCAGGATGCCGGGACCACATCGGCCGCGAGCCAGGCGGTGACGTTCGCGACGGTCGCGAGCGAGACCCAGCCGAGGTGCAGGCCGACCGTCACGTCGGTCACGACGACATCGGCGACGGACTCTGAACGGTGCACCGTGAGCACGCGCATCGTGCACGCCAGCGCCGCCAGGAGCAGCACGATCGCCACGACCGTCGCCAGGAGGTCGAGGAACTGCGCGGCCAGCAGCCAGGCGCCGTTGAGCACCGCGGTCGCGGCGATCCACCAGCCTGCCGTACGCTGCCGGCTGCTCTCGCGCTGCCTCGGCAGCGCCTGCCAGATCGCGTAGGCGACCATGAGGAGGTAGATGACGCTCCAGATGCCGAACGCGGAGCGGGCGGGTGCGAGCACGGTGGCGTCGGCATCCAGCGCCCCGCCCTGCAGGTCGCGGACGTTCGTCCCGCCGAGCAGGCCGGCGCCGACCATCGCGGCGACGATCATGAAACAGACGGCCGCGATGACGGCGATCTGACGGACGATGCCGGAGCGCTGCCTCATTCCGCCGACAGTACGCGGCCCGCCGCCGCTCCCCCAGGGGCTTGACAGCCCTACCGCCCCCGGCGCCCCACCACCGTTTCGTCTCGCTCCGCTCGCTCAACGCCCGGAGAAAACCACCCCGGAGGGGCCACCACCGGGCGTTGAGCGAGGCCCGAAGGGCCGAGACGAAACGGAGCCACCCACCTCAGGGGCCGGCGACGACGGCGGTGTCGGGCGGGATCACGAGCGATCCCCCGGACGCCGCGACCCCGGCCGTCGCGAGCCACACGGTCTCACCGGACCTCAACGGGACCTCCCACGGCACCGCTGAGAGGTTGACAAGCACCCGGGCCCCGCCGCGCTCCAGCTCGTACACGCGTCCGCCGATCGCCTCCGCCGACGTCGCCCCGTGGCGGGAGCTGCGCGGGTCGGTCAGCTCGGATCGTTCGCGCCGCAGCCGGGCCAGTCGCCGGTACAGCTCCAGAAGCCGGGCGTGATCGCCGGTGGCCGCCTCGCTCCAGTCGAGCGTGGAGCGCTCGAACGTCTCGGGATCGTTCGGGTCGGGCACCGCCGACTCGTCCCAGCCCATCCGGGCGAATTCCGCCTTGCGGCCCTTCGCGGTCGCCGCGGCGAGCTCCGGCTCGGGGTGCGACGTGAAGAACTGCCACGGGGTCGAGGCGCCCCACTCCTCGCCCATGAACAGCATCGGCGTGCCGGGCGCGGTGAGCGTCAGGACGGCCGTCACCGCAAGCCGCTCGTACGAGAGTGACGCCGACAGCCGGTCTCCTGCGGCGCGGTTGCCGATCTGGTCGTGGTCCTGCGCGAAGGTCACCAGGCGCCACGACGGCACCTCGGGCGGGATCGGCCTCCCGTGGTCGCGACCTCGGAACGACGAGAAGGTGCCGTCGTGGAAGAACCCCGTCGTCCACGTCTTGGGCACGGCGTCGAGGGCGGCGAAGTCGGCGTAGTAGCCGTCCGTCTCGCCGGTCACGGCGACGTGGACCGCGTGGTGCCAGTCGTCCGACCACTGCGCCGTCAGCCCGTAGCCGCCCGCTTCGCGGGGGAGGATCATCACCGGATCGTTCAGGTCGCTCTCGGCGATGAGCGTCAGCGGCCGGCCGAGGTGCGCGCTCAGCGCGTCGGTGCGCTCGGCGAGCTCCTGCAGGAGGTGCACGGGGCTGCCGGGCGACTCGTGCAGCGCATGGACGGCATCCAGACGGAGACCGTCGACGTGGTAGTCGCGCATCCAGCCGAGGGCGTTGTCGAGGATGTGGTCGCGCACCGCCCGCTCGTCGAGGTCGAGGCTCGATCCCCACGTGTTGCGCTGCGCGTCGCGCAGGTACGGTCCGAACTCCGGCAGATAGTTGCCGCTGGGTCCGAGGTGGTTGTAGACGACGTCCTGGATGACGGCGAGACCGGCGGCATGGGCCGCGTCGACGAAGCGCTGGTACGCCTCGGGCCCGCCGTAGTCCTCCTGCACGGCATACCAGAGCACGCCGTCGTAGCCCCAGTTGTGGGTGCCGTTGAAGGCCGCCACCGGCAGCAGCTCGACGTGGGTGACGCCGAGCCCGACCAGATGATCGAGCCTGTCCGCCGCCGCGTCGAGGGTCCCCTCGGGGGTGAAGGTGCCCACGTGCAGCTCGTAGATCAGCCCGCCTGCCAGTTGCCGTCCCGTCCACGCGCCGTCGGTCCAGGCAAAGGATGCCGGCTCGTACCAGGCCGACAGGTCGTGCACTCCGCGCGGCTGCCGCCGCGAGCGGGGGTCCGGGCGGGGCGCCTCCCCGTCGCCGAGCACGAAGCCGTACTCGTCGCCCGGTGCGAGCACGGCGTCGGCACGCCACCAGCCGGCATCCTCGGTCAGCTCGACGTCGTCGTGCGCCGGGCGACGCAGCCGCACGCGGGCCGCGGCGGGAGCCCACACCTCGATCACTCCGCTCCTCCCGCGTCTCCTCCCGTCGGCACCAGGAGCGCGACGGGATAGGGATCCAGCAGTTCGGCCAGCGGCAGCTCGCCGCCCTCGAACCGCCGGCCCGTGAGCGCGTCGACGGCCGGGCCGCTACGGCACAGCAGCACCGTGTCGCGCCAGCCGCCCGCGGCGGCGAGCCCGACCGGCAGCCGCGTCGCGACGGCGATGGCACCACCGCGGTCGAAGGCGATCGCATGGCCGGATGCCGGCCCGGCGACGGTCATCGGGGCGTAGCGGTCGAACAGCTCTGGCCGATCGCGCCGCAGGCGCAGCGTCCGCGACGTCAGCAGCAGCTTGGCGGCGCCGCTGTCGTCGACGGGAGGCAGGAGGCCTGCGTCGAGTTCCGCGAGCAGACGCCGGCGACCTGCGAAGTCGACCGCCCGGCGGTTGTCGGGGTCGACGAGCGAGAGGTCCCACAGCTCGGTGCCCTGGTACACGTCGGGCACGCCGGGCCCGGCCAGCTGGAGGAGCTTCGCGGACAGGGCGTTCGACCACCCCGCCGCCCGGATGCCGGAGACGATCTCGTTCACGACCGCCACCGCCCGGCCGTGCGCGGCGGCGACGAGCTCGCCGATCCGGTCCTCGAAGGCCGCGTCGGGCGCGGCCCAGGACGTGCGCTCCGCCGCCTCCCGGGCGGCCTTGATCGCATACGCGTGCAGACGCTCGGGTGCCGCAGGCCACGCTCCCACGATCGCCTGCCACACGAGGTTGTCGAACGGCCCGTGCCCCGTCGTCGCGATCCCCCGCAGCCGGCGCAGCGCCACCGCCCAGCGGTCGGGAACCTCCGCGAGCACCGACAGTCGCGCGCGGACGTCTTCGCTGCGCTTCGTGTCGTGGGTCGTCAGCGCGGTCATCGCGTGCGGCCACGCGGACTGCCGCCGCATCGCCGCCGCATGGAACCCGAGCACGTCCAGCGCGAACACCGACGGATCCCCGCCGACCTCGGTCAGGGTGCCGAGCCGGGTGGCGCGATAGAACGCGGCATCCTCCACGCCCTTCGCCGTCACCGGCCCGGTCGTCTGCATGAACCGTCGAGACAGCTCCCGGCCCGGGTCGGCGATCAGCGGCACGAGGGCGGCGATCGCCCGGGCGAGGTCGGGGCGGTGCGAGCTCGCGTCGGCCGCGGCCCGGTCGAGGTGCTCGCGGCCGGCAGGCAGATAGGCGCGGTAGACGGGATGGTTCGCGAGCAGCTCGGCGAGCGCATCGCGCGCGACGTCGTCACCCAGCGCGTCGCGGAGCGGCCGCGGAAGGCATCGCACGAGGCGCCCGACCTCCGCCGCCTGCGCGCCGTCGGCGATGCCGCGCTTGGTGTCGTGGATCAGCTCGCTCCAGCCGACTACGGGAAGCCCCGTGGTCTCTCGCAGCTCGGCGTCGAGGGCCGTCAGCGCCGCCTCGCCCGCGGGGTCGACGAGAACCCGGTCGATCTCCGCGAGGGCGTCGTAGCCGGTCGTGCCGTCGACGGGCCACCACGCGGGAAGCTCCTCGCCGTGCTCGAGGATCTTCTCGACGACCAGGTAGGCGCTCGTGCCCGATGCGCCCTGCACCGCGCGATCGAGGTCGTCGACGTAGCCGCCCGGGTCGGCCAGGCCGTCGGGGTGGTCGATGCGCAGTCCGTCGGCGAGCCCCTCGCGGAACCAGCGCAGCACCTCGACATGACTGGCCTCGAACACGGCGGGCGACTCGACGCGCACGCCCGCGAGCGAGGTGATCGTGAAGAACCGCCGGTAGTTGAGGGAATCCGCCTCGTCGCGCCAGCAGGCGAGCCTCCAGTGCTGCCGGCTCAGCACGGCCCTGACCGCATCCGGGTCGTCGGTCGCTTCGGGCGGAGCGGTGCCCTCCGCGAGGGGAAGCACCGTGTCGAAGTACCGCGCATGCGCGAACGAGACCGCCCCCACGGGAGGAGATTCCGCTTCGGGAGGATCAGCATCCCCGTTTCCCTCCTCCGGAGCGCGTTTCTCCTCCGCAGCCGCATCACGCCCACCCGGCGCGACGGACAGCTGCCGCCCGTCGAGCGCCTCGTCGAGGGGAACTCCGAGGATCGGCAGGCACACGGTGCCGCCGCCGATCTCCCAGTCGATGTCGAACGCGGCAGCATGCTCCGACGCGCGGCCGCGGAGCAGCACGTCCCACCACCAGGGGTTCTGCGCGGGGTCGGCGACGCCCTGGTGATTGGGGACGATGTCGATCAGGATGCCCAGGCCCGCGTCCCGGGCGGCCCCGGCGAAGCGCGCGAGCGCGGGTGCGCCGCCGCGCGCGGCATCCACCCGCGTCGGGTCCACGATGTCGTAGCCGTGCTCGGAGCCCGCCGCCGCCTGCAGGATCGGAGACAGGTAGACCCAGTCGACGCCGAGCTCCCGCAGGTACGGCACGATGCCGGCCGCGTCGTCGAGGTCGAACGACGGGCGCACCTGCAGGCGGTAGGTGGAGACCGGTCTGCGCATCATCTCGGCATCCTCCATCTCGGCATCCCGCTCAGTGGGGCAGCTCGGCCTGCGGAGCGCGGGCGGGGATGGTGTCGAGCGGCCCCGTGCGCGCCGCGAGCGACGCGGCGACGGAGTGGTCGACCTCGGGCTCCGCCTCCTCATGGTCCTGCAGCACGATGAGGGTCTTGGGCGGAAGGTCGATCACGTCACCGCCGCTCAGCGGCGCGCTGTCGGCCTGCTCCCCGGACGTGTCGATGAGCACGTCCCAGCGGGGGCTCGCATCCACCCTCGGGATCGTGAAGTCGACCGCGTCGTCGCCGGCGTTGAACAGGAGGAAGAAGTGCCGGTCGTGGATCTCCTCGCCGCGGCGGTCCCGCTCGCGGATGCCGTCGCCGTTGAGGAACACGCCGATCGCGCGCCCGAACCCCGACCCCCAGTCATCCGGCTGCATCTGCGTGCCGTCGGGGCGCACCCACGCGATGTCGGGGATCGGCGCCGCCTCGTCGCGCGAGACGGGCCGACCGTCGAAGAAGCGGCTGCGCCGGAAAGTGGGATGCTCGCGCCGCAGCCGCGACAGCGCCGCCGTGAACTCGACGAGCGGCTGGTCGACCGAGCCCCAGTCGATCCAGGTCGTCTCGTTGTCCTGCGCATAGCCGTTGTTGTTGCCGCCCTGCGTGCGGCCGAGCTCGTCGCCGTGGCTGATCATCGGCACGCCCTGGCTCAGCAGCAGCGTCGCGAGGAAGTTGCGCTGCTGCCGCGCCCGCAGCGTCAGGACGGCGGGGTCGTCGGTGGGACCCTCCACGCCGTTGTTGTACGAGCGGTTGTGGGATTCGCCGTCGTTGCCGTCCTCGCCGTTGGCGTCGTTGTGCTTCTCGTTGTACGAGACGAGGTCGCGGAGGGTGAAGCCGTCGTGCGCGGTGACGAAGTTGATGGATGCCACGGGCCGCCGTCCCGAGTGCTCGTACAGGTCGGCAGAGCCCGTCAGCCGCGAGGCGAACTCGCCCAGGGTCGAGGGCTCGCCCCGCCAGAAGTCGCGGACCGTGTCGCGGTACTTGCCGTTCCACTCGGTCCACTGCGGCGGGAAGTTGCCCACCTGGTAACCCCCTGGGCCGATGTCCCAGGGCTCGGCGATGAGCTTGACCTGCGAGACCACCGGATCCTGCTGCACGAGCTCGAAGAAGGTCGCCAGCCGGTCGACCTCGTAGAACTCGCGCGCGAGCGTCGCGGCGAGGTCGAAGCGGAAGCCGTCGACGTGCATCTCGAGCACCCAGTAGCGCAGCGAGTCCATGATGAGTTGCAGCGTGTGCGGATTGCCGACGTTGAGGCTGTTGCCGGTGCCCGTGTAGTCGGTGTAGTACCGCTTGTCCTCGTCTTCGAGCCGGTAGTAGGCGACGTTGTCGATGCCCTTCATCGACAGCGTGGGCCCGAGGTGATTGCCCTCCGCGGTGTGGTTGTAGACGACGTCCAGGATGACCTCGATGCCCGCGGCGTGGAGCGCGCGCACCATGCCCTTGAACTCCTGCACCTGCTGGCCGCGCTCGCCTCCCGGACCGGTGACCGACGGCGCGGAGTACGTGTTCTGGGGCGCGAAGAACGCGATCGTGTTGTAGCCCCAATAGTTCGACAGCCCCTTCTCCTGGAGTGTCGAGTCATTCACGAACTGGTGTACCGGCATCAGCTCGATCGCCGTGACGCCGAGCTTCTTGAGGTGCTCGATGATGACGGGATGCCCGATCGCGCTGTAGGTGCCGCGGATCTCCTCCGGGATGTCGGGATGCCGTTCGGTGAGGCCCTTCACATGGGCCTCGTAGATGACCGACTCGGCGTACGGCGTCTTCGGCTGCCGGTCGCCCGCCCAGTCGAAGAACGGGTTGACGACGACGCCCTTCATCATGTGCGACGCCGAGTCGTCGTCGTTGCGCGAGTCGGGATCGCCGAAGTCGTAGCCGAACACCGGCTGACCCCACTCGATCTGGCCCTCGACCGCCTTCGCGTACGGATCGAGGAGGAGCTTGCTCGGGTTGAAGCGCAGTCCGTTCGCCGGGTCGTCGGGGCCGTGCACGCGGTAGCCGTAGCGCTGGCCGGGACGCACGGCCGGCAGGTAGGCGTGCCACACGAAGGCGTCGACGTCACGGAGCTCCACCCGGGTCTCCGACCCGGCGTCGTCGAACAGGCAGAGCTCGACCCGTTCGGCCCCCTCGCTGAACAGCGCGAAGTTGGTGCCGTTGCCGTCGAAGGTGGCCCCCAGCGGATACGCGGAACCCGGCCATACCTGCATGCGCACCTCACTCTCCCGCCCCACACTACTTCGCCGCACCGACACGCATGAGGGTGGGGTCTGGCACCGTCGGCGTCGCGTTTCGTCTCGTCGCTGCGCTCCTCGCTCAACGCCCGGGGACGTGACAGCGCTCCGCCGTCCGGGACTGCGTTTCGTCTCGTCGCTGCGCTCCTCGCTCAACGCCCGGGGACGTGACAGCGCCCCGCGACGCCCGGAGGCACCCCCGGGCGTTGAGCGAGCGCAGCGAGACGAAACGCGAGGACGGATCAGCGGAGGGCGAGCTGCTCGTCCAGGTACTCGGCCAGCGGCCGGGCCGCGGCGGACGCGCTCCACCGGATCGTCGGGATGCCGCCCGCACCGCTCAGGGGCCCCGAGTCCCCGCCGGTGTCGACCGCCGCCAGATCGAGCTCGCTCCAGCCCAGATGCACCACATGCCCGTCGGGGAATCCACCGCGGAACGCGGCCGCGGCCCGATCGGCGCGCTCCCGCTGGGACTGCGCGGTGAACCCCCTCGGAACCTCCTCGCGCGCGCGGAGCACCTCCCCCGTCGCGTAGACCGCGTCGACGCCGATCAGCAGCACACCCAGGTGCCAGGCATCGCCGACCGCGACGATCCGCGGGGCGCGGCCGAACCCCAGGAGCTTGCGCGCCGATGCCCAGTCGCCGAGGCTCTCGCGCGGCTCGCCGGCCAGGCGCTCCCGGGCTCGGTCGATGAGTGTCGCGGCATCCGTCATCCGTCCATTGTCGCGCCGAGAGCGCACGACGAGGACGAGCGAGGACCGCGCGGATCGGGTGATTCCGCGCAGCCCTCGCTCCTGAAGATCCCGGGAAGGGGCTGGAACGATGAAATTCCCAGGTTGACAGGGTAGTCTGGTGCCGGAACGCATGCGCGCCCGCACGGATGCCCCCCAGCTCCACCTGCGGCCGTTCCCCCAAACGGCTTAGGCGTCGCGATCCAGGTTCCCCTCAGGAGCCATCCGTTGATGTCCGCTCCTGAGGGGAACCTTTCTCACTTAATTCCAGACGGTGACGTTGCGGCCCCAGTCCCCCCGAGTGCCGTCTGGGGCGCCCAACCTCCCCCCGGTGGCTCGGCGCTTAAGCCACAATACATGTCCCCCATTCGGGGGACAAACTCGAATCGCAAAATTGCGTAGATTCGAGTGTGACGTACTCGGTTTCCTGGGGAGAGGTCGAGCCCGGAGAGTATTAGGTGGGGCTGGCAGCACCTGGGGAACCGCACCCGATACCTGACGAAGAGGCCCCGATGTCCTCGAGCTTCGCCCTACCCGAACCGCACTCCGCAGTGCGGCGAGCCTCGAAACCGAGCCGCGCTCCCCGCCCGTCCGCCATGTGGGGCGCCGTGATCCTGTGCACCGCGATCCTCATCGCGGCCCTCAGCACGGTCGACCCGCTCTGGTGGCACCTGCACTTCAGCCGGCTGGGCATGTTCGCCGACGCCTCCGGCTTCACGTTCAACATCGGCGTCGTCCTCAGCGGACTCGTCATCGCCGCCGGCAGCGTGCCGCTCGCGCTCCACCTGGCATCCGCCATGTCGGCCGGCCGCTGCGCAGACCCGCGCGCCGCCCGCCTGCTGCCGCCGCTGCTGGTCGCCCTCGGTGCGAGCCTCGCCCTGATCGGGGTCATCCCGCTCACCGTCAACGAGTTCCTCCACGACCGCGCGGCCAACGGAGTCCTGCTGAGCTTCCTCGGCCTCGTGATCGTCAGCCGCCGCATGCTCCCCGAGCTGCCTCCGTTCCTGTCGCGCTACGCGATCGTCGCGATCGTCCTGCTGAGCGTCGGGATCGGCCTCATGGTCACCGGCATCATCAACCTCGCCGCCTTCGAAGTGCTCGCGTTCGGATCCGTGCTCTCGTGGGTGCATCTGATGGAGCGGTCCGTCCGTCGCCTGGGCGCCACGACGGGTGTCCCCTCCGACGCGCAGCCTGCACCCGTGGACGGGGCCGCAGCGCACGAGACCATCCGGGTGCGCCGTGCGGATGCCGTGCACCGCGGCGCCCGTCGGCACGTCCCTGCATCCGTCGCGACCCGGTCCCGCCATGCGATCGCCGCTCGGCCGGCCGTCCGCACGAGCCCTCCTCAGCGCATGACCCGCGGCCGCGGCCGCCCCTACCCGACCATGCGCCGCTGGCGCGCCGCGCGGTCTCGCCGCCAGATCTGACGACCTCGCGCGTCACACCCCGCCGTCGATGGACCGGCTGTAGGCCTCGGGCTCGTCTGGCACCATGACGGGGGTGTCCCGGTTGAGGCTCCTCCCGTCGAAGAACGGCTTGGCCCGCGGGAACAGGAACCACACGACCATCAGCACGACGCCGACCAGCAGCGCGCCGATACCCACGACGAACGTCCCGCCGATGCCGAGCAGCTCGGTCTGGCCGTAGTCGATGGCCCACATGTCGATCGCCGACTGCACGAACGCGTAGGTCAGCATCAGCGCGCCCAGCAGCGGCAGCACGAGCCGGTACACGACGTTGCGCGCCGATGTGAAGATGTCGCGGCGGAAGTACCAGACGCACGCATACCCGGTGATCGCGTAGTAGAACGCGATCGCGAGCCCGAGAGACAGGATCGAGTCCTGCAGGATGTTGTCGCTGATGAAACTCATCGCGACGTAGTACACGGAGGCCACGACGCCCATCACGAGAGTCGAGAACGACGGCGTCTTGAACCGGGGGTGCACGTCCTTGAACCGTGCGGGCAGCGCCCGGTAGACGCCCATCGCGAGCGTGCCGCGCGCCGTCGGCAGGATCGTCGTCTGCGTCGACGAGACCGCGGAGATCAGCACCGCGACGACGAGGAGCCACCCCATGGGGCCGAGCAGCCCGTCCTTGATCGCGATGAAGATGTCGTCGGCGTTGTCCTCGTTGCCCAGACCCACGCCCGATTCACCGAGCCCCGCGTACATCATGGCGGCGATCGTCACCGAGACGTACGTGAACAGCAGCAGGACGCAGGTCAGCAGCGCCGCCATGCCGGGGATCCGCTTGGGGTCCTTCGTCTCCTCGTTGAGGGCGAGGCACGTGTCCCATCCCCAGTAGATGAACAGGGCCAGCAGGACGGCCTCCGTGAAGCCGCCCCACTCCGTGAAGGCGAACGGGTTCATCCACTCCCAGTCGAAGGGCGTCGGATTCGGTGCGGACCCCGTGAAGAACTGCGTCAGCGCGGCGATCACGAAGATCGCGAGGGCGAGGTACTGGATGCCGAGGAGCACGTTCTGGATGCGTTCGCCGATCTCCACGCCGCGCCAGCTGATGTAGGTCATGGCGGCGATGAAGAAGACGCCGACCAGCACGATCCGCCAGTCGTTGTTGGCGAAGTCCTGCCCGAGGAGCGCCCAGAAGTAGATGGAGGCGATCTGGGCGAGGTTGGCGAGCACGACCATGCCGGCCACCGCGACGCCCCAGCCGCCCATCCACCCGACCCACGGGCCGAACGCCTTCGTGCCCCATGTGAACGTCGTTCCGCAGTCGGGGATCTCGTTGTTGAGCTCGCGATAGGCGAAGGCGATGAACAGCATCGGCACGAACGCGATGATGAACGCGATCGGCGCCTGTCCGCCGACGGCCAGGACGACCCAGCCGAGCGTCGCGACGAGCGAGTACACCGGCGCCGTGGATGCCAGGCCGATCACGGTCGACCCCCACAGACCCAGCGTCCCGGCGGCGAGCCCCTTGCCGTCCGATCGCTCCAGCGTGATCGGCGTCGTCGATCCGAAGTCGCTCATGGCATCCCCCATCCCGGCGCGACGTGCGCACCGAACGTGCATCGCCGACCGCGGACGGACGACGCTGTCCCTGACGGGACACTATTGCATCGGCGGGCCCCCGCGACAGAGGCGGCTCAGCGCGGGCCGGGGCGCACCGTGATGTCGGTCAAGGCGGCGTCGCGCGACGCGTCGAGGGCGGCGAGGATCGCCGTCGCCACCGACTCGGGGTCGATGAACCTCGACGGGTCGTAGTCGGCGCCCTCCTGCTCGTGCACGCGTTCCTGCATCGGGGTGGCGGTGCGGCCCGGGTACACGCTCGTCACCCGCACGCCGTGCCGCGACTCCTCGCCGCGCAGCGCGTCGGCGAGCGCCCGCAGCCCGTGCTTGCTCGCCGCGTACGCGCCCCACTCCGGGTGGGCGGACAGGCCCGCGCCGGAGTTGACGAACAGCACGTGCCCCCCGGCCGCGCGCACGGCCGGTAGCAGCAGCCGGGTGAGCTCGGCCGGAGCGACGAGGTTGACGGCGAGCTGGTCGGTCCAGGCCGCCAGCGGCAGCTCGGCGACGGCGCCGAGGTCGACGATGCCGGCTGCGTGCACGACGCCGTCGACGAGATCGGGCAGACCGGCATCCGCGACGGCGCGCTCGAGGGATGCGGGGTCGGCGAGGTCGGCCACGATGGTGCCGCTGCCCGGGAAGGCGGCGGTCAGCTCGGCGGCGCGGGCGGCGTCGCGGGCGAGGAGGATCAGCCGGTCGCCGCGACCGGCGAGGCGGCGGGCGAGAGCGGCGCCGATGCCGGAGCCGGCGCCGGTGAGGACGTGCGTGCGGGTCATACTGCCATCCTCGCACCGCGGTCGGCGCGCCGACGTTTCGTCTCGCTCCGCTCGCTCAACGCCCGAGAAAGCAGCACCCCACCGGACCACGACGTCTCGTCTCGCTCCGCTCACTCAACAACCGGCAAGCAGCACCCCACCGGACCACGACGTCTCGTCTCGCTCCGCTCACTCAACAACCGGAAAGCAGCACCCCCACCGGACCACGACGTCTCGTCTCGCTCCGCTCACTCAACAACCGAGAAAGCAGCACCCCCACCGGACCACGACGTCTCGTCTCGCTCCGCTCACTCAACGCCCGGGAGAGCAGCACCCCCACCGGACCACGACGTTTCGTCTCGCTCCGCTCACTCAACAACCGAGAAAGCAGCACCCCACCGGACGTTGAGCGACGAGCGCAGCGAGGAGACGAAACGCCGCACGCTCACCGGCCGGGGGCGTCGCACAGATTGTGCGCCGGCATCCGCCGGCCGCGCAGTTCGTGCGCTTTGCGCGGCGCACCCGCGCGGAGGCCGCGGTGACACGAGTAGGTTCGTCGACAACGTGCGAGGAGGGTGCCATGCCGACACCGCAGCGAACCGAGGCCGAGCTCCAGCAGATGGCGAAAGACCACCTGTGGATGCACTTCTCCCGCCAGTCGACCATGGAACGGGGCGTCCCCGTCATCGTCCGCGGCGAAGGCCACCACATCTGGGATGCCGCGGGCAAGCGCTACATCGACGGGCTGTCCGGGCTGTTCGTCGTCAACGCGGGGCATGGCCGCCGCGTTCTCGCGGAGACGGCAGCGGCGCAGGCCGAGCAGCTCGCGTTCTTCCCCATCTGGTCGTACGCGCATCCGCAGGCGATCGAGCTCGCCGACCGGCTCGCCGACCTCGCCCCCGGCGATCTCAACCACGTGTTCTTCTCCACGGGCGGCGGGGAGGCGGTCGAGACCGCGTTCAAGCTCGCCAAACAGTACTGGAAGCTGCAGGGAAAGCCCGGCAAGCACAAGGTCATCTCGCGCTTCATCGCCTATCACGGCACGCCGCACGGCGCCCTCGCCATCACGGGGCTCCCCGGGATGAAGGCCATGTTCGAGCCCGTCACGCCCGGCGGTTTCCGCGTGCCCAACACGAACTTCTATCGCGCCGGCGAGCAGGGATTCACGGGGACGACACCCGAGGAGTTCGGGATCTGGGCCGCCGACCGCATCGAGGAGATGATCCAGTTCGAGGGCCCTGAGACCGTCGCCGCAGTGTTCCTCGAGCCGGTGCAGAACTCCGGCGGATGCTTTCCGCCACCGCCCGGCTACTTCGCGCGAGTGCGGGAGATCTGCGACCGGTACGACGTCCTGCTGGTCAGCGACGAGGTCATCTGCGCGTTCGGCCGCATCGGCGAGTACTTCGCGTGCGATGCGTACGGATACCAGCCGGACATGATCACCTTCGCGAAGGCGGTCACGAGCGGCTACGTGCCGATGGGCGGCACCCTCGTCAGCGACCGGATCTACGAGCCCTTCACGAAAGGCGATGTCTCATTCCCGCACGGGTATACGTTCGCGGGACACCCCGTCGCGTCCGCCGTGGCGCTCGCGAACCTCGACATCTTCGAGGAGGAGGGGCTGCTGCAGAACGTGCGCGAGAACTCCCCCGTCTTCCGCTCGACCCTCGAACGGCTCACGGATCTGCCGATCGTCGGAGACGTCCGCGGGGACGGGTACTTCTTCGGCATCGAGCTCGTGAAGGACAAGGCGACGAAGGAGACCTTCGATGACGAGGAGTCCGAGCGGCTGCTGCGCGGCTTCCTCTCCGGCGCGCTCTACGAGGCGGGCCTGTACTGCCGGGCCGACGATCGCGGCGACCCCGTCATCCAGCTCGCGCCGCCGCTGACGATCGGCCCTGCCGAGTTCGGCGAGATCGAGCAGATCCTCCGGAGCGTCCTCACCGAGGCGGGCCGGCGCATCTGACAGCGTCGCGGGAGAGTCAGCCGAACCAGAGCGTGGGCGGGTAGATCATCAGGGTCAGCACCACCGCCGACGCCCCGACCAGCACGAGCGCGACCTTGGCGAGGCTGTTCGGCCGTGACACGACCAGCGACACCACGCCGACCGCGATCGCGAGCACCGCGACGACGGCGACCGCCACGAGCGCCAGGAACGCCACGCCCAGCGCTTCGGCCCCCGGCGTCGCCGCCGCCCACACCCAGCCGGCCACCGCGACGACGGGCATCGCGATCGCCAGGCCCAGCGCCGCGACGCCGAGCCCGTGCGCCGTGCGCGTCGAAGCGACGGTCTCTTCCACGGGGATCACCCCACGACGCTAACAAGCCGCTGCCGCGCGCGTCAGTCGGCATTTCGGGGGACACGGGCCGGCGGTACGAGCATCGCATCCGCGAAGCGGGCCCCGGCCACGATCCGCCGCGTCAGTGCAGGGATGCGTCGGCCGGCGTCATCCGCCAGGCGACGAACTGCGCCTCGTATCCCGCGCGCGTCGGCGCACACAGGTACGGGCCGGCCGAGACGGGGGCGTCGACGTGCGGCCAGGGCGCCAGCCGCACGAACTGCAACGGCTCGCCCGCCAGCCCCGCGCGGATCGTGAGCGCTCCGTCCGCCCAGCTGGCCCGGATGCGGACGATCCGCTCGTTCCATCCCTCGACCGCCGCCGCCGACCAGTCGGAGAACCCATCGGTGACGACCGCGCCCAGGCGCATCGCCCCGTCCGCGAACTCGGTGCCCGCCTTGATCCAGCGCTCGTCGTCGAGACGGACGAGCAGACCCGCCTGATCGAACTGCTCCGACAGTGCGGGGATGTAGTCGACCTCCACCGCCGTGCCTGGTGCGAACGGACGCAGCAGCGCGTGCTCGGTGTCGCGCACGAACCCGTAGGAGGTCTTGCGCCACGCATCGCTCCCCTCGGCCGCCTCCACTCGCAGCCCGCCGCCCGGGATGAGCGCGGTGCGCACGGGAGGGTTGCGCCATTGCCCGTCGCTCCAGGAGATGCTCCCGGGGATGGACTCGGAGTCGTCGTCGCGAGGGGATGCCGTCATGCGTCAGAGGCTACCGGCGACGGGGTGCGGCGACGGCGAAGGGCGCCCGCGAACCGGGACTGACCCGTGACTCGGACCCCGCTTGACTCCTTCCCGTATTCATATATTATTTGAAGACGTCAGCCGGACGATCACCTCTAGGAGACATCATGAGCAACCCCTACCTCCAGCGCTTCACCAGCGTCTTCGCGGACAAGGCGCCGGTCATCGGCATGGTCCACATGTACCCGCTTCCGGGTGCGCCCTGGTTCGAAGGCAACCTCAACGACGTCATCGACCGTGCGCTGCAGGACGCCACGACGCTCGCGGAGAACGGCGTCGATGCCCTTCTCGTCGAGAACTTCCACGACTACCCCTTCTACCCGACGACCGTCGAGCCCGAGACCGTGGCCTCCGCGGCCGTCGTCGCCCGCGAGGTGAGTCGCCACACCGACCTGCCGCTGGGCATCAACATCCTGCGCAACTCGTGGAAGGCCTCGCTGGGCATCGCCGCCGCCGTCGACGCGCAGTTCATCCGCCTCAACATCCTCACCGACGCGTCAGTGACCGATCAGGGCATCATCAACAGCGAGGCCCACCTCGTCGCCCGCTACAAGAAGCACATCGGCGGCGACCACATCCTCACCCTGGCCGACCTCCTGACCAAGCACGCCCGCCCGATCGTCGACCGTCCGGTCGGCGTCATCGCGGCCGACATGCTGCACCGCGGCGGCGCCGACGCGATCATCCTGGCCGGCGACGACACCAAGATGCCGCCGAGCCTCGAGCGCCTCGCGCAGGTGAAGGACTCCGTGCCCGACGCACCGGTGATCCTCGGCTCCGGCATGACGGCCAAGCACGCCGCGACCTACGCCGAGGTCGCCGACGGCGCCGTGTTCGGATACGGGTCGAAGCCGGACAACAACATGGACCTGCCGGTCAGCGCCGAGCTGACGCGCGAGTTCGTCGGGCTCTGGCAGTCGGCGAGCGCCGAGCGCAAGGCGGCCTGATCTCCTGACCCCTGCACGGATGGGGCCCGCGCCGTCGGCGCGGGCCCCATCCGTGTGCGCACGATGCGAACGATGATGAAATCATGAGACTGCCGGCCGACCACCATCGAGGAGCCCGAGTGTCCGACAGCCACGTCCCCCCGTCGCGGCGCCGTTCGACGCGCGTGCCACTGGCCGATCGCGCCTACGAGGAGCTCCTGCTGCAGGTGATCGGCGGCAGGCGGCCCCCGGGCGACTGGCTCAACATCGGCGCCCTCTCGCGGGAGATGGGCCTGTCGGCGACGCCGATCCGAGAAGCCCTCGCGCGCCTGGAGCCGACCGGCCTTGTTCGGCGGAACCCCTTGCGCGGCTACGAGGTCGCGCCGTTGCTGTCACCGAGCGAGATCGTGCAGCTCATGGATGCCCGCCTGCTCTTCGAGCCGACGTTCGCTGCGGCTGCCGCCGAGAAGGCGACTCCGGACTTCCTCCGGCAGCTCATGGACACGATCGAGTCGATGGAGAGCACGGGCGAGATCACGGAGCCCGCGTCGCTTCGGGACAGCTGGACCGCGGACGAGCGATTCCACACCCTGATCAGCGTCCACGCCGGCAACCCCTTCAGCCAGCGCGCATTCGAGGGATTGGGGAGCCAGCTCCAGCGCTTCCGCCTGAGCGGACAGGCCGGCAGGACTCACGCGCTGGAGGCGGCCCGCGAGCATCGGCGCATCTACGAGGCGATCGAGCGCGGCGATGCCGAAGCCGCGGCCGACGTCATGCGCGCGCACGTCGGCGAAGCCCGCCGGCGCACGCTCGCCGACGAGCGCGCGATCGCGAGCTCGCCGACGTCCCGCTGACCCTCCCCCGCGCCTCTCGGAATGCGCGGGCGCGACGGGCGGCGTGATGAGCGGAGCGAGCACGCACAGACGCCGCGTCGCCTCCCCGTCGTGAGCGGGGGAGGCGACGCGGCGTCGGTCGAGCGTCAGCTCACTTGTCGGCGGTGAACACGCCGTTGCGGCGCTTGGCGACGAGGTACAGGACGACGCTGATCGCACACAGCGTCGCGACGTAGACCGGGAAGATCCCGCCGAGTCCGACACTGCGCAGGAAGACGAACAGATACGACGCGGTGCCGCCGAAGAGGGCGACGCCGATCCCGTAGCCGAGCCCGACCGCCGTGCCGCGGAAGCGCTGCGGGATCATCAGGTTGGCGACCGTGCTGAAGATCGTCAGGTTGAGCAGGAGGATGAGCGAGCCGCCGAGGAGCACCGCCGCGAGCGACCCGACGCCGTTGCCCGTGTAGAGCAGCACGAGGAAGATCGTGGGGATGGTGAGCAGCCGGCCGATCACGAACCAGCGCGAGAGGTCCCACTTGTCGAGCACCCGGCTGAGCACCCACGCACCCACCGTCAGCACGACGCCGAGGGTCGTGGATACGAAGAACACGCCGGTGGGGTCCTCGCCGTACGATCCCGTGGCGAGCGAGGGCAGACCCGACAGCCACGTGTAGTTGTAGGCCTGCAGGGCGCCGACGATGAACACGACGGCCAGAACGCTCAGCCAGTAGCGGCGCACGCCGCGCCAGACCTCGACGGTGTCGGTGCGGGTGGACGGGGCCGCGTCACTCGTCGACGTCGCCTCGGTGGGCAGCGTCTCCGGCAGGGTGCGTCGCAGCCACAGCACGATGAAGCCGAGCAGCCCTCCGAGGATGAACGGCAGGCGCCAGCCGAACTCGGCCATCCGCTCCGGGCCGAGCGTGGCGCTGGCGACGAAGGCCGTCAGCGGAGCGAGCATGTTTCCGAAGTTGTTGAACGTCGCCATGAACCCGGCCACGTATCCCGGGCGCTCCGGCACGAGCTCGACGCCGTACGCCGCCCCGAGCGAGCCCTCGATCCCGGTGGAGAAGCCCTGGAGGACCCGGCAGAGCAGAACGATGACGCCCGCCCAGATGCCGATGACCTCGTGCGAGGGCGTGAGCCCGATGATCAGGCTGCCGAGCGCTGTCGCCCCGACGGCACCGATCATCACCGGCCGGCGCCCGAACCGGTCGGCGACCGTCCCGAGCAGTGCCCCGCCGATGGGACGCACGACGAATCCGACGGCGAACACCGCGAGGGAGTTCAGGGTCGCGGCGACCGGGCTGTCACCGGGGAAGAACGCCTGGCCGATGTAGACCGACAGCAGGCCGAACATCGCCCAGTCGTACCATTCGAGCGCATGACCGGCGCTGAGGGCGAAGAGCTGCTTCGCGTGCTTCTGTTTCGTCGCCGCTGCGGGCGGCCGGGTGTCTGTGTGCATGATCGCGTCTTCGACTTTAGACATGTGTGGAGAGCTCCTTTGCTCCAGGTTCGTGGAGATTATCAAATACTATAGCGGACACTATACGATTCAGAAAGAGATGGATCCGGATTCAGCGCCACGGCAGCGGCCGGCGCAACCGGTCTTCGATCAGCTGCAGCACCCCCGCGAAATCCATGTCGAAGATGATGCGGTGGATCGGGCGGGTCTCGTCGCGCTCGGGATGCACGCCGGCCAGGTACCGCTCCCCCGTCTCCGGGTCCTCGAACGTCTTGAGCGGACGCATCACCGCCCCTGCGACCAGATCCGGCCGCAGCAGAGTGGCCACGGCGAGGCTGTCGTTGATGCCCATCACCCTGGCATCGTCCGGTCGGTCGTACGAGCGGGAGTAGAAGCCGGCGTAGTCCTTGCTGATCGTCGTGATCAGCTCGGCGGGCGCGTTGCCTGTGGACTCGGCGATCTCGTGGAAGAACCTCTCCGGCACCAGCGCCTGGCGCGTCACGTACGGCCCGCACCAGGTCACGTTGCCGGCCCTGGAGGCGACCTCCTGCGCGGCGTCGATGTCGAACGAGACGTTCGGATCACGCGAGACACGGAACCGCCGGTCTGCCCAGGGCTCGGTGTCGCCGTACAGCGCGGGCCCGAGAGTCCCGACGATCGTGACGCTCTTGAGCTTCTCGAGCAGCAGCGGATCGACCTCCAGCGCACGCGCCAGGTTGGTCTGCGGCCCGAGGGCCAGGTAGTCGATCTCTCCTTCGTGCCGGGACACGAGATCCAGGATCACGCCGATGCCGTCGGGTTCAGTGGGCACCGGCTCGGCGGGGCGAAGGCCCGTGTTGCCGAACCCGTCCTCGCCGTGCACTCCCGAGGACAGTCGCAGCTCCTGCACGAGCGGCACGTCGCTGCCGCGGTAGACGCGCACGTCCTGCCTGCCGCACGTGTCGAGCACGTAGCGGGCGTTGTCCGCGGCGCGGTCGCCGTGACAGTTGCCGAACACGCTCACGACCGCCAGGATCTCGACGTCGGGATCGGCGGCCAGCAGCATCAGCGCAAGCGCGTCGTCCACGCCGGTGTCGGTGTCGACTATGACCTTTCTCATCATGACTCCTCGTGGTTCTCTCGTTCGTTCACTCAGTTCGGGTGCGGGGCGCTCAGCCCCACCGAGGCGTACGCCGCCAGTGCGCGTTCGCCGGTCAGCGATGCGGCGAGCGCGCGTGCGGCATCCGGTGCTCCCGGCCGCACTCCGACGGCGAACCGCGCGTACGACTGCAGGTCGTGCGGGATCGGCTCGACGACGTGCGTGCCTGCGACCGATCGCAGCTCGCTCACCTGCTGGATGGCGACCTGCGCGCGCCCGTCCGCGACCGCCTCGGCCGTGAGGCCCGCCGGGAACCGCACGGCGCGCTCGTCCAGGCGGTCGAGCACCTGACGCTCGCGCATCGTCTCCGCGAAGTGCAGGCCGCTGGCGCCCGACAGCGAGTAGGCCACCGCGGAAGCGGCGAGGAGGTAGTCCAGGAACGCCTGCGCCGACTCCCCTGCCGGCCCTGGATCGCTCGGCCGTCGCGCGTAGCCGACGGCCGAGACGGCGATGTCGGTGACCGACGCGGGGTCGAGGACCCCCTGCTCGCCCAGCTCGCGCACGGAGGCCGCGACTCCGAGGAACAGGTCGGGGCGATCACCGGCCGCGATGCGGTCGAGCAGGACCGTGGTGGGCTCGAACACCGTGCGCACGGCCTCGCCGGGATGCTCGCGCTCGAACGCGGGGATGAGCGTCTCGACGAGGGGCTGGCGGACGACGAGTCCGCTGTAGAGGGTGATCATCGGATCAGTTCTCCTTCCTGGGACGAGCGCGGCGCGAGGGCGGCCGGTTCGCCCGCTCCCCCGTGGGGGAACGCGATGTCCGCGAACAGGTCGGGCCCGCCGAAGTTGCCTGACTTCAGCGCGAGGTGCAGGTCGCGGCGCACGTCATGGATCCACGGCACGCCGGCGGCCGCTTCCCGCCCGACGATCGCGGTGCGCGTGCCGAGCGCCTTCACGACCTCGCCGGAGGTCTCGCCGCCGGCGATCAGCATGCGACGCAGTCCGCGCTCGGCCAGCCCGAGCGCGATCAGGCCCGCCGCCTTCTCGTAGAGCTCGCCGGCGTCGGGGACGCGCGGGTCGCGTTGCGTCGCCGGGCGCGATGAGTAGATCAGCGCGGAGGATCCGTCCGGTCGCGCGTCCCACCATGCGAGCGCTCCGGCTGCGAGGTCGGCCGCACTCTCCCCCGGTTCGGCGACGAGGCGGAAAGCATCGCCTCCCGCTTCGCGGAAGCGCGTGATCTGCTCGAGCGTGCGACGGGAGCAGCTGCCGGCGATCAGCGCCGTCGGCCCCTCTCCGGGGGCGGGCAGACGACGGTGCGGATTCGCGCCGCGACGGGCGATGGCTCCGATGAGTCCCGCCGACCCCGCGGACAAGGGCGCGTCGTGCACGGCGGCCGCGATCGCATCCAGATCCGTCTCGTCGACGGCGTCGGCCACCAGGTGCGCCACTCCGGCGGCGGATGCTGCGGCGATCTCGGCGGCGACGGCGGCAGCCCCGGCGCGAACCGTCGGCAGCGCGACCGTCGCGACCGGTCCCGTCACCTGGGGCTCCAGCAAGCGGGGCAGCGAGGAGTCGCGCATCGGAGTGATCGGATGCTCGCGCATGTGCGTCTCGTGCAGCGGATCCGCGCCCACGAACAGATGGCCCTGATAGACCGTGCGTCCGTGCAGGGGCGCCGCCGGGGTGGTCACGACGAGCTCCGCACCGAGCTGCCGGGCCAGCGCCTCTGTGACGGGGCCGATGTTGCCGTCCGCCGTCGAGTCGAACGTCGAGCAGTACTTGAGGTAGAAGCGCGCGACGCCCATCCGTTTCAGTGCTTCGAGGGCGGCAAGACTCTGCGAGACCGCCTCGGCGGGATCGATCGAGCGCGTCTTCAGCCCGATGACGATCGCGTCGGCGTCGTGCTTCTCGCCGTCGAGGTCGAGCGACAGCGCGAGCATCGTCCGCAGGCCCGCGCGGCTCAGCGCCGCTGCGACGTCGGTCGCACCGGTCACGTCGTCGGCGATCACGCCGATCATGTGCGATCCCTCACGGTGGAGGAGAGCTTGCGCGCAGCGGCCGCCGGACCGTCGAGCACAGGAGCGTCGAACCGCGCGGCGATCGCCGCGGCCGCGGGAGCCAGCGAGAACTGCGCGAGGACGATCAGACCGCGTTCGCCCCCCGCCTCCTCGATGGCGGCGATCAGCGCGCTCTCGAGGGACTCCTGGGGAAGGGGCTTCGCTGCGGCAGGGACGACGAGCGTACGCAGCTCAGGCGACCGTCCGGCATCCGAGAACGCGGCACCGAGTCGTTCAGCGCTGTCCGCGGCTGCGGATTCGAGGGACGCGACGAGCAGCACCGTCGCCGGGTCCTTCGCGATGGCCTCCTCGAACAGCGGCCCGTCCGCCGAGAGCACGGCGACGCCGTCGACGTCCGCGTCGCGCACCTCGGCGCGACCGCCGTACTGCGAGCACGTGAGCAGGACTCCGTCGGCCCCGTCGGCGATCGCCGCCTCGATCATGCGATCCATCCGCGAGGCGAGGCGTTCCGTGATCCCGCCCTCGGCCTGCGCGTCGGCGAGCAGCCGATCATCGAGCAGGTTCCAGACGACACCCGTCGGGAACGCCGACTTCATGGCGGCCGCGGCCGGCGCGATCGCCAGGGGGGTCGCGCTGATGAGTGCGATCCGGGGACTGTTCATCGTGCGATCCTCTCGATCCAGGTCAGACCCGCCTCCGTGCCGGCGATCGGTCCGTACTCGCAGCCGATCCAGCCGGCGTAGTCGCTCGCCGCGATCCGCGCGAGCACGCGCTCGTATGCGATCTCGCCGGTGCCCGGCTCGCCCCTGCCCGGATTGTCGGCGATCTGCACATGGCCGATATGCGGAAGCAGCGTCTCGAATCGCTCGATGACGTTTCCACGATCGACCTGTGCGTGATAGACGTCGAAGAGCACGCCGACCGTCTCCGGCGCGACCGCCTCGGCGACGGCCGCCGCGGTCTCCATCGACGCGAGTCCGTATCCCGGCTGATCGCGCTTGTTGATGGGTTCGAGCACGATACGCACGCCGGCGTCGCGAGCCAGATCCGCCGCCCACGCCACGTTCGCCACGTACGTCGCGAAGGCGAGATCGGGGTCGGTGCGCCCCTCCCGGACGCCGGCCATCACGTGGACCACCGGTACGTCGAGCACGGATGCGTACTCGAACGCCCTGCGGACACCCGCGCGGAACTCGTCGCGCGCACCGGGCGCGAAGCCGGCACCCATCACGGTCGGCGACCCGGCGGGGCCCGCCGGAGTGTTGATCAGCGCTATCCGCACGCCCGCGGCATCGGCCAGCGCGCGGATGCGCTCGGCGGGCAGTGCGTACGGGGACGCGAACTCGACGGCGGTGAAGCCCGACGCGGCCGCCGCGTCGAAACGCTCTTCGAAGGGGCGCTCGGTGTACATCCACTTCAGGTTGGCCGCGAAGCGCAGCTGCCCGGCCGGGGAGTCGACGATCACACCGGCACCGCCGAGTACCCGGGATTGACGACGTGCTGCGCCGCATCCGTCCGGGTGAGCACGCCGATCACGTTGGCGGCCGCCATCCGGCCCGACTCCTCACGCGCCTCCCGCGTCGCGCCGGCGACGTGCGTGGTCGCGACGATGCCTGGAGTGCGCAGAAGCGGACTGTCCTGCGGCAGCGGCTCGACGGCGAACACGTCGAGGGCGGCGCCGCCGATCACCCCGTCGCGCACGGCGTCGACGAGCGCATCCTCATCGACGATGCCGCCGCGGGCCGTGTTGATCAGGATCGCGTCGCTCTTCATCATCGCCAGCCGCCGGGCATCGATGAGGTTGCGCGTGGAGTCGTCGAGGAACAGGTGCAGAGTGACGAAGTCCGCCTCGGCGAGCAGGCCGTCGAGGTCGGCTCGGCGGATCCCGTTGGCCACGGCGAAGCCCTCGTCGAAATACGGATCGTAGGCGATCACGCGCATGCCGAAGCCCGCGGCGATCAGGGCGACGGCCTTGCCGATCGAGCCCAGGCCCAGGATGCCCAGCGTGGTTCCGCGCAGCTCCCGGCCTGTGGGCTGCTGCCAGGCGCCGCTGTCGAGGTTGCGGACGCTCTCCGGCACTCGGCGCGCGGCGGCGAGCATCAGCGCGAACACGTGCTCCGCCACCGCCTGGCGGTTGGCCCCCGCGGTGATGCACACCGGGATGCCTCGGCCGGTCGCCGCCTCGACATCGACGCTGTCGTAGCCCACCCCAGTGCGCACGATGATCTCGAGCCGGTCGGCCGCCGCGATGTCGGCGGCATCCAGCGGGCGGGTGCCGGCGATGATCGCCCGCACGCCGGTGAGAAGGCTCCGACGCTCGTCGTCGGGGAGCAGATCCGGCTCTGGCTCGTGGCGCGTCGACAGTCCGGCGGCCTGGAGCTGTCGATCGACCTCGTCGCCGGGGTGCAGGTACGCGGTCGTGACGAGGACGTCGACGGTCACCAGATTCCTCCTTCGTAGTCGGAGGCGGTGAACCCGCCCCCGTGGAATGCGGGCTCGGGGGCGTCGAGATCGACGCCGCCCGCATGGTCGGCGGCGTCGTCACGCGGCACGAAGCCGATCACGTCCCACCCCGATGCGCCGTTCCACCACTTCTCGGAGTTCGCCGAGCATCCGTACACGATCTGGCAGCCGACGGGTCCGCTCTCGATCGAGCAGCGGATCAGCTCAACGGCATCCGGCCAGCTCAGCCACAGCCCGAGCTGGCGCCTGTCCTCGGGAGCCGGTCGCATGGTCCCGATGCGCAGCAGGACCGACTCGATCGCCCACTTGTCGTGGTACAGACTGGCCAGCGCCTCGCCGAACGCCTTCGAGACCCCGTAGTAGGTGTCCGGCCGCAGCGGCGCGGTCTCATCGAGCACCTCATGTGCGGGATGGAATCCGACCACGTGGTTGGAGCTCGCGTACACGACGCGCCGCACACCCGCCCGTCGCGCGGCTTCGTAGACGTGGTAGGTGCCGTCGATGTTCGCCGCGCGGATCTGCTCGTAGGACGCCTCGTCTGCGATGCCGCCGAGGTGGACGATCACGTCGACTCCGGCAGCGGCGGCGGTGAGCCGATCGAGATCGGCGAGGTCGCCGAGCACGACCTCCTCGCCCGCGCGCAGCGGCTCGTCCGGCATGCTCCTCGCATAGAGCACGACGCGGTCGTAGCGGCCCGCCAGACCCTCGCGGATGACTCGGCCCATGCGGCCGGTCCCCCCTGTGTAGAGCACTGTGGTCATCATCGTCCCTTCCTGCACGGCTCAGCCGATGCTGCGGTCCTGCTCACCGCCGGTGGCGTCGGCGAAGTAGCCGATGCGTGCGCGCTGGG
>Ga0182739_1001330_pt1 | contig 26480 bp, 26 predicted proteins | sample eDN5th30CBELigBY_FD_128873 | JGI IMG/M metagenome (GOLD analysis project Ga0182739, IMG submission 128873) | Enriched backyard soil microbial communities from Emeryville, California, USA - eDNA 5th pass 30_C BE-Lig BY (version 2) (version 2) | ecosystem: Environmental > Terrestrial > Soil >... | reverse complement strand
CCCGCCGGGCAATGCGAGCGCGAGCGCAATCGAGATGCCGCCGCGCACGCCGCCGACCACCAGGATCGAATAGGACCCGGGCGGCAGGCTTTTCCCGCGCCTCAGGGCCAGCATGGGAAGGCCTACGGAGATTGCCCGTGCGGCGAGGGTCAACGGCACCGCCACCACGCCGATGAGGAGAAGGCGCCAATCCTCCAGGATGACGATGACTTCGATGCCGATGAGAAGGAACAGCACGGCGTTCAGGGTCTCGTCGATCAGCGACCAGAACTTGTTCACGTGATCGCGCGTGTTGTCGCTCATGGCGAGGCGCCGGCCGTGATTGCCGATGATGAGCCCGGCGACCGCCATGGCGATCGGGCCGTTGACACCGAGACTGTGGGCCAGGGCATAGCCGCCCATCACCAGGGCGAGGGTGATGAGGACCTCGAGATTATGGTCGTCGATCGACCGCAAGGCCAGGAAGGCCGCCCAGCCGGCGATGAAGCCCAGTGCCGCGCCGCCCAGGGCCTCGACGGCGAACAGCCGGCCGGCTCCTGCCGCGCTCACTTCCTCCGCCCCCGTCGCCATGCCCAGAAGCAGGGTGAACACCACGATGCCGACACCGTCGTTGAACAGGCTCTCGCCGGCCACCGTCGCTTCCAGGGCGGCCGGGACTTTGGCCGACTTCAGAATCCCCAGGACGGCAACGGGATCGGTCGGGCTGATCAGCGCGCCGAAGACCAGGCACCAGATCAGCGGCAGGCCCAGTCCGGCCAGCCCGAGCGCCAGCCAGGCTGCGCCGCCGATGAGGGCGGTCGACGCGAGCACGCCGCAAACGGTGATGAGGCCGATCGCCCAGGCCGAGCGCCGCATCGTCTGAAGGTCGATGTGCAGGGCGCCGGCGAACAGCAGGAAGGACAGGAGTCCGTCCATGACCGTCGCGTGGAAATCGATGGACCTGATGCTCTCGATGAGTTCGCGCGCGTGTGTGAGCCCGGGCCACAAGGCGTTCACGGCGACGATGGCGAGCGAGGCCAGGGCGCCCATGATGGTCAGGCCGGTCGTCTGGCGCAGTCCGATGAAGCGGTGATTGACGTATCCGAACACGGCCGCACAGACGACGACCGCTGCCGCGAGGTCGAAGGGCCCCAGGGCGCTCACGTGGCGTCGCTCAATCGTTGTCGCAGGGAACGGCGCAGTCCCAGAAGCCGGGCGCGGTCCTTACCCTCCGCAGCCGCAATCACGGCGTCAAGGGCCGAGGCGAGCGCCCTCAGTACATCGGAGTCGGTTCCTGCATAGAGTGCCACGGCACCAAACGCGCCGACTGCAACGGCTTCGAACGAGACAGGCTCGGCCACAATGCGCAGCCGGCCTTCATCGTCATGCCGGCAGCGCGAGGGCGTCCTGCGCTCGGCCAACCGGACCAGGGCCTCGCGCAGCCGGTCGATGCAGTAGAGCGCAGTCGTCGGGTCGTTGATGCCGGGGGAGAGGGCGCGCTGGGCGATCTCCACGATTCTCCGGATCGAGAAGTCGAGGTCCTGATAGGGCGTGCGTTCGATTCCGACGATGACGGTCGAGCGCAGGGCGTCGAGTTTCTCTTCGCCGGGGGCCTTCGTCGCGAGGATCCGCAGCAGCGGATCTCGTTCGGTCACGAAGGTACCGGGCCGCGCCACGACGTTGATGACGAGATTCTCCTCGGATGCCAGGCGAAGCAGCGAGCTGCTGTCGACGGACTGGACGTAGCCACTGGCTTGCGGCCGGACGATCAGACCCGGTTGGAAATCCGGAGGCTCCCCGCCCGTCTCCGGTTCCTCATCCCCCAGGCGCTCGGGAAACAGACGATCGATCGTGGCAGCGGTTTCATCTGCCAGCGATGCGAGCAGCGTCTCGATGCGGATCGAACTGGCAGTGTGGTGGATGAAGTAGATCAGCACGGCGAGACCGGCGACGGCCAGCACGACACCGATCGCCACGGCCAGATGCGGCACGAAGCTCGACCCCTCGACGCCTTTCACGGTGCGCAGGACGAGCAGGCAATAGACGAATGTGCTGATGAAGGTGCCGAGCACGAGCTGATTGCCGCGGTCGCGCATGAAGTTGCGCAGCAGGCGCGGGCCGAACTGCGAGGAGGCGAGCTGCAGGGTCAGCATGGTGATCGAGAAAGTGAGGCCGGCGACCGTGATCATCGAGGTCGCCACCGCCGACAGGATGGCGCGTGCCCCCTCCGGCCCGAACAGATAAATGAAATCGAAGCGGCCGTAGGCGTCGGCCTCCATCGCCGCGTCCAGCTGGACCGCTGCGAATGAAAGGATCACCGCGCCCGCCGCCATGAGGCTGGGGAGGAACCAGAAGCTGCCCCGCAGGAGCTCCCAGATGGAGACAAGCCGGGTGACGGACAGAAATGCGCGCATCGGGATTCAACGCACGAAGCCGATAATTGCTCCCAGGCCGCGAACGCCTTGAAAAGGCGTTTACGCTCGTGCCGGCAGCGCGCCCTTGGCCGCGCGAATCTCGGCGACGGCGCGGTCCCACGCGGCGAGGCGTTCGGGCCCGGCCGGGTGCGTATCCAGCAGGCCGGTGTCCTTGCGTCCAGAGGCACGCGCCATGGTGACGAGCAGCCCGCGCGCCTGGTCGAGGTCGACGTTCGAGCGATAGAGGATCACCGCCGCGAGATAGTCGGCCTCGCGCTCCTGCTCCTTGGAATAGGAGATGCGGCCGATCGCGCCGCCAACCTGGGCGCCGGTGTCCATCGCCGAGCGCGTGATCTGGCCGACATAGGGGCTGCGGTAGGCGGCCGCGGCGCCGGCGGCGCCCAGCAGGATGGCGCCGATCAGCGAGCCGGTCGTCGTGTTGCGCTTGTTCGCGGCGAGGTGGTTCGCGGCCTGATGGCCCATCTCATGGGCGAAGACGAGGCAGACTTCCTCCTCGTTGGATGCATATTCGACGACGCCGCGGTTGATGAAGATCGACCCGTTGGCGCCCGCGCCGGCATTGATCGAGCGGTTCGAAGAGGCGGTCACCCGCCAGTTGCAGATGCCGACGTTCATCTCGCGGCATGTCTGTTCGGCCGTCGGTCGGATGCGGGCGAGCGCCGAGCGCAGGATTTCGTCGACCTGTTCGTCGGTCAGCGCGCGACGTGCCGGTGGCCCTCCCGCGCTCTGCACCTCGCTCTGTGCCAGGCTGAGATGGCTGTTGCTGACCTGTGGCAACTGATGCACCGCTCCGGCACAGCCGCACACCATGCAGGCGCCCCCGAGCGCGAAGAACGATCGCCGATTCATGGACGCCCCCGAGCGCCGCCCCCGGTTGCAGCGTGCCGGTCGACGCTACCGAGACGTAGGGCGGCGAGTCAACATCGTGGGCGCGCTACCGCCCATGCTCGCCCGCCAGGTTCGCGGGACGCATGATCAGGAAGGCGCCGAGCGCGAGCAGCATGAGGACGGCGACGGCGAGGAACGCCAGGCCCCAGGCCATCGGCGACATGCCGCCCGCGAGGTCGAGGGTCCAGCCGACGACCAGGGGGCCGACGAAGCCGCCCGCGTAGCCCAGGGTCGAATGCACCGCCAGGGTGGCGCCGCGCCGCGCCGGCTCGGCGTTGCCGGCTGCACCCGCGGTGACCGAGGAGGAATCGAGCCACACGACGACGCCATAGGCGATCACCAGGAACACCGCCAGCCAGTAACTGGTCGATCCGGCAAAACCCACGATGGCCGCGAAGCCGATCGACAGGATCATCGCGGTGGCGACCAGGCGGCGGCGGCCGAAGCGGATCGAGGCTTCGTTGCCCAGCACGCTGGCGGCCGTGCCGAGCAGCGCCATCACCGTGACGACCAGCGCCGGCGAGAGCGTGCCTTCGGTGACGCCGGTGCTGCCCGCGACGAAGGCCAGGAACGCCACGCCCCAGCCGCGCAGCGCGCTCATTTCGAGCGTGTGAACGCAGTAGACGACGGAATAGGCGAAGGCCGAGGTGTTGCGGACCACAGGGCGGAAATCGAACAAGGCGCCTTGCGTTTTGGCGCGTGGCGACAGTGTCTTCGGCGGCACCGACAGCGCCACCATCGTCCAGGCGATCGCGGCGGTGAAGGCGGAGAAGGCGAAGGTCCAGCGCCAGCCGAACTGGTCGGCCAGCACGTCGCCCAGCAGGTAAGACACGGCGCCCGAGATGCCGATGCTCGCGGCATGCCCGGTGACGGCGCGCGACATGAGCTTCGAATCCACCTGGTCGGCCAGCAGCTTGAGGCCGGTCATGTAGGTGCCAGCCCAGCCGATGCCGGCGAGCGCGCGCGTGAAGAAGGCCGACCAGAAGCCGTCGGCGAACAGGCCGAACATCAGGTGACCGGCGACGGTGCAGGCGACACCGAACAGATAGACCCGCTTGCCGTCGATCCGGTCGGTGAGTGTGACCAGCACCGGCACCGCCACCATATAGGCGCCGAAGAAGATCGCCGTGATCCAGCCCGCCTCGCTGTTGCTGAGGCTCCAGCGCTGCATCATCTGCGGCAGCAGCGCCGGCCAGAAACCGGCGCCGATCTGCACGAAGATCTGCGCTGCGCAGACGATCGCGACCAGGCGCGCGCCGGACATCGTCTTAGTCGGCATGGCTCGCTGTCGGTTGCGGTACGGGGATCATCCAGAGGGCAGCGAATGCGGTGAGGCAGAGCGCTGAGGAGATGATCAGGACCCCTGCGCCGAGTCGGTCGATCAGCAGGGCGAAGACGAAGGGTGCGCCGGCTGAGAGGAAGCGCGACGGGGCGCCGAGCAGCCCCAGCCGATAGCCGTAGCTCTTGGGTCCATAGAGCGCGAGAGGCACCGTGCCGCGCGCGATGGTGATGATGCCGTTGCCCATCCCGTGCAGCACGGCGAAGATACTGGCCGCGACGCCGCCGCCCAGGCTGAGCAGGATCGCGCTGCCCACCGGATGCGTCGTAGTCGCGAGGCGGCCCGACGTCAGGGGGTGCAGGTGGCGCAGCGGCCCGGCCTCCAGCATGCGCGCTGCCACCTGCGCCGGGCCGATCAGCGCGCCGGCCGCGATGGCCTGCGTGGGCGTGGCACCGGCCGCTTCCATGACGCGTGGGAAGTGCGCCGCCATGCCCGACGAGACGATCCACGCGCCGGAGAAGGCGATGGAAAGCAGCACCATCGTGCGATCGAACGGTACCGGCTCGTCGACCGCCTTCAGGGTGGTGGCGAGATCGGTCGGACGCGGCAGCAGGAAGGAATTGCACGGAAGGCCGATCACGACATGTGCAGCGGCCCACAGCAGGCAGGTCTCGCGCCATCCGATGGTACTGGCACCCCAGGCGGTGAGCGGCCAGGCGACGGTGCTGGCGAAGCCCGCCAGCAGGGTGATGCCGGTGATCGCGCCGCGCGCATCTTTGCCGTAGAGCCTTCCCAGCGCCCCGAAAGCGGCGTCGTACAGGCCGAGCCCCATGCCGATTCCCAGCAGGGTCCAGGCGATGGCGAAAGACAGGAACGACTGCGCCTGCGACAGCAGCACCAGTGCCGCCGCGAACAGCAGACTCGAGGCCGAGAGCACGCCGTTGCCGCCGGCGCGGTCGATCATCCGCCCGACCTTCGGACCGATCACCGCGGAGATGATCAGGGCCGCCGAGAAAGTGCCAAAAAACAGGTTGGTCGAGATGCCGATGTCGCGCGCCATCTGGTCCGCCAGCACCGCCGGCAGATAGTAGGTGGAGCCCCAGGCCAGCGTCTGCGCGGTTCCCAGGACGATGATCGTCGAAAGCCGGCGGCGATCCATCACGAGGCTTTGGGCCCGGCGCAGCAGCCGGTGGCGGCCGGTGCCGCCTTGGCCGGCGCACAGCATCCTGCTGCAGCGGCCGCCAAGGCCGGCGCGCCGTTGCAGACACCGGTCTCCGGCAGCACCAGTTCGACCCGGCAGGCAGCGTCATGGTCGCCCGCCAGCTCGGCCGCGATCGAGCGGACCTGCTCGTAGCCCGTCATCATCAGGAAGGTCGGCGCGCGTCCGTACGACTTCATGCCGGCGAAATAGAAGCCCGCTTCGGGCTGCGCCAGCTCGCGAGCGCCGTGCGGGCGCACCGAGCCGCAGCTATGTTCGTTGGGATCGATCAGCGGCGCCAGCGCCGGCGGGCATTCGAGCGCCGGATCGAGCGACAGCCGGATCTCACGGAGGAAGTCGAGGTCGGGCCGGAAGCCGGTCGAGACGACCAGTTCGTCGACCGCTACGTGGCGGCCCGGGCAGCCCGCGCCCGAGACGACGATCCGGTCTCCGTCGCGGGCGATGCGGTTCACGCGGAAGCCGCTCTCGACCGAGAGATTGCCGCTCGCCACCAGCGCGGAGAAGGCGGTGCCCAGTGCGCCACGCGCCGAGAGCTGGTCGGCCGCGCCGCCGCCGAACGACTTCTCCGGCGCTTCGCCGCGCAGCAGCCAGACGATCTGCGTGGCGGGCTCCTGCTCCTTCAGTTTCGCGAGATCGAGCAGGGTGCCGACGGCGGAGTGGCCGGCGCCCAGTACGGCCACGCAGCGGCCCTCATAGCGCGGCCGGTCGCGGCCCAGCATGTCGGGCATGCCATAGGCAATGCGGTTCTGCGCCTCGCGCTCGCCGATCGCGGGCAGGCCGTTGGCGCCGGCCGGGTTGGGCGTGAACCAGGTGCCGGTCGCATCGATCACGGCGTCGGCGCGCAGCACCTCCGGGCCCTTGCCATTCTGGTAACGGATCTCGAAGGGCGCGGCGTCGCGGCCGCGTGTCTTCACCTTGTCGAAGCCCGCGCGGCCGATCGCCGTCACCAGGCTCCGGGTACGGATATGGTCCTTGAGCGGCGTGCGCGTGGCCAGCGGCTCGAGATACTGCTCCGCCAGCTCGGCACCGGTCGGGTAGTGGTCGGGCTGCGGCCGGTTCCAGCCGGCTTCGGTCAGCAGCCGCTCGCCCGCCTTGTCGATATTGTATTCCCAGGGCGAGAACATGCGGACATGGCCCCACTGGCGCACCGCATGACCGACCGTCGGACCGGCCTCGATCACGACGGGCTCCAGCCCGCTCTCCAGCAGATGCGCCGCCGCGGCGAGGCCCACGGGACCGGCGCCGATCACGGCGACCTTCTTCTTCGGGGTGATCGAATCGGGCATGTTAAATCTCCTATCTTTCTAGAATATTGGAAGGACCAGACGCAACAAATTCGTCATCTAGGCGACGCATGTCTTCCCCGCGGCCGGGCGCACGCCGTCGGCGCAGCATTCCTCGGCTAGGTAGGCGAGGAGCTCGTGCATCAACTCATAGTTGGCGTGGCAGACTAGGGTCGCGCCTTCCCGCACCTGGGTGACGAGGCCGACGATCACAAGAGACTTGATGTGATGCGACAGGGTCGAGGCCGCGACGTCGAGCTTGGTCTGCAGGCGCCCGACCGGCATGCCGTCGGCCCCGGCGCGCACCAGCGCACGGTAGATCTTCAACCGGGTGGGATTGCCCAGCGCTTCGAGGCGGGCGGCGGCATCGTCGAGCTTCATGAGTGAAACATAGGGTATCGCTGGCGCGAGTCAACTGTATTTCCAGAAATATAGAAATACCACTGGCTCCGAGAGGCATCTCAACCTGTCGTCGCGGGTGCCGGGTCGTTCCGGTGCGGATCGATGTCTTCGAGGAAGCACCCCAGTGTCGCGAGGCTCGTCTCGTATCCGTTCCGGCGGGCATGATCGGCGAACCGGTGCGGGTCGACGTGGATTTCGTGGATGACGTGGCCCGCTTGGCGTTCTTCGGCGGTACGCCCTCGGTACAGCTCCGCCCATGCATGGTGAGTGGCAGGCGCCTCGCGGACGAGTTCCCGAAAAACGTCGTAGTCGTGCGAGGCCACGAGCGGGACATGGTAGACGACTGTCGACATAACGACTCCATCAGGACAAGCGATGGCAATGATCGGCATGATCAACCGATCGCCGGGCGGGCGTCGTTGATCCAGATCATCCTTTGGTGGGGAAGGTCGTCGACAGGCCGCTAGACCACCAAGCTTGCCAGCGCCGCGAGCCCTTCGGGCGGGCTCGCCTGCCAGGGCAGCATGTAGAGTTGTCGGGCGAGGCCCTGCTGAACCCTCGCGATCTGTGTGCGCTCGCCGCGCAGACGCCTGACGAGCAGCGGATCGTGCGTGCCGCTTCCCACCAAGCTTCGATTGATGACCCACGCAAACGGCTCGATGTGCGCCCGACGCAGATCCTCCTGCAGCGCGGCCGCCTCGGATACCGGCGTGGTTTCCGGGAGCGAGACCAGGATGATGCGCGAGTAGTCGGGATCCTGCAGACGCATGAGCGGCGTCACGACCCGGCCCTGGGCGCGGGTGCCGATGTTCCGTGTCATTTCGCGATGGTAGGCGCCGGCGGCATCCATCAGCAGCAGCGTGTGACCCGTGGGCGCGGTATCGAGCACCACGAAGGCGCTGCGGGCCTCCATCACGATGCGCGAGAAGGCATGGAAGACCGCGACTTCCTCCGTACAGGGCGAGGCCAGATCCTCGCGCAGCAACGCAAGGCCCGCCTCGTCGAGATCCGCGGCGCGGGATGACATGACCTTGGCAATGTAGCGCTGCGTTTCCTCGCGCGGATCGATCCGGTCAACCCGGAGGCCGTCCATCGCCGCGCCGAGCGTCGACGCGACATGGGCGGCCGGATCGGTGGTGCTGAGGTGAACGCCGTGTCCACGCTTCACCAGGCCCACCGCCAGCGCGGCGGCGATGGTGGTCTTTCCGACGCCGCCCTTGCCCATGACCATGATCAGCCCGCGGCCGGCCGATGCGAGTTCGTCGACCAGCCGGCCCAACCCGGGAATCGCAAGCGACGCCGGCGATTCCTTCGCGACGGCATCGACGGGGCGTTCCGGCTCGCCGCCCAGCACCTGTCGAAGCGCATCTAGTCCGACCATGTCGAAGGACCGCAGCGGTATCCGGTCCTGCGGCAGTGTGCGTAGGGATTCCGGCAGACCGTCGAGGACCTGGCGGCTGAGCGCCTCGATCGATCGCGCCACCGCATCGCCGGGATCGGTCGCCGCGAAGACGCCGTTGATCGCCAGGTACTGGTTGCCGAGCCCGAGCGCCCGAAGCTCGGCACTGGTTCGCGCGGCCTCGCGCATGGCGCCGCGATCGGGACGGCTGACGAGCACGATGGTCGTGCTCTGCGCATTACCCAGGGTCGCCAGCGACGCCTGGAATCGCTCCTCCTGCATCTTGAGGCCGGAATGCGGGCCGAGGCACGAGGCTCCCCTGTCGTTGCCCTTCAGGAATCCCGTCCAGGCGCGGGGCAGGCTGAGGAGACGTAGCGTGTGCCCGGTGGGCGCGGTGTCGAACACGACGTGATCGAACGCCTCGGCGCGGGTGGCCAGCAAGCCGACGAACTCGTCGAAGGCGGCGATCTCCGTCGTGCAGGCGCCGGAGAGCTGTTCGCGTACCGCGGCACGTTCGGCCTCGGTGGCTCCCGCCCCGAGCTGTTCCAGAACGCGCTGCCGATAGGCCTCTGCCGCGGCTTCCGGATCGATGTTCATCGCCGACAGGCCGCGCGCGCCGGGCACCGGCTGCGGCGCATTCGACAGCGTCGTGGCAAACATCTCGTCGAGGTTCGACGCCGGGTCGGTGCTGATCAGGAGAACCGATCTCCCACGATCGGCGAGCGCGAGGGCCGTGGCGCAGGCGAGCGTCGTCTTCCCGACACCGCCCTTGCCGGTGAAGAACAGGTGGCGTGTGGGCGCCCTGAGGAGTCCGAACGGGATACTGGATGGCATGTCTTCACTCCGGGCATGGCAGCCTGCCGATCGTGAAGAAGGCATGGCGCAGACCGTCGCGCCTTGCGCCAGCGCAAGAGCGCGCCGATTCGATCGGCTCAGGCCGCGCGCCCGACGGTCCGGATGTCGCCCCGGTGGGACGGCAGCAGGAAGGTGATGGCCCAGCAGACGAGCAGCATCGCCGCCGAGCCGCCGAGGCAGAAGCCGATGCCGCCCCACTGGTAGAACAGCCCGGAGAGGAGCGTGCCGGCGAGGCGGCCGCAGGCATTGGCTGCGTAGTAAAAGCCCACGTCCTCGGCCGCCTTCTCCGACCCGGCATAGGCCAGGATCAGGTACGAGTGCAGCGAGGAGTTGACGGCGAAGGGCAGGGCGAAGATCGCCAGTCCCACCACGACGACGAGATCGGGTCGTAGATCGAGCGGACCGTTCAGGACGAGCGCGATCGCCAGCGGCACGGCGAGCAGCAGGCCCGCCCAGAGGCGCGCGCCCGGCACTTCGCGGCTGAGACCGTCGGCGCTGCGCGGCACCAGCGCCGGGGCGATGGCCTGCAGGCCGCCATAGACGATGGTCCAGGCGGCGAGGAACGCGCCCACCTCCACGAACCGCCATCCCGAGGCGTAGAGGAACACCGGCAGGCCGACGACGAACCAGACGTCGCGCGCGCCGAACATGAACACGCGCGCCGCGGCGAGAAGATTGACGCCTGCGGACTTGGCGAACAGCTCGCGTATGGTCTTTGACGCCTTGGCCTTGCCCAGGTCGCGAGGCAGCAGCAGCAAGCCGGCCAGGAGGACGAGGAGCAGCGCACCCGCCATCAGCCAGAGCGCCGCGCGGAAGCCTGCCGCCTCGAGCAGCAGACCGCCCACGAAGAAGCCCAGGCCCTTCATGGCGTTCTTCGAGCCGGTGAACCAGGCCACCCACTTGAAGAGGCGGCCCGCGCCGTCGCCCGCCGTCGCCTTGATGGCCGACTTGGAGGCGGTCTTGGTGAAGTCCTTGGCGAGCCCGGCCAAGCCTTGCGCGACGACCACCCAGGCGATGGAGAGGAAGGGGCTCCAGGCCGGATCGAGCGCCGACAGCAGGAACAGGCTGGCGATCTGCAGCAGCTGGCCGGTCATCATCATGCGCGGGATGCCGAAGCGCGTGGCCAGCCAGCCGCCGGCGAGATTGGCGACGATGCCAGCGAACTCGTAGAGCAGGAACAGGAAGGCGAGGGTGAACGGCGAGTAGCCGAGCCTGAAGAAGTGCAGCAGCACGAGCATGCGCAGCGTACCGTCGACCAGGGTGAAGCCCCAGTACGACGCGGTGACGATCAGGTAGTCACGCGCCTTCGTTCCCATCACGAGCCCCTTCTCATGTGCCCGCGTCGATTACCTTCCGGGCGAGGTCGACCATGCGGCAGACATAGCCGACTTCGTTGTCGTACCAGGCATAGACCTTGAGCAGCGTGCCGTCGGTCACCATGGTGCTGGGCGCGTCGACGATCGAGCTGCGGGTGTCGTCGCAATAGTCCGCCGACACGAGAGGCCGCGTCTCATAGCCCAGGATGCCGGCCAGCGGCCCCGCCGCCGCGATCCGGAACAGCTCATTGACCTCGGCTTCGGTCGTGGACCGCCCGAGTTCGAACACGCAGTCGGTCAGGCTGGCGTTGAGGACCGGCGCGCGGACGGCATGGCCGTTCAGCTTCCCCTTGAGTTCGGGATAGATGACCGTGATCGCCGTGGCGCTGCCGGTGGTCGTCGGCTGCAGCGACAGCATGGCCGAGCGCGCACGGCGCAGATCCTTGTGCGGCGCGTCGACGACCACGTTGGTGTTGGTCGGCGCATGGATGGTCGTGATCTGGCCGTGCCGGATGCCGATCGATTCGTGCACGACCTTGACCACCGGCGCCAGGCAGTTCGTGGTGCAGGAGGCCGCCGTCAGCAGGTGATGACGATCGGGCTCGTAGAGATGGTCGTTGACCCCCAACACGAGGTTCAAAGCCCGTTCGTCCTTGACCGGTGCCGCCACGATCACCTTCTTCACGCCGCGATCGAAGTAGGCGTGCAACTGCTCCGGCTTCAGGAACTTGCCGGTGCATTCGAGCACCACGTCGCAGCCCAGTTCGCCCCAGGGCACGTCTCCCGGCGAGGCCGCGGCGCTGAAGCCCAGATAGGTGCCGCCGACCGCCAGCCCGCGCTCGCCATCGAGTTCGAAAGAGGTGTGCCAGCGGCCGTGCATGCTGTCGAACTCGAGAAGATGCGCGGTGGCCGCGGCACCTCCCTTGATTTCGTTCAGGTGCACGACCTCGAGGCGATTGTCGCGCCGCGGATCGTCGACCGGACGTGGCACGCCGCCGAACGCGGCCCGAAGCGCAAGCCGGCCCATGCGCCCCATGCCGTTGATGCCGACCTTCATGGCCTTCTGCGCCCGCTCACGCGAGCGCTTTGGCGGAGTCGCCGATTTCGTCGAGGCGCTTCTTGAGCGCCATCCGGTCGAGCGATGGATAGGGCAGGTTGACGAAGATCTCGAGGCGCCGGCGGATCATGCCGTAGAGTTCGTTGATCATCGTGGCGCACTCCACCTCCGATCCCATAAATTTGGCGGGATCGGGCAGCGGCCAGGCGCCGGTGACGGGCCGCTCGCCGAAGTCGGGGCACTGCTGCCCATCCAGCACGTCGCACAGCGTGATGACGAAATCCATGCGTGGGGCGTTCGGCCCGGTGAACTCGTCCCACGACTTGCAGCGCAGCCCCTCGACCTCGTGCCCGAGGGCGCGAAGCTTGGCGATCACCTCCGGCATCGGCTGCGCCGCCGGGTCGGAGCCAGCGGAGTAGGCGTTGAACCGGCCCTTGGCCACCTGCTCGAGGATGGCCTCGGCCATCAGCGATCGGGCGGAATTGTGCGTACACAGAAACAGGACGTTGAAGGCGGGAGTCATATGAACCTCGGGTGGATCGTCGGGCAGGAGCCGCGCCAGGTCGCCACAGAGGTCCGGTCGTCCGCCACAGCACGTCTCCGTCAGATAGCTGAAGAGCGCGCGCAAACCGGCGAAGCGGACCGCATAGATGATGTTGCGGCCCTGCCGGGTGGACTGGACGAGGCCGGACTGTTCGAGAGCGGCCAGATGGAACGACAGCGTCGAGGGCACCTGCCCAAGCGCGCTGGCGAGTTCGCCGGCCGCCATGCCGGACGCACCCCGGGTTGCCAGGATCCGCATCAGGTTGAGGCGGGTTTCCTGCGAAAGGGCGCTGAATCCGGCGGCGGCGTCCGATGATTCCATACTTCTCGAATAGTCCAATGATGTGACATACGTATTACGCAGTTGGCCGTCAGGAGTCGATGGCGAACCTCGGCAGATCGATCCGGAGACGGCCCAGATGTCCCTTTTTGAACGCTATCTGACCCTGTGGGTCGCCCTGTGCATCGTCGTCGGCATCGCGCTGGGGCATTTCTTTCCCGCGCTCTTCCAGGCCGTGGGAGGGGCGGAGGCGGCCCACGTCAACCTGCCGGTCGCGGGGCTGATCTGGCTGATGATCATCCCGATGCTGATCAAGGTCGACTTCGCCGCCATCGCCGAGGTGCGTCGGCACTGGCGCGGCATCGGCGTGACGCTGTTCATCAACTGGGCGGTCAAGCCCTTCTCGATGGCCCTGCTGGCATGGCTGTTCGTCGGCCATCTGTTCAGGCCGTTTCTGCCGGCCGACCAGATCGAGAGCTACATCGCGGGGCTGATCCTGCTGGCCGCCGCGCCCTGCACCGCGATGGTGTTCGTGTGGAGCAACCTGTCGGACGGCGAGCCCGACTTCACGCTGACCCAGGTGGCGCTGAACGACACGATCATGCTGCTGGCCTTCGCGCCCATCGTCGGACTGCTGCTCGGCCTCTCCGCCATCGTCGTGCCGTGGCAGACCCTGCTGCTCTCCGTCGTGCTCTACATCCTGGTCCCCGTGGTGTTCGCCCAGTTGGTGCGTCGTGTGGCACTGGCGAAGGGCGGCCAAGCGGGGCTCGACCGGTTGCTGGCGCGGCTGCAGCCCGCCTCGCTCGTCGCGCTGCTGGCGACGCTCGTCCTGCTGTTCGGCTTCCAGGGCGAGCAGATCATCGCGCAGCCGCTGATCATCGCCCTGCTGGCCGTGCCGATCCTGATCCAGGTCTATTTCAACTCCGGCCTCGCCTATCTGCTCAACCGCGCGGCCGGCGAGGAGCACCGCATCGCCGCCCCCTCGGCGCTGATCGGCGCCAGCAACTTCTTCGAACTTGCGGTGGCCGCCGCCATCAGCCTGTTCGGCTTCTCCTCGGGAGCGGCGCTGGCTACCGTGGTCGGCGTCCTCATCGAAGTGCCGGTCATGCTGTCGGTGGTGAAGATCGTGAATGCCAGCAAGGGCTGGTACGAATCCGGCGCCGCGGTGTCGCGTCGCCGTTGAGGGACGCTGTTGAGAGACATTAAGGCTTCGAGCGCTTCCACGGAAAGAACAGCTGCATCGCAGGCTGGAGCAGACCCCTGCGCGGGAGAAAGAGGCTGGCGACGAGGGCGACGCCCATGCTTCCCAGCCACAGCCAGAAGCCGAAATCGTGACTCACGATGCGACCGCCTGTCCAGCCGTTCGAGTGGAACTCGACCCGGAGGTGCCAGGGCGCGACCGCCAGACTCGCGCCGCACCACAGCAGGCTCGCCCACCGCGCGCTCCGGCACCAGAGCGCGGCCCATCCCATGAAAAGCAGAATGTTCGCCCACCAGGTGAAGAAGCCGTATTCCCCGCCGGTATTGATTTCGGCAGGCCAGAGCAGGGCGCCGAACAACAAGGCTGCGAAGGCCGATTCGCATGTCAGTCGGTCGTTGAAATGACAGAAGGCGGTTTGCGTCAGGCATGCCGCATAGAGGACGACGCTCAGGAACAGCAGAGGTCGGACGGCATCGACGGGTTTGGAGTCCATGACAGGTGTGCCGATCATCGTTCTGGCTTGACGTTAACGGACCCCTGTATTGCCCGCTAGGGTATGCGTTGCTCACTGCGGAACCGTCGCCGCACTCGCGGTTTCCCGATGAGCGACGGCTGCTATCCTCCGCCCGCGACAGGGAGCGTAGGAACAAATGGATTTTCAGGAACTGGTGCACAGCCGCCGCAGCACCCGCGGCTTCAAGGATCAGGCGATCCCGAAGTCGGTAATCGCCGAGATCATCGAGGACGCCAAGCGCGCGCCGTCGTCGATGAACAGCCAGCCGTGGCATGTCCATGTCCTCGCCGGCGCGCCGCTCGACGAGGTGCGTCGCCGCAATATGGAAGAGATGGTGGCGGGCAAGCCGTCGAAGCGAGACATCTTCACCCACGGCCCCTACGAGGGCGCCCATCGCGAGCGGCAGGTCGGTGTCGCCAAGCAGCTGTTCGCCGCCATGGGCATCGCGCGCGATGACAAGGCGATGCGCCAGGACTGGGTGCTGCGCGGTTTCCGCCAGTTCGACGCGCCGGTGTCGCTGGTGCTGACCTACGACCGCGTGCTCGATCCCGGCGCCACCTGCCACTTCGATCTCGGCGCGCTGTGCTACGGCATCGTGCTGGCGGCATGGGACCGCGGCATCGGTGCCGTCGTGAACGGCCAAGGCATCGCGCGCTCCGACATCGTGCGCGAGGTGGCGAGCATCCCCGACGACGAGGCGATCATGACCTGCGTCGCCTTGGGCTATCCCGACGAGACGTTCCCCGCCAACGCCGTGAAGTCGGAGCGCACGCCCGCCGAGGCGTTCGTGCGCTACGTCGGGTTCGACTGAAAGCGCGTCTCTAGCTCGAGGCGTTGCTCGTGCAGTTGGAGACGGCCTGGAGGACGGCCTCCATCGACTGGCCGGACAGGTCCCAGGTGTAGGTATTGCCGGCCAACGACACTTCGAGCCGCTTGGCCGCCATGAAGCGGTCGACGGTCGCATAGTCGAGCGGCACCGAAGCGCGATTCTTGTCGGCGGCGTTCGGGACGATCTGGATGGGCGGCTTGCCGTCGAAGCGGATCCGTAACGGCGTCTTGCCGCTGCCGTCGACGCCCGGCACGCTCATGAAATGCTGGCGGTCGGCAGTGAAGGCGATGCGCAGCATGCTGGCGCCGCTGCCCTTGCTGGCGGCACAGCGGTGGAACTTGCCGCCCTGGCTGATCTTGAGGATGGTGAAGGTGCCGACCTTGCCGACCTGCTGTTCGTGCCACTGCGCCGACGCGGTCGAAGCGAAGAAGACGACGGAAACGGCCGCGCAGAAGGCACTCGCGGCCTTCGGCGCATTTGCTCTGAAACGCATGGACTGACGATCTCCCCGAGTTCGTGCGCCCCGCACGCACGCCGGCCGACTCTACAAGGCGGCGAACCGGCCGACAACGATTGCAACCAGGAGGAACGCGCCCTTCATCCGCGGCCCATCGCGTAGAACTCGGGGTTCGGGCGCATGCTGGTGACGTTGGCCATGCGATTGGACAGGCCGAAGAAGGCGGCGATGGCGGCGATGTCCCAGACGTCTTCCTCGTCGAAGCCTTGCTTCTTCAGCATCTCCATGTCGTCGTCGCCGACCTGGTGGGCCGACTGGCTCACCTTCACGGCGAAGTCGAGCATGGCCTTCTGGCGCGCGGAGATGTCGGCCTTGCGATAGTTGATCGCGACTTGGTCGGCGATCAGCGGATCCTTGGCGCGGATGCGCAGGATCGCGCCGTGGGCGATCACGCAATATTGGCACTGGTTGAGGTTCGAGGTCGCCACCACGATCATCTCGCGCTCGGCCTTGCTGAGGTTGCCGGGCTTGTCCATCAGCGCGTCGTGATAGGCGAAGAAGGCGCGGAACTCGTCGGGGCGATGCGCCAGCACCAGGAAGACGTTGGGGATGAAGCCCGACTTCTCCTGCACCTTCTCGATGCGCGCGCGGATGTCAGCCGGCATGTCGGCGAGGGCGGGGACGGGGAAGCGGCTGATGGCGGGCGTCTTGGTGGACATATCGATCTCCGGAATTCTGCGTGCGCACGATGAGCACGCCTGTCTCCTCCTCTTCCTCGCCGCTGTCGAGAGGCTCGACGCCGCCTCTCTTCCTCACGCGACGGGTATCTCCCATTTCGGGTCGTCACGGTCGGCGGGCTTGCTCTTGCGAATGTGCCCGTCGAGTTCGATGTGCAGTTCCGAATAGCGTCCGTTACGCTTGCCCAGCACCTCGAAGTGCTTGGGCTTGCGGCGCGGTTTCGCGGTCGGCTCGTAGCCCGCCGTCCGTGCGGCGCGCAGCACCACCTCAGGGTCTGCCGGACCATGATGATGTTCATGATGATGTTCATGATGATGGTCGTCGTGGTGGGAATGATGATGAGGCTTGCCGTGCTCGATCGTCACGGTACGGCCGTCCAGGACGAGACGGAACACTTTCAGTTCGGAGGGTTTCATTTCACCCTCGAGCGAGACCGTGTCGCCGACGTTCAGGGCGACCCGGTCGAGCCCCTTCGGGGTGAGGTCGGCCAGAAGGGCGCCGTTTTTCGTCTGGACGACGAAGCGGTGCGAGAAGACGTGCAGGATCCTGCCTGAAACACTGACGTGACGGTCGGGCATTGCGAACTCCAGGACATGAGGGAGAGAGAAACGGCCCGAGCGAGTCCGGCTCGGGCCGCCAGGGGCGAAGGCTCAGCGCGGCGCGGGCGGCGGCGGCGGGCGACTGCCCGGACCGCGATCGGCTTCACGGCCGGGAGGCGGCGGGGGCGGGGGACCGAAGGCCTCGCTGCGGCCGTCGGCGCGCGACAGGACCTGCGCGGCGACGAAGCCGCGATCGAAGCGGCCCTGCACCGAGACCTGCTCGCCCTTGGTTACGACGGCACGCTCGTCCCCGCGCGGTCCAAGATCAATCAGCATGCGGCCGCTATCGTCCTCAAGGATGAATTTGTTGCCGTAGATCTCCGCGACGCTGCCCTTCACCGCGATCACGTCGGCCGGCTGCAGCTTGGCGATCGCCACCGGCGCGATCAGCATCACGAGCTGTGGCTGTCGGGGCGCCGCGACCGGCGGCGGGGGCGGAGCGACACCGGCCGCCGGGGGCGATGGCGGGGTCTGGGCGCCGGCAATGCCGCCGATGCCGGCGAGCAGCAGCGCGCCCGCAGCGACGGCCACGGCCCTGCCGCGACTCCTGCGGGATGAGGATAGAACGATGGCGTTGGTGGTCATGATCGCCTCCTGTATGTGTTGCGATGCCGTCAACATAGGAGGCGCCCCTAAATGCACGCTGAACCCCGCAGTTCAGCCTGCGTTCAGCTTCGGTGGCCTAACTCGGAAGGCATGAGCCACTGGCCTGAAGCGGGAATGCCATGAAGGTCCTCCTCGTCGAAGACGACGCGCCGCTCGCCGAACTGATCGCGCGCGCGCTGCGCGCCGAGAACTTCGCCGTCGACATCGCGGCCGACGGGCTCGACGGTCAACATATGGGCGAGACCGAAGCCTATGACGTGGCCGTGCTCGATCTCGGTCTGCCCAAGATACCGGGCGCCACGGTACTGCGCGCCTGGCGCAAGGCCGGCCGCCAGCTGCCGGTGCTGATCCTGACGGCGCGTGGCGGCTGGACCGAGAAGGTCGACGGCTTCAAGGCCGGCGCTGACGACTATCTAACCAAGCCCTTCCGGGTCGAGGAGCTGATCATGCGCCTGCGCGCGCTGGTGCGGCGCTCGACCGGTCACGCGACGCCGCGCATCGAGTGCGGCCCGGTCTCCTTCGACGCGCAGACCGGCGTATTCGAACTCGACGGATTGCCGCTCAAGCTCACGGCGCTGGAATGGCGGGTGCTCGAATGCCTGATCCTGCGCAAGGACGTGGTGGTGGAGCGCGGCGATCTCACCGAGAAGGTCTATCAGGGCGATGTCGGCACGGATTCCAATTCCCTCGAGGTCATCGTCGCGCGACTACGCCGCAAGATCGGTCGCGACGCGATCGAGACGGTGCGCGGCCGTGGCTATCGTCTGACCGCGGCGACGCCGCCGTGAAGGCCGACGCCTCGCTCGGCCGACGATTGCTGCTCGGCGCCGCGGTGTTCGTCGTCCTGGCGCTGGCCATCGCCGCCATCGTCATCGGTTTCGTGCTGCATCGCTTCGTACAGGGCCAGATTGACCAGCGCCTCGATACGCAAGTCAACTTCCTGGCCTCGACGGTGCGTGTCGCGGCGGACGGCGACCTCTCACTCGACGGCAGCGCCGACGGCCCGCCCTTCGATCGGCCGGGCCGCGGCTGGTACTGGCAGGTGAGCGGCCTGCGCAACCTGCTGCGATCGCGCGCGCTCGGCGACGATACGCTCGACGTCTCGGGCCTGCCGCTGCCCCCACCCCCTCCGCCGCCGCCTGATCGCACGGGATCGCCGCCACCGCCGCCACGCGCGGTACCGCCGCCGCGTCCGGCCGATGGACCCGGTCCGGGCGGCGAGGCACTGCATTACCGGATCCAGCATGTCGTGATCGATGGCGTGCCGGTCGAAATCGTCGCCACCGCACCGCGCGCCGCTGTGATGGGCCCGTTGCGCGAGGCGATGGTGACGCTCGGCCTGTCGCTGCTCGTGCTGGGGGCGGCGCTCCTGCTGGCCATCGTGCTGCAGGTGCGGCTGGGCCTGCGTCCGCTCGACCGGCTGCGCGGCGCCATCGCCGAGGTGCGTACCGGACGGAGGGCGACGGTGCCCGAGGAGCAGCCCGCGGAGGTGCGGCCGCTGGTCTCCGAGCTGAATGCGCTGCTGAAACAGAACGCCGCCAATCTGGAGCGTGCGCGTGCGCATGTCGCCAACCTGGCGCACGGGCTCAAGACGCCGTTGGCGACGCTCGGTGTCGCACTATCGGCCGGCGGCGACGGTGGCAGCGAGGACCGGCGGAAGCTCGCCGAACTCGTCGACCTGATGGAGCGGCGCATCCGCCATCATCTCGGTCGCGCGCGGGCCGCGGCGCTCGCCGGGCCAACGCGTTCGCAGACGCCGCTTGCCCCGGCGATCGCCGACCTGGGCAACGTTCTCGCCAAGGTTCATGCTGGGCGCGCCATCGCCTTCACCGCAGACATTCCGGCCGGACTGGCGGTGGCCTGCGAACCGCAGGATTTCGACGAGATCGCAGGCAACCTGCTCGACAACGCCTTCAAGTGGAGCACGACGTCGGTGACGGCGCGCGCCGTCGCCGAAGGGCGCTGGGTGCTGTTGCAAATCGATGACGATGGGCCGGGCCTGTCACCCGAACAGGTCACGCATCTGTTGAAGCCGGGACAGAGGCTCGACGAGACCGCGCCAGGATTTGGGTTCGGCCTGTCGATCACGCGCGAACTGGTCGACCTCTACGGCGGCAGCCTCAATTTCGCGACGGCGCCCCGCGGCGGCCTGTGCGTCAACCTTCGCCTGCCGACGGCCGGTGCGGGGTCCGCGCCATGAACGAGGCCGACCGTTACGTGAAGGCATGGGGAGACCGGCGGGCCCGGGTCCTCATGATCGTCGCGCTGACGTCAGGCGCGTGTCTCAGCCTGTTCGTCTGGCATCGTCCGTGGGGCGCGGGCCTGTGCTTCCTCGGCGCGGCGCTCGGCACTTACGGCTATTTCGAGTTCCGTTGCCCGCGCTGCTGCGAGCGCTTCATGTCTTTTTCCCGACGCGAGATTCGGTTCGACCGCGCGAGCTGCCAAACCTGCGGCCTGCCGAAGAACGCCCTGCCTCAGACCGAGTCCGCGACCAGCGCGACGCCGGCCGTCGTCATCACCAGAAATCCACCGGGGAACAGCCACATCCACCAAGCGTCGCGGAGATAGGGGCCGGCATGGGCCATGATATGGCCCCACCCCGGCGTCGTATGATCGGTCAGGCCGACGAACGAGAGCGTCGCCTCGGCCAGGACCGCTCCGCTGAACAGCACACCGACTAGCGACAAAGCGAGCGGCAGGATCGCGGGGAGCACATGGCGTAGCGCGATCTTCGCGCGCGAGACGCCGAGCGCCCGGGCGGCCGTGACATGCGGCTGGCCGCGCAGGCCGTAGGCGGCGGCGCGCACGACCCGGGCAACCATCGGCCAACTGCCGATCCCGAGCGCCAGGGCCGTCAGGACGTTGCCGGTGCCGAATAGGCCAACCATGACGATGGCCAGCAGCAGCGGCGGCACCGTCACGGTGAGTTCGGCGCTGCGCATCACCAGATCGTCGGCGAGCCGTCCGCCGAATGCCGCTACGAGGCCGAGCGCGATGCCAAGGCCCATCGCGAGCGCGGTCGCGTATCCACCGACCTCGAAGGAGACGCGTGCGCCCTGCGCCAGCAAGGCGAGCAGGTCGTGGCCGAGATCGTCGGTGCCGAATGGATGGGCGAGGCTCGGGGCGGCGAGCATCGGACCGACCGCGAGCTTGCCGAACAGTGGCGCCAGCACTGCCAGCAGCAACGGTGGCGCCAACAGGGCGAGCCCCCAGCGGGCGGCGTGGCGACTTGACGGGGCGAGTGGCGTTTCAGGCCGCATGGGCCGCTTCGTCGCGGTCGATCGCCATTCGCGGATCGAGGCGGTTCATCATCAGGTCGGTCGCGAGGTTGCCCAGCATCGCCACCGCGCAGACCGAGAGCGCGATGCCGAGCAGCAGCGGATGGTCGCGGTTGATCGCCGCCGAGACGATCAGCCGGCCGAGCCCCGGCAGGGCGAACACCGTCTCGACGGCGATGGCGCCCACGAAGGTCGCGCCGATGCGGCCACCCATGACGGCGAGCACCGGATGCAATGCGTTGACCAGCGCATGACGCCGCCGCGCTGCCGGGAAGCCGAGCCCCTTGGCGAGCGCGGTCGTCATGTAGGGCCGCGCGACTTCCGCCTGCAGCGCCGCGCGCAGGATCAGTGCCATCATCGCGAGCTGGTGGATTACCAGAGTGGTCACCGGCAGCACGAGATGGCGCAACCGGTCGCTCCAGCCCGGAGCCGCGAGGCGCGGATCGTCGAGACCCTGCACCGGGAACCAGCCGAGGTTCAGCGCGAACAGCAGCACCATCCCCTGGGCGATCCAGAAGGTCGGCATCATGTGACCGACCAGCGCCAGCATCGGCGCGAGCAGGTGCCGCTGCGCACCGGGCGGCCGCGTCGACAGGAGGCCGATCGCCCCACCCACCAGCAGCGACAGCAGGGCGGCCGGCAGTACGATCGAGAGGGTGGCGGGCAATCGTTCGAGGATCACGTCGGCGACCGGTGCCTTGTGTAGGTAGGAGCGGCCGAGATCGCCCGCCAGGACCGCACCCGCCCAGGCGAGGTAGCGCTCGCCCAGCGGCCGGTCGAGTCCGTAGCGGTTCTCGATCTCCTGCCGAATCTCGGCCGTCGCATATTCGCCGCTCAACGCCGTCACCGGACCGCCCGGCGCGAGATGGATCAGCAGGAAGGCGAGCGACCCCACCATGGCGAGCCCGACCGGCACCTGCAGGAGGCGCCGCAACAGATAGCGGCCCATCGCGACCCAGCCCCGGCCCTAGCGGCGTACCGGTGATGCGGGAGAGGGAGCGAGGAGGAAGGAGGCGGACCAGGAAGAACTCATGCCGACCAGTCTAGTCGATGTCTGCCTGAAATCACCCGGCCCGCTCATCCCCTAGAACCGTGCCTTCAGGCCAGCGAAGATCGAGAAGGGTGTTCCCTGCTGCGGTGGCGCGAAGCCTGAATTGTCGGCGATATAGTAGGCGTTGAACAGGTTCTGGACGTCGACGAACGCCTCGACCCCCTTGAATCGGTAGCCCGCGGAAACGTCGAACACCGTGAAGCTGTCGAGCGGCATGGTGTTGGCGTTGTCGCCCCAGGACTGGCCGATCCAGCGGAAGCGGGCGGCCGCGCGCCAGCCGCGCGGATCGGCATAGCTGAGCGTTGCCGCCGCCTGCTGCGTCGGGATCCCCGCCTGCTGCTTGCCGATGCTCGCAGGGTCGTACTGGTTGTCGACGATGATCGAGCTGACGGTCGTGTAGTTTGCGTCGAGCTTGAGCCCGTCCATGATCTGCCAGGCGGCCTGCAACTCGATGCCCTGCACGACTGCCTTGCCGGCATTGATGTTCTGCGTGCCGAAGAAGAAGCCTGGTGGGAGCTGGGCGGCCGGGAGTGTTCGAAAGGTGATTAGGTTGGTGAGCTCCTGGTAGAAGGCCGTGAACTGACCGCTCACCTTGCCGAACTTGGCGTCGAAGCCTGCCTCGGCACCCTTCAGCCGCTCGGGCGTCAGTTGAGAGTTCGGAAGGAAGATGAGCGAGGTCGTGCTGAAGGCGCGGTAGAGATTGTCGAGGTTGGGCGCGCGGAAGGCGCTGTAGGCTGCGGCCCGGAGGGCGACATTCGGGGTCGCCTTCCACATCACCGACAGCCGGGGGTCAAAGCTGTTCTGCGAGCTGTTGGGCACGACGCCCTGCCCGCCGGGCAGGCCGTCGAAACCGTCGAAGTTTTGGTAGTTCTGGAACCGGGCGCTGAGAAGGACCTCGACCGAGTCGACCGGATAGATGTCGAGCTGGCCGAAGATGCCGAGGAAGCGCTGGCTGCCTGCGCCGATATCGGTGCGAATCTGGCTGCCCGCCTGATTCAGGATGTTGGCGGTGTCGGAGCCCGCGATCTGCTGGAAGTCGACTCCGATACTTGCCTGGCGCACCACATCGTTCACTCGCCCCGACAGTTGCGCCGAGGCACCGGTCGACCAGACGGGCGTGGTGAGGATGCCCTGTGTGTACTCGCCTTGTCCGAAGGCGGTACCAGCCGGCGTCGCGGTGGTGTTGCTGACGAGCCGGCTCTGCTCGTGGAAGGCGGTGACGGTGAGGTCGGCCCATCCCAGCTTCTTGGTCACGTTGCCAGCCAGGTCGTAGACCTGCTGGTTGTTGCTCAGCAGCGACGTGCGCAGGACCTGGGTCTCACTGAACACGTTGACCCTGAAATTGGCGCTTAGCGTGGGATCGGGGTCGAAATAGGCGGCAAACTGGCCGGTCAGCGCATTGAAGGAAGTTGGCACGAAGATCGGGCCGTAGGCCGGCTGAATCTGGTTGAAGCCCGCGGTGCCCCAAGCGTTGAAATTGGCCCTGACCTTGACCTCGTCCGACATCACGATATCGGCCGAGCCGTTGCCGCGATAGGTGCCGTAGCTTCCGCCGCCGCCGCTTGCTGTGTAGGTGCTCTTGTCACCCGGCTTGCGGGTGATGATGTTGACGACGCCGCCCATCGCATAGTTGCCCCACAGGGAGGCGCTGGCGCCGCGCACGACCTCCACGCGCTCGATGTTCTCCATCGGCACGCGACTCCACTGTACGTAGCCGAAGAACGGATCGTTGAGCGGCACGCCGTCCAGCATGACGAGGGCTCGAATGCCGCCCAGGCCGCGCATCGAGAACGAATTCCCGCCGGGATGGATCTGGTAGCTGGCGAGGAACGGCAGGTTGATGCCGACCGTCGTGCGCAGCACGTCGTCGAGGGCGTTGCCCGGCGTCTCCTCGATCTGCTCATTCTCCACGACGGTGACGCTCATCGGCTGGTCTGCGACCGTGCGCTCCGATCGTGTCGCCGACACGACGACGGGCGGCAGGTTCATGGGCGCGGTTGGCGTCGGGTCTTGGGCACGGACGAGTTCGGGCGAAAGCACGACGCCCAGGCAGGCAACGGCCGCCGCCTTGCGGATCGACAACATTGAGTTTCCTTCGATTGACAGGGTTCGGTGTGCGGCGGAGGCGCTGCGTGCCGTCGGACCGGATCAATCGAGGAGAGGCGGTGCTCGTGGCTGCTGGGGACCGTCGCGAATCGCGCCGGTTGTCGGATGATGATGGTGCAACGCGACCGGGCCGGACTCGGACGCGCGGGCCAAGAGGACGGGCGCGACTGTCGGGCCGATCAGGACGGGCGCATGCGCGAGGCCGAAGCAGCACTCGTGGACCTTGGCCGTCGGCCGATCCGACTGGTCGGATTGGCCTTCCGTCCCTGTCTGGCAGATCGCTTCCCAGAGGCCGGAGGTGGCCTCGGGTCCGCCCATCCGCAGCATCACCGCGTGGGAGAGCGGCTGCAGGATCGCCAGGGTCACCGCGAACAGCGCTGCCGCCAAGACGAAGGCGCGGATTCGTGACGGGGATCGCTCCGCGGACATTCGCGCAATTATGACAATCGCGCCTGTATTCACAAGATGTGAAGTTCTCTTACGGTGCCGCCCTGCGATGGCGAGCGGCAAAATTCCTCAGCGGCGTGCCGCGCGTTCGGCGAACTGGCCGCTCCAGGGGGCGAATCCGATCAGCTCGTTACGCCAGGCGGCGGTGAAGTCCGTCTCCACCAGCCAGACATAGGGAAGGTCCTTCACCACGATGTCCTGCATCGCTCGATAGGAAACAGCGCGGCGCTCGCGGTCGATGGTGGCACCGGCGGCGGCGATGAGCTCGTCGACCTTGGGATTGCGATAGGCCGCGGCGTTGGAAAAGGGGATGTTGCCGATGTTGCTGGAGAGATACATGCGGTTCACGCCGATCTCCGGATCGGTGCCGTTGCAATAGGAGACCAGGGTGAGGTCGAAGGCACGGCGGCGGAACACCGCGTCGACCATCGCCGCCGGATCGACCAGCCGCGGCTGAACCCTTATGCCGACCGCGTCCAACTGCTCGCGCAGCAGATCGGCATAGCGGCCGAAGCTCGCGAACTGCACCAGCTCGACCGAAAGACGTACTCCCTGCGCGTCGGGTTTGAGGCCGGCCTGGTCGAGCAGCGCGCGTGCCCGCGCCGGGTCGAACAATGACGCAGGGAAGCTGCCGGCGGCATGGGCCCACCGAATGCCGCTGGAGATGGGGGCGTCGGCCACCCGGCCATGGTCGAGCAAGATGCGCTCGACGAACTGGCGGCGATCAATCGCGGCGGCGAAGGCTTCGCGGACCTCGCGGGCCTGCAGCGCCGGCCGGTCGAGGTTGAAGCCCAGCGTCATGATGCAGTTGCCGCCGCCCGGACCGAAGCGCACGTCGGCGGTCGTCGCTTTGCCCGAGCGCTGCAACCGCGCGATCTCGTTGGGGGCGACCCGGCCCACGAAATCGACCTCGCCCGCGGCTAGTGCCTGCGCCTGCGTGGCGCCGTCGGGAATGACGCGGAACACCAGCCGGTCGACCTCGGGCAGGCCCGGCTTGAAATAGTCGCCGTTGCGCGCCAACACGATGCGATCGTCCTTGGCGTAGCTCTCGAAGCGATAGGGCCCGGAGCCGACCGGCCTGAGGTTCGCGGGGTTCTTCTCGATCTCGCCCTCGCCATAGACGTGGCGCGGCAGGATGGGCGCCTCGGTGACGTCGAGCTGCTGGATCAGTGCGGGATAGGGTCGCTTCAGTCGGAACTCGAGGCTGGTCGGGCCCAGCACCTCGACCGTGTCGAGCACCGCTCCGAGGCTGCCGCGGGTCCGCGCATGATGTTTCAGCAGGACGTTCTCGAAAGTGAACTTCACGTCGTCAGCCGTCACGGCGCGGCCATCGTGCCACTTTGCATTCGGCGCCAGCTCGAAACGGGCGCGCGTGCCGTCCTCCGAAATCTGCCAGCGGAGCGCAAGGTCGGGCCGCGGCTCGCCTTTCTCGTCGAGCGCGACCAGCCCGTTGAAGAGCGAATCGGCCACCGCATGCGTGGGCGATCCGGTGGTGATCGCGGGATTGAGGTGCCCCGGATCGGCCGACACCGCCGCCACGACGGTGAACGGCTGCTGGGCCCTCGCAAAAACGGCGACGAGGATGAGGCAGAGCAGCAAAAAGGCAAGGCGACGCAGACTCATGAGCAAACTCCCAGAGAACGCAGACCTTATGCGAGCGATGGCGATAAATCATCCGTCACGGCATCGAATGCTAATCGTGCGACGACAGTCCGGTTG
>Ga0182739_1001329_pt1 | contig 26484 bp, 26 predicted proteins | sample eDN5th30CBELigBY_FD_128873 | JGI IMG/M metagenome (GOLD analysis project Ga0182739, IMG submission 128873) | Enriched backyard soil microbial communities from Emeryville, California, USA - eDNA 5th pass 30_C BE-Lig BY (version 2) (version 2) | ecosystem: Environmental > Terrestrial > Soil >... | reverse complement strand
GTCCTCGGCGCGGGTCAGTTCTTTCTCGCGCCGCAACAGCGCGTCGCGCGCGAGAGTCCATTCATGGCGGGATACGACGGGATGATCGGTTTGCATCGTACGGCTCCTTTGCGTGTCGGGCCCCGGGGCCCGGATAGGCGCGAACGGCGGGCGCGTCAGGCCCTCATGCGAGGCCGGCGACGGACCCGCCTTTCACGGCCGGTGTCAGTCCGCGCCTGCCAGGTGCCCTGCCAGGCGGTCCATGGCGCCCGACCAGCCGTCCTCGTGGCCGTCGCGCGTGGCCTCGTCGACGAATGGGGCCTGCAGGAAGGCGAGCGCCGTGCCCGTCCCGTCGACCGTGAATTCCAAGGTGATCAGCGACACTTCCTGCGGCGTGTCGCGCCAGGCCCAGGTGAACACCAGGCGGCGATGGCGCTCCACTTCCTGATAGCGGCCGCTGGCGTAGTGTTCACCGCCGTCCGCGGTGACGAAGCCCACCTGGTAGGCGCCGCCCACGCTGACGTCGGTCTCGGCCAGCAGCACGCGCTGGGTGCCCGCCGGACCGAACCAGCGCATCAGCGCTTGCGGGTCGGTCCAGGCGCGCCAGACGCGCTCGACGGGGGCGTCGAACCGTCGCTGGAGCCGCAGTTCGAGGGGGGAGATTCGGTTTTCCATGGGTGGACTTCCTCTTCGTGATAGAGATACCGCGCCAGTGAATCCAGTTGTCCGGTCCAGAACTTTTCGTAGCGGCCGAGCCAATCGGCGGCGGCGCGCATGGGTTCGGCCGACAAGGTGCAGCTCACGACCCTGCCATCCTTGGCCCGGGCGATGAGGCCGGCCGCTTCCAGCACCCGCAGGTGCTTCATGAACGCGGGCAGTGACATCGCGTGGGGCTGGGCCAGCGCGCTGACCGACGCCGACCCCCGTTCCAGGTCCGCAAGCACCCGCCGCCGCGTGCCGTCCGCCAGCGCGGAAAAGATGGCATCCAGCTTGTCGTCATTTAACTTAACCATAAGGTTAACTTTTAGGCCTGCAGCGAGCGGGTGTCAAGCCGTCAAGCTCCGGAGTTTCCCTAGGTGATGGTGATGGCGGCGGCGCTATTTGCCGCGCGGCTTGATGACGTCGCAGGCCGCGGCCGCGCTGCCCGCCTCGGCGTCTTCGCCCAGCAGCGCCCGCACGCCGCAGATCGACCCGAACATGCGCTTGCCGTCATGGCCGACGCCGCCGACCTCGAAGCTGGTGTGGCGCAGCGCGACCGGCTTGGCGCCGCGCGCCGCCAGCACGTGCTCGTACCGCACGTAGCCCGTGCCCCGGGCCAGGCGCGTCGCGCCCTGGGCTTCGGCCCCGCAGGCCTTGTCCAGCAGCCGGTGTTCCGGGTTGTTGTCGGCGCCGCCCAGCAGGTAGACCACGTCGCGCGCCGCGTAGCGCACGAAGAGCCGCGAATCGTCGGTCTCCCGCGCGTAGGCGGGCAGCTTGTCCGTGCCGTACTTGTACTGGTTGTAGGTGGGGCAGATGCCGCGCTCGTAGCGCGCGTAGCCCTTGCCGTCGGGGCGCGGCCGTTCGTTGGTCAGGTACAGGTAGGAGGACGGATTGGCGATGACATAGCGCAGGGCCAGCCCGTCGCGGCGCAGCGATCCGTCCACGTTGTTCAGCACCGCGTAGCGATGCACGAGCTGCGCGCCCGCGGAATGTCCGGCCAGCACCAGGCCGGCCAGGGCAGGCAGGCGCTTGCGGTCGTCCAGGCTGCGCAGCAGGTCGTCGAGCACCTGGAACGAGCTGACCGGCGCGGGCCGGCCAGCGGCCTGGACGCTGTCTTCGCCGTCTTCCCAACTGGCCTTGCGCCAGGCCGCCATGCCGGCGAATCCGGAGTCGATCGCGCCCGAAAAGCGCGGGGCGAGCACGAGCGTGTCGCGTGCGCGGGCGGGATTGGCGGCGACCAGGGCCGCGGCGGTCTCGAAATATTGGTCGGCGTCGCGCTTGACGCCGTGGATGACGATAAGCACCTGCCGGATGCCGCGCAGGTCGTCCTTGGCGAGGTCCCGGTTGGCGTAGACCGGCATCTTGTAGCGGTGGCCCGGGCGGCCCAGCTCAACCGCCTGCCAACGCAGGGGCGCAGCGCGCCGGGGCGCGGGCGTGGCCTCGTCGTAGTCGTAGGGATCGGGCAGCGGCACCTGCGCGTGCGCCGCGGCGCACGCCAGCAGGGCAACGATCGACAGGGATGCCGCCCGGGCAGCGCGGGAGAGGAACGCGGCGGGCGCGCGGCGCATGGCGCGGCGGCCGCTCAGCAGCCTTCGTGCCCCAGCAGTTGCTTGAGCGCCGGCAGGTCGAGGATGCGGACTTCGCGCTGGTTGATCTTGATGAGGCCGTCGCGCGCAAAGCGCGAGAACAGGCGGCTCACCGTTTCCAGCGTCAGGCCCAGGAAATTGCCGATTTCTTCGCGGCTCATGCGCAGCACGAATTCGGTGGAGGAGTAGCCCAGCGAGGCGTAGCGTTGCGACAGATTCAGCAGGAAGGCGGCCAGGCGCTGCTCGGAGCGCATCGAGCCCAGCGAGGCCAGCATCTGGTGCGAGCGGGTGATCTCGCGGCTCATGAGGCGGCGGAACTGCTGCTGCAGCGACGGCAGGTGCGAGGCGACGCGGTCGACTTCGTTCAGGCGGATGACGCAGACCTCGGAATCTTCGAGCGCCACGGCGGCCGACACGTGCTTGCCGTCCAGCATGCCGTCCATGCCGACGATTTCGCCCGGCAGGTGAAAGCCGGTGATCTGGATCTGGCCGGTGGCGTCTTCGAGCTGCGTCTTGAGGCTGCCGAAGCGCACGCCATAGACGGCGTCCAGCGGATGATCCAGCGAATAAAGCGTCTTGCCCTTTTCCACGCGGACACGCTCTTTCACCAGTTCGTCCAGCTTTTCGACTTCGGCGGCTGCCATGCCCACGGGAACGCAGACGTGGCCCAGCATGCACGTGGAACAGTGGGCGGCATCAGGGGCAATGGGTACCCGTTTTTGCATACGATGACCTTTAGAGTGCCCATTGCGCGGCGGGCGCCGGAACGGGGGTGGAGCACGAGACAGGCGTCTATTGTAGTCCGTTGTTACTACGGGTGTCTTACCGGGCCTCGGAGCTGGTCTTAGAAAGCCGGTGGGCGATCCAGTCGTCCCCGAGAATATCGACGGCCAGGGCCCGCCACGCGGGGTCGATGGGGTAGTACTCGCAGGGCAGCAGCCCGGTGTGGCCGGGGCCTTCCAGGCGGGCGCACACCGTCCTGCGCACGAAGCAGCAGGGCTTGCCGGGCTCGTATTCTTCGATCTCGTCCATCAGCGCGACCAGCGCCGGTTCCACCTGGAATACATCGCCCCGGACGCGCCGGCCATCGTCCACCGGGATGAGGCCGGGCCAGTCGCCAAAATCGACCAGCATGCCGGGCACGGTGGCCGGGCCGACATGGCGGGCCGGCGGCAGTCCCCGCGCAGCGGCGGCCCGGGCGAGGTCGTTGATTTCGCCCGCGCGTAGGGTTCCGTACACAAAAACGTATATGCTCATTGCTTAGTTCGCTGCTGCACGTCGAAGACGACCATGGGGCGGCCGGGGGTGTTGAAATTGTCTCATCCGGCCGCATATTCAGGTTATCGAGCCAGCCGGCACGTATCGGTCAGGCTCCCCACAAGCCACTACGACCACTATGCGATTCGACAAACTCACCACCAAGTTCCAACAAGCGCTGGCCGACGCGCAAAGTCTGGCCGCCCGCAACGACCACCCCTACATCGAACCCATCCACGTGTTGTCCGCCCTGTTGTCGGATGCCGACAGCGGCGCCGGCAGCCTCCTGGCGCGCGCCGGCGTGGCCGTCAACCGGCTTGGCCCGGCGCTGGAAACGGCCCTCAAGGCCCTGCCGCAGGTGCAAGGCGATGACAACGTGCAGGTTGGCCGCGACCTGCAGGGCGTGCTGACCCGGACCGACAAGGAAGCCGCGCGTCGTGGCGACACTTACATCGCCAGCGAGCTCTTCCTTTTGGCCCTGGCCGACGACAAGGGCGAGGCCGGCCGCATCCTGCGCGACGCGGGCCTGCAGAAGAAGGCCCTGGAAGCCGCGATCGACGCCGTGCGCGGCGGCGAGAACGTCTCCGGCGCGGAAGGCGAGGCCAACCGTGAAGCCCTGGCCAAGTACACCCTGGACCTGACCGAGCGCGCCCGCCAGGGCAAGCTGGATCCGGTCATCGGCCGCGACGACGAAATCCGCCGCACCATCCAGATCCTGCAGCGCCGCACCAAGAACAACCCGGTGCTGATCGGCGAGCCCGGCGTCGGCAAGACCGCCATCGTCGAAGGCCTGGCGCAGCGCATCGTCAACGACGAAGTGCCCGAGACCCTGCGCGGCAAGCGCGTGCTGTCGCTGGACCTGGCGGCGCTGCTTGCGGGCGCCAAGTTCCGCGGCGAATTCGAGGAACGCCTGAAGGCCGTGCTCAAGGAGCTGGGCCAGGACGACGGCCGCAACATCGTGTTCATCGACGAGCTGCACACCATGGTGGGCGCGGGCAAGGCCGAGGGCGCGATGGACGCGGGCAACATGCTCAAGCCGGCGCTGGCGCGCGGTGAGCTGCACTGCATCGGCGCGACCACGCTGGACGAATACCGCAAGTACATCGAAAAGGACGCGGCGCTGGAGCGGCGCTTCCAGAAGGTGCTGGTCGACGAACCCGACGTGGAATCCACCATCGCCATCCTGCGCGGGCTGCAGGAGCGCTATGAAATCCACCACGGCGTCGAGATCACCGACCCGGCCATCGTGGCCGCGGCGGAACTGTCGCACCGCTACATCACCGACCGCTTCCTGCCCGACAAGGCCATCGACCTCATCGACGAGGCCGGCGCGCGCATCCGCATGGAGATCGACTCCAAGCCGGAAGTGATGGACAAGCTGGACCGCCGCATCATCCAGCTCAAGATCGAGCGCGAGGCGGTCAAGAAGGAGACAGACGACGCCTCCAAGCGTCGCCTGGCCGTCATCGAGGACGAGCTGCAAAAGCTGCAGCGCGAGTACAACGACTTCGAGGAAATCTGGAAGGCCGAGAAGGCCGCGGTGCAGGGCACCCAGGCCATCAAGGAAGAGATCGACAGCGTGCGCGCCGAAATGGCGGAGCTGCAGCGCAAGGGCCAGTTCGACAAGCTGGCCGAGCTGCAGTACGGCAAGCTGCCGGATCTTGAAGCGCGCCTGAAGGCCGCCGAAGTGGGCGCCGCCGAGGCTGCGGAGAACGCCGAAGGCGACGAGTCCCGTCCCCGCCTGCTGCGCACGCGCGTCGGCGCCGAGGAAATCGCCGAAGTCGTCTCGCGCGCCACGGGCATTCCCGTGTCCAAGATGATGCAGGGCGAACGCGAAAAGCTGCTGCACATGGAAGAATTCCTGCACAAGCGCGTGGTGGGGCAGGACGAGGCCGTGCGCCTGGTGTCCGACGCCATCCGCCGTTCCCGCGCGGGCCTGGCGGATCCGGCGCGGCCGTATGGCTCGTTCCTCTTCCTGGGCCCGACCGGCGTGGGCAAGACCGAACTCACGCGCGCGCTGGCCGAGTTTCTGTTCGACTCCGAAGAGCACATGATCCGCATCGACATGAGCGAGTTCATGGAGAAGCATTCGGTGGCGCGGCTGATCGGCGCGCCGCCCGGATACGTGGGCTACGAAGAGGGCGGCTACCTGACCGAGGCCGTGCGGCGCAAGCCCTACAGCGTGGTGCTGCTGGACGAAGTCGAAAAGGCGCACCCGGACGTGTTCAACGTGCTGCTGCAAGTGCTCGATGACGGCCGCCTGACCGATGGCCAGGGCCGCACCGTCGACTTCCGCAACACCGTCATCGTCATGACGTCGAACCTGGGGTCGCACCACATCCAGTCCCTGGCGGGGCAGCCTTATGACGTGGTCAAGGAAGTGGTGTGGGACGAGCTCAAGCAGACGCTGCGGCCGGAATTCCTGAACCGCATCGACGAAGTGGTCGTGTTCCATGGCCTGGAAGCGCAGCACATCGAGTCGATTGCCCGCATCCAGCTTCGCCGCCTGGGCGAACGCCTGGAAAAGCAGGAGATGCGGCTGGAAGTCACGGAGCCGGCGCTGGCGGAACTGGCCCGCTCGGGCTTCGATCCGGTGTTCGGCGCGCGCCCCTTGAAGCGCGCGATCCAGCAGCAGATCGAGAACCCGGTGGCGCGCCTCATCCTCGAAGGCCGGTTCGGACCGCGCGACGTGGTGCCGGTGGATTGGCAGGATGGGAAGTTCGTCTTCACGCGCACGCTGCAGTGATCGGGTTGCGCTGAAGCGTTGCCCTGAACGAAACGCCCGGCGTGAGCCGGGCGTTTTTTTGCCTGCGCCGCAGCGCGGGGGCGCCGCAAGCAGCGACGCCGCCGCGCGGCCGTCAGGTCATTGCTCGACCGTCACGAACACCGGGTTCGAATAGAACCACAGGTCGTTGTAGTTGCGGGCATTGATGGCGTTAAAGCGCGCCACGTTGTCGGCCAGGTCGATCTTTGCGTCCGGCAGCGGCTCGCCCGCTGCGGTTTCGCCGGCCACGTCCACGCCAAGATTGGTGCCGCGCAGGCGCAGGTACTGGCTCTTGTCGGCGGTGATGGTGGTCTTGATGACGTTGTAGCCGTCTTCGTCCACCGTCCAGTCGGCGCTGGTGTAGCGGGCCAGCACGCGCGTCGTGGGGTTGGTGTCGCTGTCGTACTCGGCGGTGCCCGGTTCGGCGCGCCCGGTCACGTCGCCCACGATCAGGTCCACGTGGTGCACGGTGGGCTTCACGTAAGTGGGATTGCCGCTTTCGATCGGGTACTCGTAGTTGTTGCGCTCGGGGCTGCGAAAGCGGATGGTGACTTCCACTTCTTCACCCTTGGCCGCCTTGAGTTCGCCGCCCATGTGCGCCGCGCCGGCTGCGCCCTTGGCCTGGAAGTCCAGCGCGTCGATCAGGTCGCCGAATACGCCGAACATGCGGCCGCTCTTCAGGCCCGCCGCCACGGCGGCCATGTCGTCGCCGTCCTTCCAGACGTGCGTCTTGGCATATTCACCGGGCGCGTAGCCGCTGCTGTACAGACCCGAGGCCGTGCGGAAGTGGTAGTCCGAGTCGGCCACGTTCCAGATGCGGCGGCCTTCGCCCAGCAGCGCATCCCAGGTGCCGCCCAGGTGCGCGACCAGGTAGTCGGCGCCGCCGTAGGTGCGGTTGGGCAGGAAGGCGTTGGTGTAGGCGGTGGCGTAGCCGCCGCGGTCCGGCTCCATCTGGTTGCCCACCATGCCCTCGATCGCGAAGAACACGGTCGGGGCCAGGTCGTGCATTTCGCGCAGTTGGGCAACGGTGTACTTGCCCGCATAGCGCGACGGGTGGTTCAGCAGCATGTAGCTGTCGGGATGCTTGTCGCGCAGCCACTTCAGCGCCGCCAGCGAGTCGGCGTGCGTGGTGTAGGCGCGCGTTTCACCGGACAGGCGCGAGACCAGCAGCGGGTCGAACAGGTTGGGATCGCGGTTGGTGAAAAGGTATTCGAACTCGGCCACGGCCTCCAGCGACTTGGCCGACTGCGGATCGTCGTAGCCGATGCCGATGTTCACGTGATCGTGCGTGGGCATGTCCCATTCGAACGACGAGAAGATGATCTTGCCGGCATAGCGGCCCGCGGCCTGCGCCTGCTTGATGTAGGGCACTTCATACTGCGCCATGCCTTGCGAGAACGGGATCGATCCGCCCGCCAGGTTCACGCCGGTGTGGTCGCGCGCGGACAGGCGCAGGTGGTTCGAAATCGCGGCCCAGTCCAGCTTGTAGCGGTCGAACGCCTGGTCCAACGCGCTTTCCAGGCTGACCTGCGCGTCGTCCGACTGGTAGGTGTGCACGTGCAGGTCGCCCGTGGTCCACGCGCCGGTCTCGACCGGCTTGGGCTGCTCTGTGGGCGGCGTGGGGTCGGTCACCACCGGCGGCGCGGGATCGGGCGCGACCTCGTCGTCGTCATCGCTGCCGCCGCAGGCGCTCAACAAGGTGACGCAAGCCAGCGACAAGGGCATGATGGCCCGCCGCAGGCGGGATACTTCGAACTGCATCTGCAACACTCCAACGTCATGGCGGCATGCAACACGCAATGCCGCGAAGGGCGCAACTATGCAGACGGGCAATGACGGGGGAATGACAGCGCAGCGCGCCGGGCAACTATTTCTTTTTCGGCGCGGCCTCGGCCAGGGCCTGCTTGATGATGGCGTTGGCGGTCCAGCGGACCACGTCGGTGACCTCGGGCAGATCGAGCTTCCAGATGTCCTTGAGCACCAGGAACACTTCGGTGCCGTAGACCAGCGACAGCGCCTGCGCCACGCGGTCCTGTTGCGCCGGCGTGAGGTCGGCGGCCAGTGGCGCGATGGCGCGCTTCAGGATGTCGACGCGGTGGCCGCGCACCAGCCTGGGTTCGGCGCCGCCCTTGCCGGCGCTGGCCTGCGCGTGCTGCTGCAAGGAAACCAGGATGGCGGCGCGCAGCGGGGCCTCGTGGGCTTCCAGTCGGGGATAGGCAAAGCGCAGCAGTTCATCGACGCGCGCGGCGGCGTCGGGCGCATCGGAGTCCCACGCCAGGATGGGGCCCAGGCTTTCGTCGACCACGGCGGCGATCAGCGCGCTCTGGCTGGGAAAGTAGCGGTACGCCGTTGCCCGCGACACCTGCGCGTGTTCGGCCAGTTCCGCGACCGAGGGCGTGACGCCCTGCGCCATCAATCGATGGGCGGCGTCGAGCAGCGTCTTGCGCATGCGGGCGCGAGGCCCGTGCGGCGGTTCGCCGCTGGCCGCCGCCTGCGGGCTGGCGGGGGCGATCAGCCGTGTGCCGGCGGCCGGGGCGGGCGCCTTTTCGGCGGGTGTTCGGGTTTGACGTGAGACAGGCGTCTCAGTATGATTCTTTCGTCTCATTTCTGTATTCTACGGGCCTTTGGCCTCACATATCGAGGCGCGCACGCAGTGTAGCCGCCCGCGGAGGAGTCATGACGCATACCAGGCAGCGGGTGTTTGTCGCCGCAACCTACGACACCAAGGGCCAAGAGGCCGAGTACGTGGTGGACCTGCTTCGGCGCGAGGGGCTGGACGTGGTGTCGGTGGACGTGTCGACCTCGGCCGCGCCCAGCGCGGCGCAGGTGTCGGCGCAGGAGGTGGCCCGGAGCCACCCCGAGGGCGCCGGCGCGGTCTTCACCGGCGACCGGGGCACCGCCATTGCGGCGATGGCCCTGGCGTTCGAGCGCTACACGGCCAATAACCCGGAAATCGGCGCCTTGCTGGGCCTGGGCGGCTCGGGCGGCACCGCGCTCATCACGCCCGCCATGCGGGCGCTGCCCATCGGCACGCCCAAGGTCATGGTGTCCACCATGGCCTCGGGCAACGTGGCCCCTTATGTGGGCCCGTCGGACATCGCCATGATGTACTCCGTGACCGACGTGGCGGGGCTGAACCGCATTTCGCGCCGCGTCCTGGCCAATGCGGCCGGCGCGATCGGCGGCGCGTTCCGGCAGGCCCAGTCCGCTGCCGACCACGATGACCGGCCCGCGGTGGGCGTCACCATGTTCGGCGTCACCACCGCCTGCGTGCAGCAGGTGGCGCCGCTGCTGGAATCGCGCTTTGACTGCCTGGTCTTTCACGCCACGGGCACGGGCGGCCAGTCCATGGAAAAGCTGCTGGACAGCCGCCTGCTGGCCGGCGTGCTGGACCTGACCACCACCGAAGTCTGCGACTTCCTGTTCGGCGGCGTGCTGGCCTGCACCGACGACCGCTTCGGCGCGGTGGCGCGCACCGGCGCGCCCTACGTCGGGTCGTGCGGCGCGCTGGACATGGTGAACTTCGGCGCGATGGACACCGTGCCCGAGCGCTATCGCGGCCGGCAGTTCTATCCCCACAATCCCCAGGTCACGCTGATGCGCACGACCATCGAGGAAAACGCCCGCCAGGGCGAATGGATCGCCGACCGGCTGAACCGCTGCGACGGGCCGGTGCGCTTTTTGATCCCCGAGGGCGGCGTGTCCGCGCTGGATGCGCCAGGCCAGGCGTTCTGGGACCCGGAGGCCGACGCCGCGCTGTTCGCCGCCCTGGAGGCCAATCTGCGGCAGACGGCCGACCGCCGGCTGATCCGCGTGCCCTGCCATATCAACGACCCCCTGTTCGCCAGGACGGCGGTCGACCACTTTCTTGAAATTGCCGCACATTGAGGATTGCCGCCATGCCGCGTTTTGACCGTCACGAACTGCTGGACACGTTCCGCGCCATGGTGCGCGCCCGCACGCCCATTGTGGGCGGGGGCGCGGGCACCGGGCTGTCGGCCAAGTGCGAGGAAGCGGGCGGCATCGACCTCATCGTGATCTACAACTCGGGCCGCTACCGCATGGCGGGCCGCGGTTCGCTGGCGGGCCTGCTGGCCTACGGCAATGCGAACGAGATCGTCGTGGACATGGGCCGCGAAGTCCTGCCGGTGGTCAAGAAGACGCCGGTGCTGGCCGGCGTGAACGGCACCGACCCCTTCTGCGACTTCGACGTGTTCCTGGACGACCTGAAGCGGCAGGGCTTTGCCGGGGTGCAGAACTTTCCCACGGTGGGGCTCATCGACGGCAATTTCCGCGCCAATCTGGAAGAGACGGGCATGGGCTACGCGCTGGAAGTCGACATGATCCGGCTGGCGCATCAGAAGGACATGCTGACGACGCCATACGTCTTCAATGAGGACGACGCCGTGGCCATGGCCCAGGCCGGCGCGGACATCATCGTCGCCCACATGGGCCTGACCACCGGCGGGTCCATCGGCGCGGAGACGGCCCTGACCCTGGACGACTGCGTGCGCGCGATCGACCGCATCGCCGACGCGGCGCTGGCGGTGCGCCCGGACATCATCGTGCTGTGCCACGGCGGCCCGATCGCCACGCCGGCCGATGCCGTCCACGTGCTGCGCGCGTGCAGGCATTGCCACGGCTTCTACGGCGCCAGCTCCATGGAGCGCCTGCCGACCGAGCAGGCGCTGACCGCCGCCACGCGCGAATTCAAGAGCCTGACCTTCTGACCCTGTCGCCGCAGTGCCCGTTCGCGCGACACCTGATGGCATTGGCGACACCGATCGGCACGGTGGTGACGCCCGCACGCCTAGTGCTTCTGCCGCGCAGCGGGCAGGCGGCGGCAGCCTGCGGGCAGTTGGGCCGTGCGCAGGTAGTCGTGGATGGATGCGATCAATGCCTGTGCGGCCGGGCTCAACGGATATTCCTTGTTGCGAATGATGCATAGCGTGCGCACCACCGTGGGCCGCGCCAGCAGCGCGTAGGCCAGGCCCGGCTCCATCACACGTTGCGCGGCCAGCGCCGGCAGCACGGCCACGCCCATGCCAGCCTTGACCAGCGCCGCTTGCGACGTCGTGCTCGACGCTTCATAGAACGGCGTCGCCGCCTCGATCGGCAAATCGGCGCGGGCGCGCAGCAGCGCCATGATGCCCGTTTCATCCACCACGCCCACCAGCTTGCGCCCGGTCAGGTCGGACCAGCGCATGGCGCCGTCACGTCCTGGGCGCAGGGTGGCGTCGTCCTGCCGGTAGAGCACACCGAAGCGGTCTTCCAGCAGGGCGTCGAATTGCAAGCCCGGGGCGTCGGCCCAGCGGCTGGTCAGGCCGAAATCGACCTCGCGCGCAGCCACCTTGCGTTGGATGCGGCCGGAGTTGTCGTCGCTGAGATAAAGCCGCACCGCCGGATAGTGCGCCGAGAACACAGCGGCAGCCGGCGCGATGAGCTGCGTGATGGCCGACGGTGCGGCCGCCACGCCAACCCGTCCGCGTTCCAGCGCGCCAAAGCGCACCACGTCCTCGATCACGCCGTCAAAATCCGCCAGCAGCCGCATGACGCGCGGCAGGAATTCCTCGCCGGCCGGCGTCAGCAGCACGCGCCGGCTGGTGCGGGCAAAGAGCTGGGTGCCCAGCCCCTCTTCAAGCTGGCGCACCAGGCTGGTGACCGACGATTGCGTCTGGAACAGGCGCTTGGCGGCATGCGTGAAGCTGGACTCCTGGGCCACCGCCACAAAGGCGGTCAGGTGCTTCAAGGTGACGTGCTTGGGCAGGCGATGCATTTCAAAACGCGATAGATGGATCAATAAAAACAATTTTTCCAGATTGATCCCGCGGACGATACTAGGGCCTTCATCAAGGCAGGAACACCATGCAGGGGACTTTGGATCTGATCATCGAAGGCGGCTGGCTCATCGACGGGCTGGGCGGCCCGCGGCGGCGCGCCGACGTGGGCGTGGCGGGCGAACGCATCGCGGCCATCGGCGACCTGTCAGCCGTGGCCGCGGTCAGGCGCGTGAACGCGGCCGGCAAGATCGTGGCGCCCGGCTTCATTGACGTGCATGGCCACGACGATCTGATGTTCGTGGAAAAGCCCGACCTTGCCTGGAAGACCAGCCAGGGCATCACCTCGGTCGTGGTGGGCAATTGCGGCGTGAGCGGCGCGCCCGCGCCGCTGCCCGGCAACACCGCCGCCGCGTTGGCGCTATTGGGCGAGACGCCACTCTTTGCCAGCATGACGCATTATTTCGCCGAGCTGCGCGAGCGTCAGCCGGTCATCAACGTAGCCGCGCTGGTGGGCCACGCGAACCTGCGCCTTGCCGCGATGCGCGATCCGGCGGCGCAGCCCACGCCGGATGAACAAGCGGCCATGCAGCAGATGCTGGCCGACGCGCTGGACGCGGGCGCCGTGGGCTTCAGCACAGGACTTGCCTATCAGCCGGGCGGGGTGGCGCAACCGCCGGAACTCGAGGGCCTGGCCCGCGTGGCGGCGGCGCGCGGCGCGATGCACACCAGCCATATCCGCAACGAAGGCGACAACGTCGAGGCGGCCGTCGACGAGGTGCTTGCCATTGGCCGCGCCACCGGCTGCGCCACCGTGCTGTCGCATCACAAATGCATGATGCCGCGCAACTGGGGCAAGAGCGCCGCCACGCTGGCCAACGTCGACCGCGCCCGCGCCGAAGGCGTGGACGTGGCGCTGGACATCTATCCCTATCCGGGCAGCTCCACCATCCTGATCCCGGAACGCGCCGAGACGATCGACGACATCCGCATCACATGGTCCACGCCGCATCCCGAGTGCAATGGCGAGTACCTGAGCGACATCGCGGCCCGCTGGGGCTGCGACAAGACCACGGCGGCCGAGCGGCTGTGCCCGGCGGGCGCCATCTACTTCGCCATGGACGAGAACGAAGTGCGCCGCATCTTCCAGCACGAATGCTGCATGGTGGGCTCCGACGGGCTGCCCAACGACGCGCATCCGCATCCCCGGCTGTGGGGCAGCTTCACGCGGGTGCTGGGCCGCTATGTGCGCGAAGCCCGGCTCGTGACCCTGGAGGCGGCGGTGGCCAAGATGACGGCCTTGCCCGCGCGCGTCTTCGGACTGGCGGAGCGCGGCCAGATCAGCGTGGGCGCGTGGGCCGACATCGTGGTGTTCGATGCCGACACGGTCGTGGATCGCGCCACCTGGGAAGCGCCGACGCTGGCTTCGGCCGGCGTGGAACACGTGCTGGTCAATGGCACGCCCGTATTCCCGGCCGCCGCGGACATTCCGCGACCCGGCAGGATCCTTCGCCGCGTCGGGGACGCGGCGCCACCCCTTCGATAACAACAGCAATTTCCAGGAGATCCACCATCATGTTCCGCAAGACTTTCGCCGCCCTGGCGCTGGCCGCCGCGCTTCCGGCCGCCCACGCCGCCTTTCCCGACCGGCCCATCACCCTGATCGTGCCGTTCCCGGCGGGCGGTCCCACCGACATCGTCGGCCGTGTGGCCGCCGCCAAAGCGGGCGAGATCCTGGGCCAGCAGATCGTGGTGGAGAACCGCACGGGAGCTTCGGGCACGATCGGCATGACGGCCACCGCCCGCGCCAAGCCGGACGGCTACACCGTGGGCCTGGCCACCGTCAGCACGCACGGCACGGCCCCGCACCTGTTCCCCAACCTGGCCTACGACCCGGTCAAGGATTTCACGCCCATCAGCAACCTGGTGACCAGCCCCAACATTCTCAGCGTGAACCCGGGCTTTCCGGCCAAGACGCTGGCCGAGTTCGTGACCTACGTGCGCGCCAATCCCGGCAAGGACGGGTACGCGAACGCTGGCGCGGGCGGCGTGAACGACCTGGGCATGATCTGGTTCCTGCAGATCATCGGCGGCAAGATGAACAGCATTTCGTATCGCGGCTCGGCGCCCGCGCTGACCGATACGGTGGGCGGCGTGGTGCCGGTGATTTTCGACAACTTCCCGTCGTCGCTGCCCTACGTCAGGAGCAATCACCTGAAGGCGCTGGCGATCACCGGCACGGCGCGCAATCCGCGCCTGCCGGACGTGCCGACCTTCGCTGAACAGGGCTACAAGGATTACGACGTGACGGCCTGGTACGGCGTGGTCGGTCCGGCCGACATGCCGGCCGATGTGCGAGACAAGCTGGCGGACGCCTTCGCGCGCGCCGTGCGCGATCCGGCCACCGCGGCCAAGATGGAAGAGACGGGCGCTTTCCCGCTGGGCAACACGCCGGCGCAGTTCGGCGAGCAGATCCGCACCGAACGCGACCGATGGAAGACGGTGATCGAGAAGGCGCAGATCAAGCTGCAGTGATCCCCGCGGCGGCGGCCATGCGGCATTGATCCGGCCGGATCGATCCACCGGCCCGCGCCGGCGCGCCCGTGCGCCGCGTCGCGGGCATGTTCTTTCAGTACACGTCGCGCCGATAGCGGCCGGCTTGTTGCAGGTCCTGCAGACGCTGGGCGCCCAGGATGTCCTGCAGGGCATCGTCCACGCCGCCCGCCATGCCTTGCAGGCTGCCGCACACATACACGGCGGCGCCCGCGTCCACCCAGGCACGCACGGCGTGCGCCTGTTCTCGCAGGCAATCCTGCACGTAGCGGCGCTCGGCCTGGTCGCGCGAAAAGACGGTGTCCACGCGTTCCAGCGTGCCGTCTTGCCGCCACCGCGCGATGTCCTCGCCGCAGAACGCGTCGCAGGCGGCATTGCGTTCGCCAAAGATCAGCCAGTTGCGGCGATGGCCGGCGGCGCGGCGCGCCTTGATCAGGGCGCGCAGGCCGGCAAGGCCGGTGCCGTTGCCGACCAGGATCATCGGGCGGTCGTCCGCGGGCGCGTGGAAATTGCGGTTGGCGCGCACGCGCAGGGCGATCTCGTCGCCGGGCTGCGCGATGTGCGTGAGCCAGCCGCTGCCCAGGCCCAGCGCGCCGTCCGGGCCGCGCATCTGGCGCACCAGGAGCTGGATGCCGCCATCTTCGGGCAGCGAGGCGATGGAGTATTCGCGATGCGCCTGCAAGGCGCCGCCGCGTTCACGCCGGGGGCCGATTTCGGCGATGTCGCCGGCCTGCCACGGGCGCGAGCCTTCGGCAGGCGGCGTCAGCGTGAGCAGATGGCAGGGGCCGCCCTGGCTGCCGGGATTCAGCAGGGTCCTGTCCGCCAGCCGCCAGGATTCGTAGACCGGCGCCTCCCAGTCGGGCAGGTCGCTGCGGCCGGCCAGCAGGCCCAGGTGGTGCTGCCAATGGCGCAGCGCGGCCGGGTCGCCGTTGTCGACCTCGACCAGATCGAAGAGCGGCACCGCGCCTTGCGCGTGCAGCCAGTGGTCCAGATGACGGCCGAAACCGCAGAAGTGCGCGTATTCGCTGTCGCCCAGCGCCAGCACCGCGTACTGCGCGCCCGCCAGCAAGGCGCCGGCGGGGATCTGCTGCATCTGCCCGGCAAAGGCCGCCGCCGCATCCGGGGGATCGCCTTCGCCGTAGGTGCTGACGACGAACAGCATGCGCCGGTAGTCGGCGAGGCGCGCGGCGTCGATCTGGTCCAGCGCGGCGACGCGCACCGTCAGGCCGCCGGCCCGCAGGGATTGCGCGGTCTGCGCGGCCAGGGCTTCGGCGTAGCCGGTCTGGCTGGCGTAGGCCACCAGCAGCGCGTCTGCGGGGGCGGGCGCGTCCAAGGCCTGCTGCGCGCGTGCATGCTGCGCCTGCTGCAGCCGCGCACGGCGCCAGGCCCACAGGCACAGCAGCGCCCAGGTCAGCACCACGCACGCCGCCGCGATCAATCGGGGTTGGGACATAAGGGGTCAGCGCGCGAGCGCCAGGGTTTCGAACGGCGGCGTGGCGACCACGCGCCAGGCGTCGCGCTCGCGCACGATGAACAGCGCCGCGAGCGCGTGGCGGCGGGCATAGGCCAGCCCCTCGGTCTCGCCCAGCACCGTCAGCGCGGTGGCCAGCGCGTCGGCCTGCATGCAGACCGGATGCAGCACCGTGACCGACGCCAGGGCATTGCGCACGGGGTGGCCGGTGCGCGGATCGATCGTGTGGGCGTAGCGCGCATCGCCGTCGCCGGCATGGCGCCGGTAGTCGCCCGACGTGGCGATGCTGCAGTCGGCCAGCGGCAGGGCCAGGGCGTGGGCGTCGCTGGCGTCGGGAACCTCGATGGCCACGCGCCAGGGCTGTCTGTCCGGGCGCTTGCCGCGGGCGCGCAGTTCGCCGCCCACTTCGACGAGGTAGTCCGCGATGCCCAGCGCATCGAGGGCCATCGCGGCGCGGTCCACGCCGTAGCCCTTGGCGATGGAAGACAGGTCCAGGTAAGTGCCGCCGGCCTGGTAGGCGGCCTGGCGGTCTTCGTCCAGCCGCACGCGCTGCCAGCCGCAGCGGTCGCGGGCGGCCTGGATGGCGGCGGCGGAGGGCGGTTCATGCGCGCGCTGGTGCGGCCCGAAGCCCCAGGCGTTGACCAGCGGACCCACCGTGGGATCGTAGGCGCCGCCGCAGTCCTCGGCCAGCCGCAGCGCGTGGCGTAGCACATGGAAGAAACCGTCCGGAAGCGCCTGCCAGCCGGGCCCGGCGCGGTTGTAGCGCGTGATGTCCGAGTCGGCTTCCCAGGTGCTCATCTGCGTGACCACCTCGTCGACCGCGGCCTGGATGGCCAGCCGCGCCGTCGCTTCGGCGACGCCGGCCGGCAAGGCCATGCGCGCGGACCAGGTCGTGCCCATGGTCGCGCCGGCCAGCGCGGCGGCCTGCGCGGCCGGGCGCGCGGGCATGGCGCCATAGGCGACGCGCACCGCCGGGGCGGCCGCGCCGCGCGGGGCGTAGGAAGGGGATGTGGCCACGCGTGCGCCCGCGGTTCAGGGTTGCAGCACTTCCACGGTGCCGGCGTACGACAGGCGGCGTTTCTTGGCCTGCGGCACGCTGACCTTGGCGTCTTCCATGCCGGCTTCGATCCAGTACAGGCCGGGCTGCGGCCATTTCACCGAGAACTTGCCGTCCGTGTCGGTCTTGAGCGCGATCTCGCCGACCTTGTCGCGATAGCGGCTGCCGCCGGGCACGACGTTTACCTCCAGGTCCGCGGCGGGCTTGCCGTCCAGCAGCATCTGGAACGTGGCGGCTTCGTCGGTGAAGAGGTCGTTCGGGTGCGTCACGGGCGCCAGTTCCAGGCCGCGGCCCACCGGCTTGACGGCCGATGGCTTGCCGGCGGTCACGAAGGTCTCGACGCGGCCCAGGCTCTGCGAGATTTCCAGTTCGTCCGCCTTGGCGGGCACGGCCTGCGCCAGGCCGTCGGCCTTGCCGAAATAGCGCTTGTTCTTGCCGTCTTCCTTCCAGCGGGCGAAGACGCCGTCGTTGACCACGGCCACGCGGTAGGTGCCGCTCTGTTTGAGCTGCAGGTCGAACGTGCTGCGCAGCTTGCCGCGGTTGACGTTTTCGGCCTCGGCGGCGGAGCCGTCCGGCGCGGTCACGGTCAGGCCGTCCAGGCGCAGCGGGGCGTGGTTGAAGTAGAACTTGTCGTTGCCGACGGCGGCATCCACGGTGATCCAGCTATCGGCGCCCGACAGCACCGTCGAGGACGGCACCATCCAGACGTCATGCGCATGGGCGGCAAAGGGCAGGCTCAGCGCGAGGGCGGCGGCCAGTTTGGCGGCGGATTTCATCGTTGCGTTCCTAGAGAACTGAATGACTGAAGGACTGAAGGACTGAAGGACGTGATCAGGGTTTGAGGTCGAGCGCGACCGCGCCCAGTTCGTGTTCGCCGCGCGCCGTCAATAGCTCGGCCTTTTGCGGCGGCCACTGGAAGGGGATGCGCAGCAGCTCGCGGCCGCCCACTTCGCGCGCCGCTTCCACCACCAGGGCGTACTGCCCGGGCTTGAGCTGCGACAGCGGCTTGCTGGCCGCGTCAAAGGACAGCGCGTGCTTGCCCACGGGCTTGGTCGCGCCGCTGACGCCGTCCACCGGGAACTGCTGGTTGCGTCCGCTGCGGCGCCACCACTGGCGCATGTCCTTGAGCCATTCGGTGCCTTCGTTGTTCTTCTTGGCCACGTCATACCAGACGGCCAGGTCGGTGGCGACGCTCTGGTCGGGGTTCTCGATCCAGATCGCCACGTAGGGGCGGTGGTATTCGGCCACGTCCAGGCGCGGCACCTCGATGGACAGGCCGATGTCGGCCGCATGGGCCGTCCGGGCGATCAGGCCGGCCAAGAGGGCCGGCAACAGCAGCTTGCGCATGGATATCTCCAGGGCGTATCGATGGAATCAATGGATGAACAGCAGGGCCAGCACCAGCGGAATCACCAGGCCCAGCCCCACCATGGGCCAGGTCGCGCTGCGGTTGCCGGCGTGCATCTTGAGCAGCACCAGTCCGGTCAGCGAAAACACCAGACAGGCGACGGCGAACACGTCCAGGAACCAGCGCCAGGCCAGGCCCGTGTTGCGGCCCTTGTGCAGATCGTTCAGGTAGGAAATCCAGCCGCGGTCGGTGCGCTCGTATTCCACGTCGCCGCTGGCGCGGTCGATGGACAGCCAGGCGTCGCCGCCCGCGCGGGGCAGGGAAAGGTAGACCTCGTCGGGCGACCACTCGGCGGATTTTCCGGCGGTGGAAGCGTCCAGCGCCTCGTCCAGCCACTCGGCCACGGGCGCGGGCAGGGGCGCCTGCTTTTGCGCGGGCGCCGCGGCAAGCTGGTTCAGGATGGCGTCAGGCAGGCGGGCCTGGCGGCTGGTCACCACGGCCTTCGATTCGATGTGCGAGGCGTTGTTCAGGGTCAGGCCCGTCACGGCGAACAACAGCATCCCCAGCAGACAGAGCGCAGAGCTGATCCAGTGCCACTGATGCAGTGTCTTGAGCCAGTAGGCGCGGCGGCGAGGAACGGATTGGGTGTCCATGGGAAATCGGTCTGGAAGCGGCGGATTCTAGCATTTAATGAGAATTACTCTTAAAACAGCCGGGCCGCGGCGCGCGCGGAAATTTCAATCGATTTCGGCCGTGAACGACGGCCTGGCGCGGCGGCGCGCCGCATGCGGCGTGCGCCCGCATCCTTTCCGGGGCTAAGATAGGCCACCCTTTGCAAACACCGGAGGTCGTCATGCTGCAACAGCAAGTGGTGGATCAGATCGGTCGTCATTGGGGATGGGTGGCGCTTCGCGGCGTCGTCGCCATCCTGTTCGGTTTCATGGCCATGTTCATGCCGGCCATCACCTTGTCGGCGCTGGTGCTGGTGTGGGGCGCGTTTGCGCTGGTGGATGGCGTGCTGGCGCTGATCGCGGGGTTTCGCATCCGCGACAACGGCAAGCCGCTTTGGGCGCTGATCGTCGTGGGCCTGCTGGGCGTGGCGGCGGGCATCGTCACCTTCCTGTGGCCCGGGCTCACCGCGCTGATCCTGCTCTACATCATCGCCGTCTGGGCCGTGGTGGCGGGCGTGTTCCAGATCATCGCCGCCGTGCGCTTTCGCAAGGCCATCCGCAACGAATGGCTGCTTGGCCTGGCGGGCCTGGTGTCGGTCGCCTTCGGCGCCATGCTCATCATGCAGCCCGGCGCCGGGGCGCTGGCGCTGGTGTGGGTGATTGGCATCTACGCCGTTTTTTTCGGCATACTCCTGCTGGTCTTTTCCCTGCGTCTCAAACAACACGGCGCCACCTGATGTCGATGTCTGCCTATCAAACGCTGGTACCCCTGAATTTCCTGGCCGTGGGCCTGGGCGCGATGCTGGGCGCCTGGTCCCGCTGGCTGCTCGGCCTTTGGCTCAACGTCGGCTCCTGGCCCTGGGGCACGCTGGCGGTGAATCTGGTGGGCGGCTATCTGATCGGGGTGGCGCTGGCCCTCGTGGCCGGTCATCCCGAATGGCCCGCCTGGGTGCGGCTGGGGGCGATCACGGGGTTCCTGGGCGGACTGACCACGTTCTCCACCTTCTCGGCGGAAACCGTGGCGATGCTGGAACGCGGCGCCTACGCCAGCGCGGTGGGGTATGCCGGCTTCAGCCTGGCCGGCTCGCTGGCGCTGACGGCGGCGGGCCTGGCCACCGTCAGTCTGCTGCGCTAGGCGCCGCTGCTCACTTCTCGTCCTCGGGCGCCGGGGACGCCGCGGGCAGCCAAGTGGGCTGGCCGGGCATGTCGTGTGCCTGCATGTCCATGCGGTATTCGTAGCGGTCGGGGCGGTAGCGGGCGTGCAGCCATTCGACCGGCCGCCCGGATTCGTCGCGCACCACGCGATGCAGACTGAGCAGGGCCGATCCCACCGGCACGTCCAGCAGCTCGGCCACGCCGGGCTCGGCCAGCACGGCCGACATCGATTGCTCGGCACGCGCCACGCGCACGCCCAGATCGCGGAAGATGGCCAGCAGTGGCTTGGAACCGAGATCCTCGCGGCGGATGCGCCGTCCGATGTCGTCCGGCACGAACGTGGTCAGGCAGGAAAACGGCTGCCCTTCGTGGCTGCGCACCCGCACGGCGCGCTGCACGGGGGCGCCCACCGCCAGCTCCAGCCGCGCCGCCACCTGCGGCGTGGCGGGCGTGGTCTCCAGTTCCAGCAGCCGCACCTGGGTGTGCATCCCCATGCGGGCCAGATGCGCCATGAGGGCGTCGATTCCTGCGCCATGCTGCGCGGCGGGAAACTGCGCGGGCTTGGCGGCGAACGTGCCGCGCCCCTGGCGGCGCTCGATCAGCCCGTCGGCCGCCAGGGCATCCAGCGAGCGTCTGATCGTCAGGCGCGACACGCCGTATTCGGCCGCCAGCGCGTTCTCGCCCGGCATGGCCCTGTCCGGGGCGAACCCGCCGGCCTCCAGCCGTTGCTTGAGCAGCAGATAGACCTTGTGATAAAGCGGCAATGGGCTGTCGGACACGGCTTGGGGGCTCCTGGAAGCAAGGTCAGTCGGCGGTCGCGCCGGTGAATTTGACGATCTCGGCATAGCGTTCGATGTCCTGCCGCACGAAAGCGCCCAGTTCTTCCGGACTGCTGCTCACCGCGCTGGCGGCCTCGCGTTCAAGAAGCTGGCGAAATGCGGGGGTGTCGACCGCCTTGCGCGCCGCGGCATTGAGCGCCGCCAGTTTATCGGCCGGCAGCTTGGCCGGCCCGAAGAGCGCGAACCACGCATTCGATTCAAAGCCCTTGATCGTCTCTCCGATGGGCGGCACGCCGGGGAACTGGGGCAGCGCCTGCGGGCTGCTCACGCCCAGCGCCCGCAGCGCGCCGCTCTTGATGTGCGGCAGGGCATTGAGCGAACTGGCGAACATCATGTCCACCTGGCCGCCCAGCAGGTCGGTGATGGCTGGCGCCGTGCCCTTGTACGGCACGTTCAGGATATCCAGGCCTGCCATCATCTTCATGCGCTCGCCAGCCATGTGCAGCGAGGACCCGATGGCGCCCAGCGCCATGGTGTGCTTGCCCGGGCTGGCCTTCACCAGCGACACGAACTCCGGCATGGTGCGGGCCGGGAAGTCCTTGCGCACGACCAGGACGCTGGGCACGTTGGCCAGCATGCTGATGGGCGTGAAATCCGCCACGGGATCGAACGGCAGGTTGCGGTACAGCGTGGCGTTGATGGAAAAGCTGGTGAAGGTGACCAGCAGCGTGTTGCCGTCGGGATTGCTCTTGGCGACGTAGTCGGCGGCAATGTTGCCGCCCGCGCCGGGCTTGTTTTCCACTACCACTGGCCGCTTCAAGTCCACCGCCATGTGCTGGGCGATGCTGCGCGCCACGGTGTCGGTGGTGCCGCCCGGGGGCGCGCCCACGACCAGCCTGATGGCGTCGCCCTGCGCGAGGGCGGGGGTAAGGGGCATGGCCAGCGCTGCCAGCAGCGCGCAGCCCGCGGCGATCCGAAGTCGTCCCGACATGGTTGTCTCCTGATATGTTGTATTGAGGACAATACAAGTATAGGGAAGCCGGGCAAAACGCGATACGCCGGCGGCGCAAATTACCGGGCCGCCGCGGCGTACTGTGCCATGGCGATGTCGCGGAACGCCTGGATCAGGGCCAGCCGCGGCGATCCCCGGGACCAGATCAGGCCGAAGCGGCGCGGCTCGCAATGCACGGGCAGCGGCAAAGCCAGCAGGCCCAGCCGTTCAATCGCGCCGGTGGTCGACCTGGGCAGGATCGCCACGCCCAGGTCGCGGCTCACCATCACGGCAATGGATTCGATCGCGTTCAGTTCAAAGCGGTCGTGCGGCGTGATGCCGACGCGCCGCAGATAGTCCTCGACATGGCGTCCGCTCCAGTCGCTGCGCCGATAGCGGATGAAGGGCTCGCCGGTCAGCAGGCTGTGCGCGTCGCGGCCGGCATGGCGCGGCGCCGCCGCCAGCACGTAGGTTTCCTCGCGCAGCAACTGCCAGCCCAGGCTCTTGGACAGGGGGTAGGGGGCTTCAAGCGCGATGGCCGCATCCAGTTCGCCGCTTTCGATGGCCGGATAGAAGCGCGCCGAATGCCCGGGCTGGATTTCCACGCTGATCAGCGGATGCCGCCGCACCAGGTGTTCCAGGATGGCGGGCACCATGGAGTTGAGCGCCGTGCTGCCCGCGCCCAGCCGCAGTTCTCCCATCATTTCGTCGGATCGGGCCAGATGCCGGATCTTTTCGATCCTCTCCAGGACCTCGCGCATGGGGCCGATCAGTTCGGTTGCCTTGGCGGTCAGGTGCACCGTGCGCCCGGCCCGCGCGACCAGGGACACGCCCAGTTCCTGCTCCAGCTTGCGCACCTGCTGGGCCACCGCGCCGTGCGTGAGGCCCAGCCGGCGGGCAGCCTGCGCCATGGAGCCGTATTGGGCGACCGCGGCCAGCGTGTTCAGAAAGTCTGTGTTCATGATGATAGAGATTCTATCTTCTTATCGTATGGCGGCTTTCCCCTGGGACGCCTGCTCCGCGACACAATGCGCCCAGGAGACATCAATGAGAAGCAAGCTTTTTGTTCCGGCATCGCGCCCGGAACTGTTCGATAAAGCCATGGCCAGCGAGGCCGATGCGTTGTCCTTCGACCTGGAGGACGCCGTCGCGCCGGCGCGCAAGCAAGCGGCGCGCGAGGCGCTGGCCGCCTGGCTCGCCTCGCCCGCCTTCGAGGCTGGGCAGGCACGACATGCCAAGAAAATTATCGTCCGCGTGAACGCCGACGACTCGCCCCACTTTGCCGGCGATCTGCAGGCCCTGGGCGGACTGCCCATCGACATGATCAATCTGCCCAAGGTCGAGCACGCCGCCGCGCTGCGGGCGTCGGTGGATCAGGCCATCGCGGCGGGCTTTGCGGGTGAATTCCTGGTCACGGTCGAAACGCCGCGCGCGCTCGTCCGGGCGGCCGAGCTGGCCGAGGCGCATCCGCGGGTGGCCGGCCTGCAATTGGGGCTGGCCGACCTGTTCGAGCCGCTCGGCGTCGACCGCTACCAGCCCGAGACGCTGCGGGCGGTGATGCTGTCGCTGCGCCTGGGCGCGGGTTGCGCGGGCAAGTACGCGATGGACGCCGCCTATGCCCGCGTGGGCGATGCCGAAGGCTTTCGCGCCGAGGCGCGGCTGGCGCGCTCGCTCGGCTTTCTGGGCAAATCCTGCGTGCATCCCAGCCAGATCGCCATTGCCAACGAGGTGTTCGGCTTTGACGCCGACGAGGTGGAGCAGGCGCGGCGGATCGTGGCCGCCAGCCGCCGGCACGAGGGCGTGGGCGCCTTTCTGCTGGACGGAAAGATGATCGATGCCCCCTTCGTGCGCCGCGCCGAGGACGTGCTGCGCGCGGTCGGCGCGGCAGCCTGAAACGCGCGGGCTCTGGCGCTGTCGTTGCGCGTCAACGGCGCGCCTCAACGTCCCGCCCCAATCAAGTTCAAGTGAATGCCATGATGGAACACGACACCCCACCGCATCTGCCGCTCGCCGGCATCAAAGTTCTGGACCTGAGCGCCTACATCGCAGGGCCGTACGGCTGCGCGCTGCTGGGCGACATGGGCGCGGAAGTGATCAAGGTGGAGCCGCCCGAAGGCGACAACCTGCGCAAGTATCCCTCCACGCTGGCGGCTGAAAGCCGCGCCTTCCTGGGCATCAACCGCAACAAGCAGGGTATCTGCCTGAACCTGAAAGACGCCGCCGGGTACGAGGTGCTCGTGCGCCTGGCGCGCGAGGCCGACGTGCTGGTCCACAATTTCAGGCCCGGCGTGCCGGAGCGGCTGAAGATCGACTTTGCCACGCTCTCGGCCATCAATCCGCGCCTGGTCTACTGCGCCATGACGGGCTATGGGGCGGCGGGGCCGATGGCGCGCCACGCCGGCTACGACCAGGTGCTGCAATCCATGACCGGGATGTGCGCCGCGCAGGCCAAGGCCGATGGACCGCCCGAAGTGCTGTACGGGTCGGTCGTCGACTACTACGGCGCCTCGCTGATTTCCAATAGCGTGTCGGCCGCGCTGTACCGGCGCGAGAAGACCGGACGGGGCCAGGCCATCGAGGTGTCGCTGCTGGGCAGCGCCCTTGCGATGCAGTCGGCGCGGCTGGTGTGGGCCGACGGCGAGCCGCGCCACATCGAGCGGGACATGCGCTCGGGCGGCATCACCGGCATTCATCCGACCCGCGAGGGGCACCTGTACCTGTCCGCGAATACGCCGCACTTCTGGCGCGCGCTGTGCGGCCATCTGGATCTGCCCGAACTGGCCGACCATCCCGATTACGACACCGTGAAAAAGCGCGCGGCCCAGGCGGCCGTGCTGGTGCCGATGGTGCGGCAGGCGCTGGCGCGCGCGTCGGCGCGCGAGTGGGCGGAGCGTTTCGGACAGAGCGTGCCGTGCGCGGAAGTAATGCGCGTCGAGGACATGTTCGACCATCCGCAGGTGCTGGCGATGGGACATCTGCGTCCTTACCGCAGCACGCAGGCCGGCGGGTATCTGGGGCTGGCGCAGTGGGCCCGGTTCGACGCGGGCGACGGCGAGCCGTCATCCGGCGGCGGGCAGGACGTGGCGGCCGCGCCTGGCCGGGGCGCGCCGGGCTTGGGCGAACATAGTCGAGAAATACTGTCCACGCTGGGATACACCGCGGATGAAATCGCACAACTGCTGCAATCGGCCGTGGTGCAATAGCCCGCAACAATAAGTAAAGCAATCGTCCGAGCCGGACGAGGAGACAAGAACCATGCGTCAAGCGCAACGATACGTTCAGCGGCCAGAGGGCTCGAACTGGGGAGATTTCGGGCAAGACGACCAGCTCGGCACGCTCAATTACCTGGACCGCCAGGCGCGCCTGGCGGCCGTGGCCGAGATTCGGGAGGGCATTTCGTTTTCCCTGAGTCTGCCGCTGACGGTGCCGCGCGCGCCCGTGCTCAACCCGCGCCGCAAGGGCCCGGTCATCCAGCCCGCCCAGAAGAATGGCGTCCCGGTTTACCGCTATTGCCTGGGGCGCGACGTACCCGGCGCCACCGACGTGGTGAGCGACGACGCCGTCACGCTGTCGCCGCAGTATTCGACGCAATGGGACGCGCTGGGCCACGTCGGCGCGATGGTCGACGTGCTGGGCGCCGGGCAGGCGCAACCGACGGGCTACAACGGCTTCACGGTCAGCGAGGCGCAGGCGGAAAACTTCGCCGGAACGCGCGACCTGTCGATTGAACCGATGGCGCGCCACGGCATCCAGGGTCGCGGCGTCATGGTGGACCTGCGGGCACGCTATGGCGACGCGCAGCGCAAGGTCTCTTATCGCGACCTGATGGACACGATGCAAGCCGACGGCGTGCAGGTCCGGCCCGGCGATGTGCTGTGCCTGCACACGGGGCTGGCCGATCTGGCGCTGACGCTGGGCGACGACGAGCAGGAGCTGCTCAAGACCCGCTGCTGCGTGCTGGACGGCGCCGACCCCGAACTGCTCGCATGGATCACGCGCAGCCGCATCGCGGCCATCGCGGCCGACAACCATGCGGTCGAATTGCGCAATCACCACCTGCAGGGCGCCAGCGGGCCGTTGCTGCCCCTGCACGAACACTGCCTGTTCAAGCTGGGGCTGCCGCTGGGCGAGCTCTGGCATCTGACCCCGCTGGCGCAATGGCTGCGCCAGCACCACCGACACGCTTTTTTCCTGACCGCGGCGCCGATGTACGTGCCGGGGCTGGTGGGCGCGCCGGTCAACCCCATCGCGACCGTCTGAATCCTGCGGACGGTTCGCGTCACGATCCCTGATCGACCTGAACATCCCCACAGGGGAGACGAGAGGAGCACACATGAAGAAAACCCGTCACGCGGCCGTTGCCGCACTGCGTCCGCTGGCCGCCGCCATTGCCCTGG
>Ga0182739_1001326_pt1 | contig 26500 bp, 19 predicted proteins | sample eDN5th30CBELigBY_FD_128873 | JGI IMG/M metagenome (GOLD analysis project Ga0182739, IMG submission 128873) | Enriched backyard soil microbial communities from Emeryville, California, USA - eDNA 5th pass 30_C BE-Lig BY (version 2) (version 2) | ecosystem: Environmental > Terrestrial > Soil >... | reverse complement strand
CGAGGATGCGCTCTGGGTGATCATTATAGGGCATGCGTCTTTTGACGGGCGCCATGCCTGGTTGAATATGGCAGGGCCTGATCCCAATGAATCCGAACTGGCCAAAGTCCTGCAGGAACTCGCCTGCCGGGAATGCGTCTTCTGGCTGACGACGTCATTGAGCGGGCATTTTGTACATCCGCTGGCAAAACCCGGTCGCATTCTCATTTCCGCAACCGATACAACCGGCGAATTCGAGTCCACGCTGTTTTCCGCTGCGATGGCGGAAGTTCTCCTGCATCCTCCCGCGCAGAAGGAATTGGATCTCGATCAGAACGGCACGCTCAGCCTGCTGGATCTGTATCTGGCGATCTGCCGGGAAGTGATTCAGCGGTATGCCGACCAGAGCCTGTTACTGACCGAACATGCACAACTGGAAGACAACGGCGATGGCCGGGGCCGGGAAGTGCAGCAGTATTATTTCCCGGAAGAACTGGGAGGACGATTGCGGCCCGGAGCCAAGCCGGCCCCTCGTCTGGGACAGGTCGACGGAGCCCGGTCCGCCAAGATCCCCTTGAGTCTGCAACGAAGCACACCGAAAGGAGACCTGCCGTAGTGGCATGGCCTCCCCTCTCGTCACGTCTTCATTCAGAACCCGGGCATTCGCGGCGGGGTGCCCGATGCGCCCTCTGCTTCGAGAGAGCGCCGCGCCTGTTTTCCGGTTGGCCTGTTTTCCGGTTGGCCTGTTTTCCGGTTGGCCTGTTTTCCGGTTGGCCTGTTTTCCGGTTGGCCTGTTTTCCGGTTGGCCTGTCCAGCAGCTTCAAAAAATGTCCGGGAGGAGAAATCGTGAATTTTTCCTCCCGGACAGCGTGATCTGCTCTCTAGACCAGTTTGGTCTTTGTTCGATCACGCTCGGCCTTGAATTCCTTGTGCTTCACTGGAATTCACGTGAGACATGATCTGCAACTCCGCTCTCAAACGTGACGCAATCGGCGTCATTCCGGCAGCGGCTTGTTCATGGTTTCCGGCAGGAACGGGAGAACAAACAGCCCCATCAGAAAGACCAGTGACATCGTCACCCCAGCATAACGTAAAGGCTCCGAAGTTTCGACGAAGGCCGCTTCAAGTTGCGATTTCACCAGCGGCCCGAAGGCAGCGACAAATCGACCGACGTTATAACAGAAACTGGTCCCGGTCGAACGCAAACGGGTCGGGAACAGTTCCGGGAAATAAATCGCGTACCCTGCAAAGAGCGAGAGCTGGCAGAATCCCATGACCGGCACCATCACCCAGATCTGCCAGAAGTCTTTCAGGAACCAGAACACCGCCACCGTACTGAGGAATGCTGCCACCAGCGAAATGGCAAAGGTTGGACGACGGCCAATTTTCTGTGAAAGCGCACCGAATCCGAACATTCCCAGAAACGCGCCAATGTTCGTTGCAATCGAAGTGTAACTGGCCCAGCGGGACAGTCGTCCGTTCACCGCACCATCGAGTAATTCGTACTCGTCTTTGACTTCCTGATCGAAGTCCCTCATCAGGTCCGGATCTTCAACCGTGGTCAACAGGAGTTTGATCCGCTCGACACGAGCAGAATCGCCTTGGCCTTCGGCGATGACCAGTTGTTCGTTGTAAACTTCCAGCGCCATGGCGCGCCGCTGAACATAACGGATCAGGTCCGGAGCAAAGAAGCCCACTGACCACAATCCCACCACTCCGGAGCACCCCAGTACCAGTCCCAGCAAGGCATGCTTACGCAGCGTCGGATCGCGGAACAGATCCCGATAAGATCCCAGTTTCTTGGAAGTTTTCTCGGAATGAGCGACTTTTTCCCAGTTTTCCGGCTCCTTCAGGTGACGACGAATCACCAGGGCCATTAAGGCGGGAACAGCACCCACCAGGAACATGATCCGCCAGGGGCTGTATTCCATCCCCTGTTCTTCGACAATTCCCAGCCCCAGATTGATCAGTGCGGCACTCATGTTCCCGATAGCGGACAGAGCCTGCAGCAACCCCAGTGTATAAGGGCGAGCCCGGGTCGGCATGACTTCCGCCACCAGCGACACCCCGACCGCGAACTCCCCTCCAACTCCCAGGCCTGTGAGAAACCTGTAGAGTGAAAAGTCCCAGACATTATGTGAAAACGAGCTCAGCCCCGTGAAGAGAGAATATAAGAGGATCGTGATGATCATCGTTTTGGCACGGCCAATCCGATCTCCCAGCATCCCGAAGAAGAGTCCCCCCACAGCCCAGCCGGCAATAAAGATCGACGTGGCGATGTCTCCTCCACGTCGGCGGGCCAGATCCAGCGATTTGGCGTCTTCATAATCTTCTGCGTGCACCAGTTCCTTCATGGCAGCGGGGCGGGCCAGAATGAAGAGTTGCTGGTCCAGACAGTCGAACAGCCAGCCCAGTGCCGCCACCACCAGCACAAACCAGTGATACCGGGACAAAAGCTGATACCAGGGCCGCTTGTCATCAAGCCCGGCATCAGGAGACGAAGAAGGCGACGGATCAATGTGCATGCCTGGTTCCCAATTGGATCAAGTCACTTTTTCCTGCCGGACTCTGCCACATTCTCATGAAGCGAGACGTCTGACAAACAGGAGCAAAGCAATCAATAGTCAAAATGGCTTGATGGTCCGACCTTCCGTCCGCACAGAGGTCAGTGTGAATGACACAATCTGATGAGAGATCACACGCTGACGCCCTGATTCTATGAGTAACGTAACTCCAGAAAACGAGAACCCAAACGTACTTAGAGCCGTTCGGAACTCGCAGGAACTTCGGCCTGCCGCATCATTGAAGATCACGCCTGACTTCCGCAGAGCGATCGATGCAGAGGCATTGTGACGATTGCATGAGAAATCGCAAATCCACAAGGCGGAAATTGCCGAATTCGACTCAGACCGTGCTGATTTGCTGAAAAATCGCCTGCGAACTCCTCTCGTTTCCGCCACATTCCAGGTTCCCGAACACTTCTCGATGTCACACAGACCGGCTGCTCAGGCCCACAAAGCAGCCAGCACTCCGGAAAGCACAATGCCGTCAAATGTTCCCGCCCCGCCAATGGAGACGACCGCCACCGGCGTGCGGGTCATGTCCCGGAGATGAAGCAGATCCGCACCGATCAGCGGACCAGTCACCCCTGCCAGAAACGCCGTGGCAGCCCGCTGGTCCGGCGTTCCTGCCGGGAGCAGCAACCAGGTTCCCAGTACGCTGACCAACGGCGGAATGTACCCGGGAATCAGAATTCCGATCCCTTCCATGGGACGTGCCACTTTCCAGCAGACAACGATGCTCAGCCCGCTGACCATCAAAGCCGTCCAGACAGGCCCCTCTCCAGCCCGCATCAGGCGAACCAACTGCAGCGTCGCCACCATCACAGGAATGACGCAGCCTCCCACGTTGACCGCAATCACCGTACTCGACTGCACGCGGCGGTAAGTCCGCTCCAGTGTCATACTCAGCGGACCGAACGACGATTGCGGCTGCAATTCATCTTTCCGGAGGGCATAGACCGGCAGATTGATCACCGATCCAATGACGATTCCCAGTACGACCGCTGCTGCCAGTCCCGGCGAAAGTCCCAGCCGTTCGAACGCGAAGCGGGCAGTGTCATACAGGAACATGGGCAACAGGCACATCAGTGTCAATGCAATGAAGACCGGAATACATCCGATCAATGGAGAGACCGTCTGCGGGCTGCCTGAGCCGATACGATATTGAAAAGGCATGGAACTTGATATTTCTGGCAGGATGATCCAAAAAACATTTGCCAGAAGTGTGACACGATTGCGGTCAGGATGCCAATCCGCCCATTCCGGATCTCCCCGGGATTCCGGGAAAATCGTGTGTGTCGCCGGCCAGCACTGAGAATGCCGGTTTCAAATCTTGCTCCTGACAGCAGTCCGGATAGAATTCCGCCATGACAAACAAGGACTACTATCAGATTCTCGGTGTCTCACGAGATGCGTCTCACGACAAAATCCGGAAGGCGTTCAAGAAGATCGCCCGCGAAAATCATCCCGACGCCAAAAAGGATGACCCGGCAGCAGCGGAACGCTTCAAGGAGGCCGCTGAAGCCTACGACGTCCTTGGAGACGAAGAGAAACGAAAAAAGTACGACCAGTTCGGAGCGAACTGGAAACACTTCAAAGACGGGCAAAATCCGTTTGCCGGCGGTGGAGGAGGAAACCCCTTTCGCAACGGCGGACCGGTCGATGTCGACCTGCGGGACATCTTCGGCGGGCAGGGCGCCGTCGACCTGGAGCAACTCTTTGGAGGGATGTTCGGCGGCGGGATGGGATCGGGCGGGCGCAGTCGGGGCCCCCGGATCATGCGCGGCGATGACCTGACGACATCCATACAGATCCCGTTTGATACCGCAGCCATCGGTGGAAATTACGATCTTGCCATCCAGCGCGACGGCAAGCACGAAGAGTTGAGCGTCAAGATCCCTGCCGGAATCGAAGAAGGGCAGTCCATTCGACTGGCGGGCCAGGGAACACCGGGACAACATGGCGGGCCCGCGGGTGATCTGCTGGTGACGATTCACATCGCTCCCCATCCCTATTTCCGGCGTGAAGGCCGGAACCTGCTGGTCGAAATGCCGGTGACGTTCCCGGAAGCGGTTCTGGGCAGCAAGATCGATGTCCCGACACTCACCGAAGGAATTGTCTCCATGACTCTGCCCCCGGGAACATCATCCGGAGCAAAACTGCGGTTGAAAGGCAAAGGCATCGTCAACCCGAAAACGCATGCCAAAGGGGATCAATACGTCACGATCAAGATCGTCGTACCGAAGCATCTGGATTCCCGCTCGGAAGAACTGCTGCGCGAATTTGCGGAACTCAACCCGCAAACGCCCCGTGAGCATTTCCAGTAACCGGACCAGAGTCCACTGGAGCAATCCATCAGGGAACGCTAAACTGACAGGCTGCCGACCCGCCCGGAAGGCGTCCCACTGTTCGAACCCTCTGTTCGCATCGTGGAGCCCTCTCGTTTTTTGACCTGCCGATTCGAAAAAGAGGAAGATTGACATGCGACGATTGCTCATGTCCGCAGCCTGCCTTGCCTGCCTGGGAGCCGCCTCGCTGCTACCGGCTGACGACTCCGGAGCCCCGGGAGGACCATCGGTCGAGGCCATCCGGAAGCTGGGGGGCAATGTCCTGCCCATTGCCCAGAACGATAATCGGCTGGACGTTTCGCTGAACCTCGCCAGCCAGGACGTGACTGATGCCGCCCTGCAGGACGTCGCCAAATTGCCGTCCGTAATCTGGTTGAATCTCGCGGGAACCAAAGTGACCGATGCCGGTCTGGCAGCAATCTCCGGAATGAAGACGCTGGAAAAGATTCATCTGGAGAAAACCGGAATTGGAGATGCCGGACTGGCCCACCTGGCCGGTCTGGAGAACCTGACCTATCTGAATCTTTATGGCACACAGGTCACCGATGCCGGGTTGAAGCACCTGCACAGCCTGAAAAAGCTCAGGCATCTCTATACCTGGGAAAGCAAGGTCACCGATGCTGGAGCAGAAGCGCTGAAGAAAGCGATTCCGGGATTGATCATCGTCGGAGAAGTCAAGCTGACTCCTGTCCCCCCTCCGATGCCCAAGGAAGACCCTAAACCTGCCACCTCGAAGCCGGAAGAAAAGAAGCCGGACGCGAAAAAGCCGGAAGAAAAGAAACCGGCTGAAAAGAAGCCCGAGGAAAAGAAACCTGACGCGAAGAAGGCGGAAGAAAAGAAACCGGCCGACAAGCCCGCTGAAAAACCCGCTGAAAAGCCCGCTGAAAAGCCGGCAGCAAAACCTGAGGAGAAGCCCGCTGAGAAACCGGCCGACAAGCCTGCTGAAAAGCCCGCGGAGAAGCCCGCTGAAGCCAAGAAATAAGGCCTTGTCCATCACCATCAGGTCAGGGATCGCTGGCAGAAGTCAGCGATCCCTGCTTTTTGGCAACGTGCCAACGGCACAGCTCCGGCAGAGGAATCCCCGCTTTCACCCGGCGCCGGTTGGCTCCCGACCGCAATCAACGTGATTCGCAACGTGATTCGCATTGTGTCAATCCTTCGCCTGTTGAGAAAATTCTGAGAAATCCATCGTCACGTGTGCGCGAACACGAAACGACTCATCTTGCCACGACTCTCCAAAACCCATACGTTTTAGACCAGTTTGGCCCTTGTTCGATCACATTCAGCCTTGAATCCCCAGTCTTTCACCAGAACCTGCGTGAGACGCCCTTTGGAATAGGATTCCGAGGACGACGGCTTTCGATTCACAGCGTGTTCCACCGGAGTGGAAACAGCCTGTGGAACAGGACCGGGATGACACTGATGTTTCAGGGTGGGTCACCGAGTTGAGAGCGGCACACAAGCTGCGGACGCCATCAGAGCTTCACAGGTCGAAGCTGGGAAAATGACAGCAGGGAGGTTGTGGTGAATTCTCATCAGGGGCTGTTTATCTCGGGGCTGGTTCTGGGACTGGGATCGGGATTGATCCTGGGGCATTTTCTGCATCCCGCCGCTGGTGTCGAGAGTTCGACAGCGCCACGATTTGTATTCAATGATGCCCCGCTTTCCACGAGGTTTCTGCCATCTCCCGGCGGAGCCATCGCCCCCGGCAGCCTGTCGGACGATGTGGAGTTGGACGACGCTCTGGAAGGACTTCTGCCGTCATCATCGCCTCTGCAAAATGCACTGGCGTTTGAGACTTCACGGGAGGAAACGCATCAGAGTACCGGCCAGTTCGTGCCGGTTCCGCCCGATTCTCCTCAATCCGAACCAGAACCGTTGACCGTCAAAAAAGCGGCTCCGCTGGCCACCAATTCCGCCCAGGATCAACAGACGATTCGAGGCATCATCGACATTGAACTGAGTCATCTTCCCGAGGAAAAACGACAAGTCTGGTTCGATGCCCTGAAGGACGTCAACAAGGAAGACGTGGCAGGGATCTTGCGGATGTGGAAGCTCCTGGGCGGTCCCATTCCCGAAACACCGGTCGGCCTGCCTGGCTTCCCCCCGGTTTCCTCGACAGGACCAGGCAGTTTTCCCGTCTTCGATAAAACCATCGCTCCGCCAGCGGAACAGAAGCCTGCGTCCACTCTCCAGAAACTGCTGGATCAGGCAGACGAAATTGTTCGACACAACCGGTTGATGGAACTGACCCCCGGATCTATTCCCCGAGTTCCGTCCTTCACACAGTCCGCCTCGGGCGAGTGGAACCTGACGGTGTCTGAAGATTTCACGGCGGTTCGTCCCGTCGCCACCGGCTTCCCGCTGGATCTCGCCATCCGGGGGAACGGGTTCTTCATGGTTGTCACGGAAGATGGAACACGCACGTTCACGCGACGCGGCAACTTTACGCTGGACAAACAACGCAGACTTGCCTTGCCGGATGGAGACCGCCTGCTGGTTCTGCAACCGGAAATCGTGATTCCCGAAGTGGATGACTCCGCCTGGCCACAGATCAATGAACACGGAGAGGTTTCCCTGGTCATGACAAAAACGAACGCGGAAGGCGCCGTTCCTCCGCCACGGAAACTGGGGCAAATCCAACTGGCACGAATCTGGCAGGGACAGGATCTTCAGCGCGTGGGAAATGGGCTTTATCAGCTTCCAAAAGAGAAACAGCAGCATTGGACCCCCATGTCGCCCGAAATCCACGAGACTCGCGTTCATGTCGGGATGATCGAACTGCCTGTTGCAAAAGTCGAACTGCACGAGACCCTGCAAAGGCTGCGGCGGAGCCTCTCCCGTTAAAGCATTTTTCAAACGGTGTCTTGAGCGTTCTCGCGGGTGAAACATTCTTCGTTGCGAGGGCGCGTTGCGGAGAGGAGAATGGTTTGCCTTCTTCATCTCTTCACTGCTGGCAAAACATCCCGGAGTGATCAGTGAATCCATTGGACTGGAAAATCTGTGATGCCTGATTATGAACGTGTTGCCGATCTTGATGAAGTGCCGAACCTGGGGCGGAAATCGGTCGTGATCGGAGACGAAATTCCCGCCTTGCTGTTGCGGGTCGACAGTACGTATTACTGCGTGGAAGATGTCTGCTCCCATGACGGGCAACCGCTGACGAACGGCGCGGTCGAAGGACTGGAGATTGTCTGCCCGCGTCACGGTGCCCGCTTCGACTTAACGTCCGGAAAGGCGACCGCCATGCCAGCGACAGAGCCGATCCGCGTCTTTCCGGTCGAGGTGCGCGCGGATGGAATTTACGTTCTTTCCGAAGACTGAGTTGGGATGGAGATCCCCGCTGTGCTACTCTATCAACAGTTGCCTTCCTGTCGGATGAACGGAGAAGGCCACCGGATTGGAGCAGCCTGCTCTCCTGCGTGCGAGCGAATGAAGACATGTCACGCCCGAACGTCGATTTGATCGCCTGCGGAATGCTGAAGGCCAGCTTTGAAAATGCCTTGACAGGTTGTCCTGATCCCCCCGTAATTCTGCACGATTGAACATTGGACATCATTTCACCACGAACAGCCTGCTCAAAAGGAGATGCTTCATGGCCCGCTGGAATCGGCGAGATTTTCTGAAAGCTTCCGCAACCGCGATTGCGGCTCCATATTTTGTTCCCAGCCGGTGCTTTGGCGCCAATGAGCGCGTGACCGTTGGCATGATCGGCGTGCGGAATCAGGGAACAGGCAACCTGAAGCGGTTTTTAAATGCCGACTGCAATATTGCCGCTGTGTGCGATGTCGATTCCGAAGTTCGTGCCAAAGCAATGCCGCTCATTCAGGATCGGGGCCAGACCGCCCAGGAATACGAAGATTATCGCCGGATGCTGGAGCGAAAAGATCTGGACGCGGTCGTGATCACTGTTCCGGATCAGTGGCATGCCCTGATGACCATCCATGCCTGCCAGGCGGGGAAAGATGTCTATTGCGAAAAGCCGCTGACGCTGGCCATTGCGGAAGGCCGGCGCATGGTCAATGCCACCCGCAGCCACAAACGCATCGTCCAGACCGGTTCGCAACAGCGCTCCGGAGCGGAATTCTGGCGGGCAGCCTCGCTGGTGCGGAACGGGGCAATTGGAAAACTCGAGCAGGTGCTGGTCGGCATTCCCGGCAACAATCACCCCGGAGCCCTGGGACCGGCTACAAACCCTCCCGCCAATCTGAACTATGATCTGTGGCTGGGGCCGGCACCGTATCGTCCCTATCAAGAAAAACGAGTGCACTACAACTTCCGCTTCTGGTGGGATTACTCGGGCGGACAGATCACCAACTTCGGAGCACATCACCTCGATATCGCTCAATGGGCAATGGGCATGGACAACAGCGGACCGATTGCTGTGGACGGCTCAGCGACATTCAATGCTGAAAAACTCTACGAAGTCACAGAGACCTGTCGACTGGTCTACACCTATGCCAACGGCGCGAAGGTCACTCTGGGACAGTTGCAGGACGATATCCCCGGCGGAGTCACCTTCATCGGCAGCCAGGGACAGCTCAGAGTCAATCGCGGCGTCCTGAGCAGCGATCCCCTCGATCTTGTCGGACCACCAGCGAAGAAGGGGGACGACCCCAGGATCCGCCGGGAACTCAATCAAAAGCTGGACGAAAAGATCCTGGCCATGAAAGAGCAGCTTCCCCGCAGTACGGACCACACTCAGAACTTTCTGGACTCAATCAAGTCCCGGGAACTTCCCATTTGCGATGTGGAGATCGGACACCGGTCCGCAACTGTGTGCCACCTGGGGAATCTCGTGGCACGACTGGGACGCGGCGTAAAATGGGATCCCGCGCAGGAAAAGATGATCGATGACAATCAGGCACAGGAGATGACGGACCGGCCCTATCGTGCTCCCTGGACGCACGACATGCGCTTCACCGCCCAATCATGACCGACCTGTCTGCCGAAACATCTGGATCAGACGATTCTCCGGACTGTCCGCGCCCGGCGCGGCTTTCCGGAATCGGTGGCTGCTTCAAGGCCGAGCCGGAAGATTTTTTTGTCGAAGAAATCCCCAGCTACGAGCCCAGTGGAGCTGGCGAACATCTGTTCCTGTGGATTCAGAAGCGGGACATCAGTGCGGAGACGCTGGTCGAGACAATCGCCAGTACGCTCGGGATTTCGCGTGACGTGATCGGTACGGCGGGGCTGAAAGACCGCCGCGCCGTCACCCGGCAATGGGTCTGTGTCCCTGTTGCTGCTGCCGAACAGGTGCCCCTTCTGAATGGAGCGGCGATTCAGGTTCTCCGCTCGGAATTGCATCATAACAAACTCAAGACCGGACACCTGCGAGGGAACCGGTTCAATCTCCTGATTCGAAATGTGGCTCCGGATGCTCTGACTCGTGCGGAAGAAATCCGCCGGGAGGTGGAAGCAACAGGAATTCCCAACGAATTCGGCGAGCAACGGTTTGGATTCGATGGCCGGACGCTGGAACTGGGAATGTCTCTCTTGAAGGGAACCGTTCCGGCAAATTCGATTCCGTTTCGACGTCGCAAGTTTCTGTTACGACTGGCGTTGTCGGCGGCCCAGTCCGCGCTCTTCAATGATGTTCTTCAGCGTCGCCAGGCACAGGGAACATTGCAAACGGTCCTGCCGGGAGATGTGATGCAGGTCCGGGCGTCCGGGGGGCTGTTTGTGGCGGAGGACGTGGATGTCGAACAGGAACGATACGACCGTCGCGAGACAGTCATCACCGGTCCTCTCTTCGGGCCGAAAATGAAATCTCCGCTGCATGCGGTCTTTGAACTGGAACAGGCCGCTTTGGAGGCTGCCGGGTTGAGCCGGGATCTGTTCCGGTCACATAAAAAACTGACTCCGGGAGGACGCCGTCCGCTGCTGATGTTCCCGGACGAATTGCATTGTGAGCACGATCCGGACGGGGTGCGCCTGCTGTTTGCACTTCCCAGCGGAAGCTATGCCACGGTTGTGCTCCAGACATTCATGGGGGAACAGAGCCCCCCGGAAGAGAAAAGTGAATCAGCCGTTGGCACGCAAACAGTCGAGACTCTCTCCGTGTGCGAGGATCTTGTGTGAACGTAAATCGCTTTGATTGCGGCCGGCACAAACCAGTCGTGCCGGGAATCTCTCAGGTTTCTCCGAATTCCATCAATTCGGGGAAACTCTGCAGGATTCCTCCAGGTAAACCAGGAAGCGTGCTTGCTGAATTTCCTTTTGCAGAGTACACCAGTCATTACGGGCTTGCCGAATTTCATCAGGGAAGAGCGGGAATCATCAGATGGCAGCCAGGCAGGGCAGGCAGGAAATCAGGTCTCGTGTCATGGTCGGCGGAAGTTTGCAACCTTCGCTGAATTCGCCATTCGAACAGCGGCAGTCTGAAATCTGTCTGAAATCCCCTGTTGCAACCAGTTCAGATGCGGTTTTCAGCCTTCCGCTGATCACCCGTTGAAGATGTGCCCACCGCATCCGTGCATTCGCCTGAATGCCCCTACTCGTCGTCTCTCGCAACTCAAATTTCGGTTGGAAAAATGTGAAACGAGCGACAACGGAGCGGAATCGCGAGAAACCGACCCAAACACCAAGTTGCAGTGCAGCACGAGAGCGGAGTTGCAAATAATGTATCACGTGAATTCCAGTAAAACACAAGGAATTCAGGGCCGAGCATGATCGAACAAAGACCAAACTGGTCTACTCGTGAAATTCGTCGAGAGCGGGATGTGTGTCAGGACATGGCCGTCAGCACACTCATGAAGCAGACTCTTCTATAAAGGACGCTACGAAGATGAGGTTGAATCGGATTATTCGTCTTTTTGCCGCGACTCTGGCTCTCTGGAGTCTTGGTGTTGCGCCGTCGCTTGCAGCGGATGACATCACAGCGGATCAGCGCCTCCCTAATGGCGTGCTGCTTTATCTGAGTGCTCCCGATGTCGTGACTGCTCACGAGAGCTTTCAGAAAACCGGCATCAGCCAACTGATCAACGACCCCGCCCTGGAAAAATTCCGCCAGCAACTGGTGGAGAAATTCAATGATGTCGAAAAGAAAACCCAGGATGAACTGGGCCTTTCGATTTCCGATATCACGTCCCTGTTCTCCGGCGAAGTGACGCTGGCAGTGGTTCGCCCGGTCGGGCAGTCGCTGGGCGGGGTGCTGTTCGTGGACATCGGCGGGCATCAGGACATTCTCGAAAAGCTGATTGCGAAGGCTGAAGCGGCGGATGAAGAGGGCAAAGCGGAAAAAGAGACCGACACCATCGGCGATCAGAAAATCACCGTCTACACCATTGCAGTCAAAGACGATGAAGACGCCGAACCCGTCACGGTGGCCTACTTCATCAAGGACGACAAGTTGGTCGTGGCCAGTGCCGTGTCCATTCTGGAATCGATTCTGGATCAATGGGATGGCACCGCGGAAGACTCTTTCGCCCGGAACGAAATCTACAGCGAAATCATCGGCAAATGCACCGTGAAAGATTCTCGCCCCGCAATGCAGTATTTCATCGATCCTGTCGGATTGCTGGTCAGCGGGCTGAGCATGAACCCGGACACGCAACTGTTCGCCGGAATGGTTTATTCTCCCGCTTTCGGTTTGAACGGCCTGAAAGGGATTGGGGGAACATTAGAACTGGCGACCGACGAATTCGATTCCATCGGCCGTGCCATGTACTACGTCGACGGGCCTGCCTCCGGCCTGCTGAAGATTTTCGAATTCCGTCCGTCCATCTCCGCTCCGCCGAAATGGGTTCCCGCTGGTGCTGGGCAGTTCATTGCTTTCGACTGGAACATCAAAGGAGCGTATGAAGCCATCGAGTCCATCTACGACTCCTTTACCGGACCGGGCAAATTCGTCCAGACCATCACCGGACTGGCCCAGCAGAGCGGAGCCAATCTGCATATCAAGGACGACATCGTGGACGTTCTGTCCGGACAGTTCCAGTGGTACCTGCTCCCGGGTGAGAAACCCGAAAACATGCAGGGAACCCTGGCAATCGGCGTCAATGATGCCGCCAAAGGTCAGCACCTGGTCGACTCGATCATGACCATGACGGGCGAAACCGAAAAGACCGAGTTCAAGGGAGTTCAGCTTTTCACCCTTAAAGAAGAAGGGCAAAAAGGAGCAGCGGCCGTGAAAGACAAATTCATCATGGTCTCTCCCAGTGCCGACCAACTCAAGCTGGCTCTTTCCGGACCCGCTGAGCAGCCACTGGTGAATTCGGAGAACTATCTGAAGATCGCCGGGAAGATCCCCGAAAAAGTCAGCCTGCTGGGATATCAGAATCCCGCCGATCAATTGGAAGCGGGTTACGAAAAGGCCCGTGCCGGCGAATTCGACAGCTTCACCGAAGGCAAGCTGGATCTGTCCGTACTGCCTCCATTCGAAGTGTTGAAAAAGTACCTGACCCCCTCCGCCTCGTACTTCGTTCCAGATGAACATGGAACACTGGGCGTGCAATTCTCACTGAAGCGGTCCAGGTAATCCCGGTCAGCAGGGGAACACCTCCCCGTTCGAAACAGGACGGCCGGCAGAGCACTCTGGTTCTGCCGGCTGTTTTTTCGTATCACATCGAAAATTCAGGCGGTTTCCGGAAGTGCGAGTTTGCCGGGAAAAGAGTTCTCCGGTATTGTGCGCCGATATGATGGACTTCTGCTGCGGCTTCGCGACTGGCGGGGCAGCGAATGATGAATCAAAATACTCTCGTGGTGAGAGTATTCATGGTTTCCTGAGAGTGTGAAAAAGGGATGGAAGATGGGATTGTTCACCGGGAAGAAAGGGCTCGTCGTCGGCATCGCCAATGAGCGATCGATTGCCTGGGCGATTACGCAGGCCCTGTCTGCGGAAGGGGCCGAGATTGGCTTCACGCATCTGCCGGACAAAGATCCGGCCCGGCCCAAGAATGAAAACAAGGTCCGCCGGCTCGTCGAGCCCCTCGGAGCGAAATTCCTGATTCCCTGCGACGTCCAGAAAGACAGCGACCTCGACGCCGTCTTTGCCCGGACGGCGGAAGCCTTCGGCAAGATCGATTTCGTCCTGCACAGCGTCGCCTTCGCTCCTCCCGCCGATTTGACCGGACCGGTCTACGCCAGTAGTCGGGACGGCTTCAAAACAGCAATGGATATCAGTGTCTATAGTCTGATCGCCATGGCCGGCCGTGCCCAGCCGATACTGAACCCCGGCAGTTCCATCCTCACCCTGACCTACCTGGGGGGGGAACGGGTCATCCCCGGTTATAACCTGATGGGCTTGTGCAAGTCCGCACTGGAAAGCGCCGTCGAATACATTGCCAGCGAACTGGGAGCAACCGGCACCCGTGTCAACGCCCTGAGCGCCGGACCGGTCAAGACGATCAGCGCCAGCGGCGTGGGCGACTTCAAGAAAATGCTCACGCTGTACGAGACCTTCTCTCCGCTGCGAAGGAACATTTCCGAAGAGGAAGTGGGGAAGGCCGCCATGTTCCTGCTGAGCGATTATGCCTCAGCGATTACCGGAGAGACGCTGCACGTTGACTGCGGCTATCACATCATGGGCGGCCCGCCGCTGGATGCGTTCGACAAGAAAGAATCCGCTGAATAATTCCGAAGCGGTTGTCCAGTTTCGCATCTTGCGAGAGAATCCGGATCATGGGCAGCGTGGCGGACTCCAACAGCACCATTCATATTCAATCCGGGCCGCGCAGCGCTGGCTGTGCGGCCCGCTCGTCTTGACGGGACATCATCGAACAACCGGCACGAGAGCAGGTTGCTCTGGCCTGAGCCCGCGCAGCACGCGTTTCGACTGATGAAAGACTGCTCGCCGCATGGCGGAACGCGGTCGACACGGGGTGAATGCCCCCAGGACTCGTTCAGCAGACCTGCCTGACGGATGCTTTCACGAGATACTCCCAGATGACCGATTCCCCGGAAAAAGGAGACTGACAGCATGAATGAACCCGCTTATCTTCGCAGTCCGGAACTCCTCTCAGCAGCCACCAGTCGTCTTTTGATCGTGGACATGCAGGAGCGATTCGCCCCGGTGATTCCGGACTTTGCGGACGTCCTCGCGGGGTGTCGCCGGCTGATGGAGGCCGCCCGACTCATGTCCATCCCCGTCAGCCTGACCGAGCAATATCCGCGCGGACTGGGACCAACCGTGCCGGAACTGCTGGAGCATGCCCCCGAGCGGCGGGAGAAAGTCCGGTTCAGTTGTGCGGAATGCCTGGAATGGGTTTCCGCCGGCGGGCAGCATGACGGCCGGCATCAAATTGTGCTGGCTGGCATCGAAACCCATGTCTGCATGCTGCAAACCGCGCTGGATCTCCTGGCAGCCGGGTTCGACGTCTATGTCACCGCGGATGTGACACGGAGCCGGCATGCGGCAGACCGCGAATGTGCCCTGCGGCGCATGGCGGATTCCGGCGTCCGGCTCATTACCAGCGAAATGGCTCTTTTCGAATGGTGCGAAGTTGCCGGCACGGACCTGTTCAAGCAGGTCAGCCGACTCGTCACGGGCCGGTAGTGCTGCTCCGCAGCCTGGTATTGGGTCGGTTTCTGGAAAATTCCGTTCCGTTGTCGCTCACTGTACGTTTTTCGAACCGAATATTGAGCTGTGATGGACGACTCGTAAGAGGCAGCGGTCAAAACTTTTTCTCGGCCGGATGCAGACAAATCCCACATCCGGGTGAATACCGGGAAACATCGGAAGCAACTCCAAAAAAGCAGACGATCCTCAGCCAGCCAGGGCTGTTGATCGTCTGCAGAGAAGCTTCATGGAATCGAAGCAGGAACTTCGGTGAGTCCAAATCAGCGGCTCCGCGCGATCAGACAATGAAGTTCAGCAGGTATGATTTTTAGAGAGCAGCAGGCTGAAAATTACCAATCGCGTCCGCCGCGTCCGCCATCACGTCCGCCACGTCCGCCGCCGCCACCACCGAAGCCACGCGGGCGCTCTTCACGCGGACGGGCGATGTTGACCGTCAGCGTGCGCGTCTGAAACTGCTGGCCATGAAACTGGTCAATCGCTTTCTGAGCGTCGTCAGAGCTTGACATCTCCACAAAGGCAAAGCCCTTGGAACGGCCGGTCTCACGATCCTTGATCAGCGAAATGGATTTGACGTCACCTGACTGACTGAACAGATCTCGCAGATCTTCTTCGGTTGTGTTGTAGGACAGATTGCCCACATACAGTTTCGATTCCATGCTCTCTAACCTGGCTTGCTTGTGCCTTGTTTCGATCAGCGTTGAGGACACCCCTCAAGAGCGACGCCATTCGAACAACCCCCGAAAGTTTAGCATAGCCATCGGGAAATAAGGAAGTCTGTGTCAACCCCTTGTTGATCAGATTCCAGCTTTGTCATCAATTTTTTTCGACAATTCCCCAGCGGGCTTGCCTGCCGCTTATTCTCATGCGACCTGTTCGTGGATCGCTGCCGCAGGAGTCCCGGACAGGTCCAGGCCCGGGCGGCTGTCGTTCAGAGAAACTCCGCATGGCCCTGGTTGCGGATGGCGGCCAGCAGATCGCGGATTCCCTGTTCATCGTTCCGACGAGCAACCAGCGTTGCGCGTGGTGTCTGCACGATCAGGCAGTCCTGAATCCCGATTGTTCCGATCAGATGATCGCTGGAGGAACAGATGATGCAGCTTGCGGTGTCGATTCCCACATGATTTCCCTGAACGATATTCCCCTGGGAATCAGCCGGATGCAGCCGCGCCAGCGCTTCCCAGCCGCCGACGTCGTTCCATGCAAACGCTGCTTCCACGACGGCAATATTCCGCTCCCGTTCCAGAACCGCATAGTCGATGGAAATGGATTTCATCCGGGGAAAGACCTGCTGTAATCGCGCGTTCCACTCCGGTTGTCCGACAACAGGACGCAATTCTTCCAGAGCTGCCCCGATCTCCGGTTCATACTGATGCAGCAGGCGCAGAATCTCCGCTGCCCGCCACATGAAAATCCCGCAGTTCCAGAAAAATCGTCCATCCCGCAGATAGCGTTCTGCTGTCGGCCGATCCGGTTTTTCATGAAAAGCCCGTACTCGAAAGACTCCATCAGCAATCAGCTCCGCCCGTTCGAGATACCCGAATCCGGTGGCGGGGTCGCTGGGAGGAACTCCGAAAAGGACCAACTGCTGCGGGTTCTGTTGAATCTGTTGCCATCCCTGCTGGACGTTTTGCTGAAAGGCCTCCAGCGGCTCAATCACATGGTCCGCCGGCATGATCAGCATGATTCCATCCGGATCACTGGCCTGAATACAGAGAGCCGCCAAGCCAATCGCAGGCGCTGTATTCCGGCCGCATGGCTCCTGTATGATCTGACTTGGAGGAACCAGCGGCAGATGATTCTGCGTCTGCGCAGCAAACTGGTGATTGGTGACAACCCATTTGCGTTCGGGCGGAATCCAGGGGTGCGTCAAGTGGAATGCCGATTGAATCAATGACGTCTCTCCGGAGACGTTCAGAAACTGTTTCGGGCAGTCGCTGCGGCTGAAGGGCCAGAACCGCGTTCCGAGTCCTCCCGCAAGGATGACCGCATGCAGCAGCCGAGGGCTTGATTCTGATTCCATCGGCATCCTGAATTTCTCACTTTCTGGTCGAAGCTGTCGCTGTCTTCAAGCGTTTGATTCATGTCGAAGTTCTGGCGGACACCCCCGGCCTCCCGGCTTCAACGACCTGGACGCCCGGTTTCCGGTGCAGCCAGTTTGTTCCGGCAGTGCCGGAGAGTCAACCGGGTGAAGTTGCCGGGATGACTTTGTCGCGAGTGGAGGACGGCTGGTGGCGTGAATCAGGACTGGTCCCGGACAAACCGTTTCCGGTAGGCGGCCGGGGTCATGCCGGTGACTTCGCGGAATCGCTTGGTCAAATGGCTTTGATCGGTATAGCCCACATCGATGGCGATTTCCGCCAGGCTGCGGGAAGTGGTGGTGAGCAACCGTTCCGCCGCCTGAACTCGCACGGTTCGCAGATACTGCATGGGAGTCATCCGTAAAAGTTGACGAAACCGTCGGTTGAAATGCGTGGCTGAGAGTCCTGCTTCCGCGGCAATGGACGCCAAGGAAATCGGGCCGGCATACTGCTTCTCGATGGTTTTGATCACGGGGAAGAGCTCGTGAACATAGCGCTGGAGATCCTGTGGTTCTTCAATGCGATACATCGCCCCCGCGATCCCGATCACCATTCCCTGGCTGTCGAACAACGGGGTTTTGGTGGAAACGTACCAGCGAGGAACACGGCGGCGGTGCAACACCAGCCAGATCTGTCCGGGAAGTGGCTGCCGATCCCGCATCACCCGCAGGTCTTCTTCGATATACGCCTCCGCCATCAGCGGCGGGTGAAAATCGCGATCTGTTTTCCCCAGAGCCTGAGCTTCATTTTCCAGACCATGGTTCTCCAGAAACAGTTGATTGACTTTCACAAACCGGCTTTGAATGTCCTTGGCATAAAAGTAAGTCTGCGGCAGAGAATCGAACAGCGCCAGCACCGACTCCGCCAGAGGGTGCTGATCAAAAAAGGCCTGCTGAAAGCATTCAGGAGAATTCACGACCATGGTCAAAAGATACCAAAACAACCTCTCCCGATCCAAGAAGCAACGTCCTCCAACTGTTACTCTGTATTGCGGGCAGGCCTTGTTCTCGTCGGAAACGGGCACTGTGATTGAGTTGATGTGATTGACTTGAACTGTGACCAGAATCGACCGGCAACGCCGGGAAGTGGGAACTTCACGGAGATCTTTCATGACGCTGCTGTTCACGCTCGTGTTGCTCGTCTCTCTGATGATGGGCCTGATCCCAGCGACAAAGCCAATTGTGGCTGCGGAGTTGCCGGTCAATTTCAGCCGGCAGATTCTCCCGCTTCTGTCGGATAGATGCTTTCATTGTCACGGGCCTGATGAATCGCAGCGTGCAGCGGAACTACGGTTGGATCTTCGGGAAGAAGCGGTGGCGAATCGCGATGGCACGACGGCCATAGTGCCGGGCAACCCGCAGGCAAGTGCTCTGCTGACCCGCATTGCGAGCAGTGATCCGGACGTGCAGATGCCGCCGCCCGATTCTCATCGGCCTCTTCTCACTCCGCAGGAAGTCAGATTGTTTCGACGCTGGATTGAAGAAGGGGCGGTCTGGGGACGGCACTGGGCCTTCGAAAAACCGGTTCGTACGGTTCCCGGAGATTCTCGCATGCACCCGGTCGACTGGTTTGTGCAGCAGCAACTTCACGAACGAGGATTGAAGCTGGCGGAACCGGCTTCCCGCTCTGTACTGATGCGACGATTGTCGTTCGATCTGACGGGATTGCCTCCCACTCACCGGGAAGCAGACGCTTTCATGGAAGATTCGTCTCCGGATGCGTGCGAAAAGTTGATCGACCGCCTGCTGGATTCGCCGCATTATGGAGAACGCATGGCGATGTGGTGGCTGGATGCTGCCCGTTATTCCGACACCGACGGCTTTCAGCAGGATGCGGTTCGTACCAACTGGCCCTGGCGGGACTGGGTGGTGTCTGCGTTCAACAGCAACATGCCGTTTGACCAGTTCACCATCGAGCAGTTCGCGGGAGACCTGCTTCCGCAAGCCACCTCGTCACAAATCCTGGCGACCTGCTTTCATCGCAATCATATGACCAATGGCGAAGGGGGCCGCGACCCGGAAGAGTCCCGGATTGATTACGTCATGGACCGGGTGAACACGACGGGCACCGTCTGGCTGGGGCTGACGCTGGGATGTGCACAGTGCCATACCCACAAATTCGATCCGATCTCGCAAACGGATTATTACAGCCTGTTCGCGTTCTTCGACAGCATCGAGGAAGATGGTAAAGCAGGCAAGGCGGCTCAGCCTTATCTGAAAGTGACTTCTCCCGCAGCCCGGCGGGCCGTCGTGGAGGCGGAAGCAGTCGTCCGCTCCCGCGAGCCGCGCGTGGAATCGGTCCGTCAACAGGCCGAACAGGAATTTGAAACATGGCTGACCCGGCAGATCACGCAAGTAAAGGATGGCTTTCAACCGTGGTTTCCCCTGGTGGCGCGTGCTCTTCAAGCGGTGGAAGGAACCACTCTCAAACAATCATCCGACGGCATCATTCAGGCCAGCGGACGGAATCCCCGCCAGGATGACTATCGTCTGATCGCACCCACGCAGGCTTCTCGTGTCACCGGGCTCAAACTGGAAGTCTTTCCACACAAATCCCATACCGGCGGAAAACTTTCGCGAGGAGCACGCGGAGAGTTCATCCTGACGGACGTGAAACTTCAAGTCCGGCGGCAGGGACATTCACAGCTACGCGACATCGAGATTGCCAACGCCATTGCGGATGTCGAGGACTCCGGAAAAGGACGGAAATATGGAGCCGTCTCCGGCACGCTGGACGATGACCCCCGGAACGGCTGGACGACACTCTCACACAATCCGAAAGTCCCGCACGTCGCGGTTTTCATTCTGACGGAACCCCTGTCTCTGCAGGCAGACGAGGAACTGGTCTTCGTGATGTTTCAAAGGTCCACTGAAGGGGACGCCAACATCGGCCGGTTCCGTGTCTCTGTCACAGATCAGTCGAAACCGGCCATTCAGACGCTGGGGCCTCTTCCCCTGGAAGAACTGGCCGCTGCTGTGCAGCACGCGCTGCCGGCGGATGTGAGTCAGAAGGGGGATGATACTCCGGAACCGGACCGCCATTCTGGAGAGGAACCGGTCTTTGTGGGCGAAAAACTTCGCAGCCGACTACTCGATCAGTTCCTGGCTGATCACACTCTTTATCAGGCGGCCCGGGAGGATCTGGATCGCGCGAAACGCCAGTTGGAAGAAGTCAAAAAAGGGGCGGGGCCTCTGGATGTCATGGTGCTCGCGGAACGGGAAGAACCTCGCACAACGTACCTGCTGGAGCGCGGAGTCTGGGACAAGAAAGGGCAACAGGTCCATTGTGCCTTACCGGAAGCGATTCTGCCCGCCACACCGGAACAGTCACGTTCCCGTCTCGATCTGGCGCACTGGCTGGTCTCCCGCGACAATCCGCTCACCGCCCGGGTGATCGTCAATCAGCTCTGGCAACTCTGCTTTGGAGCGGGGCTGGTACGGACTCCTGAAGACTTCGGTCTGCAAGGGGAATTGCCCACTCATCCCGAACTGCTCGACTGGCTGGCGGTGGAATTGATGGAGCACGACTGGGATCTGAAACATGTTCTCCGATTGATCGTCACCAGCCGGACCTATCAGCAGAGCAGCATCATCACCCCGGAATTACTCGAACGAGACCCGGAGAACCGACTCCTGGCGCGAGGCGCCCGTTTTCGACTTCCAAGCTGGATGATCCGGGACGCGGCATTACAAGTCAGCGGGCTGCTCAACCCGGCTATCGGCGGACCGCCAGTAATGCCGTATCAACCGGATGGTGTCTGGGAAGAGATGTTCATGGGGCGACTGCATTACGAGCCCAGTCAGGGACCGCCGCAGTTCCGGCGCACGTTGTACGCCTTCTGGAGACGATCTGCCGCCCCGACCTTTCTCTTCGACAATGCCCAGCGTCGCGTCTGCGAAGTACGGACCACGCGGACCAACACTCCCTTGCAGGCACTGACGCTGCTCAATGATCTGAACCTGCGGGAAGCCGCCCGGGAACTGGCAAAATCGGTGGCGGCTCAGTCGTCGGGGCCACCCGAAAAGATTCAATCTCTGTTTCAAACAATCCTGTCCCGTTCGCCGACCGTCCCGGAAATGGACATTCTGCAACAGGAATTCGAACGTGCCAGAAGCTACTACCGGGACACTCCCGATGCTGCGAAACGCCTGCTGGACTTTGGTCAGCCGGAAAAGCGGATCACACATCAGCCTGCGGAAGTTGCTGCACTTCTGGTGACAGCCAGCATGATCTTCAATCTGGATGAGGCGATCACCCATGAGTAATCAGACACTGGCGGAAGCCATCTTCCATCAAGTTCGAACGCAGTTCTCGCGACGTTGTTTTCTGGGAAGTAGCGGCGTCAGTCTGGGGGCGATGGCTCTGAGTCTGCTGGAGCAGCCGATCCGTCCGGGAACAGCCCCTGCTGCTGAACCGGGGTTGCAGGAGAATTTGCCGCATCATGCTCCTCGGGCAAAGAACGTCATCTTTCTGACACAGTCTGGCGGACCGTCTCAGATCGAGTTGTTCGATCACAAGCCGGGACTGCAGGAATGGGCAGGAAAAGAGTTGCCGGAGAGCATCCGCCAAGGTCAGCGTCTCACCACCATGACCGCCAATCAGCAGCAACTGGTCATGCCCGCCCAGACCGCATTTGGGCAGTATGGCGAATCGGGCGCCACGCTGGGGGAATGGCTGCCGTATCATGCGGGGGTGGCCGATGACTTGTGTTTCATCAAGTCGATGGTGACCGATCAGATCAACCACGCCCCTGCCATGACGAAGTTTCTGACCGGGCATCAGCTTGTCGGCCGTCCCAGCCTCGGAGCCTGGACCAGTTACGGCCTTGGCAGTCAGAACCGCAACCTGCCCGATTATCTGGTGCTCATTTCCCGGATGAAGCGGCCCAGCGATCAACCGCTGTATGACCACTACTGGGGCAGCGGGTTTCTGCCGTCCCGTTATCAGGGTGTCAAGCTTCGAAACGCCAAAGACCCGGTGCTGTATCTGCGCGACCCGGACGGACTGCCGCGCGAACTGCGACGGGGCATGCTGGACGGAATGGAAGACCTGAATCGAATCCGGCATCAACAGACCGGCGACCCGGAGATCGAGACCCGGATTCGCCAATACGAGATGGCCTGGCGCATGCAGACCAGCATCCCGGATCTCAACGATCTCAGCGACGAACCCGAATCGACTTTCGAACTGTATGGAGCCGATTCCCGTCGTCCCGGAAGCTATGCCGCCAACTGCATTCTTGCCCGCCGTCTCATCGAACGGGGCGTCCGCTTCGTGCAACTGTTTCATCCGGACTGGGACCACCACAGCCGGCTCAGGTCATGGTGTCTGGCCCGTTGCCGCGACACCGATCAGGCCAGTGCAGCCCTGGTGACCGATCTCAAACAGCGTGGCCTGCTCGATGAAACCCTTGTGCTCTGGGGAGGGGAATTTGGACGTGGAGTGGCGGGGCAGGGAGGCTGGGACAGTCCGGAAGGAGGGCGTGACCACCATCCCCGCTGCTTCACCATGTGGATGGCAGGCGGTGGCACCCGTCCCGGCCTGACTTACGGCGCCACCGACGACTTCAGCTATAATGCCGTCGAAAACCCCGTGCATGTCCGCGATCTGCATGCCACGATCCTGCACCTGCTGGGCGTGGATCATCAACGATTCACCTTCCGCTTTCAGGGGCTCGACTTCCGACTGACCGGCGTCGAGGAAGCCCGGGTTGTGCAGGGAGTCATCGGATAACAGGCAGAATTCTCGTTCAGAAGTGACGGCTCACCCCCCGGGCGCATGCTTCATTCAAATGAAGAGAGAGAGAGAGAGACGAACGGCCAAAACCGTTCAGCACGCTTTCAGCAGTGCCACCGCCAGCACTCCGCCGAACCCCAAAGAGAGCTTCAAAAGAAATCGACATTCCTGCGGCTCCGTCCGGTGAAACCGTAACGGCAGTGCGGCAAGGTCTGCCCCTTTGCATTGATGGTTCACTGTGGGAGGAAGTTGCTGATGTATTAACGCCAGGATACAGACTGCGGTCTCCACCGCTCCCGCCGCCCCCATGAGATGGCCGATGGCGCCCTTGATGCCAAACACATCGAGAGGTCGTCCACCACGACCCGCTAGACACTCCAGCGCCGCCCCTTCCGCTCGGTCATTCAACAGGGTTCCCGTTCCGTGCACACTGACGCCCGAAAGGTCCGCAGCGGAAATCCCCTGACGCTCCAGCAACCGTCGAATCGTGTGATGAAGCACTCTTCCTTGCCCGTCCGTTCTGACAAGATCCATGGACTCACTGGCGATCAGCCCGTCTCCCCATTCCGCCAGAATCCGGGCACCGCGGCGGACAGCATGTTCCCAGTCCTCCAGAACCAGAATACCCGCCCCTTCTCCCACGGCGAATCCGGTCCGATGGCGGTCGAACGGGCGACAGCATTCCCCAGGGGAGTCTCCCGGATGAGCCAACACTCCCAGTCGGCGATAAGACGCCAGCACCCCGGCATGCAGCGAGGAGTCTGCGCCCCCCGCCAGGGCAATCGCACAATCGCCCGATTGAATCAGATGGGCCGCCCGAATGATGCTGAGCAGCCCTGTCGCACAGGCCGCCACCGGGCAGAGGACTGCCCCCTGACAATGCAGCTCGGCGGCCACGGCCGAAGCGGCATGGCTGGGAAACAGGATTTCCGTCACAGGAGACCGGAATTCGCGATCCTCGCCGCCGCCCAGCCAGACGTCCAGTTGTTGCAGGTCGATTTTGCTGGTTCCGATGACGCAGGCGGCCTCCCGCAGCAATTCGCCAGAAAGTCCCGCATGAGCCGCTGCTTCCCGTGCTGCCAGTTTCGCAAAAGAGACCAGACGATCCGCACTGGGAATTTCCAGCGGCACCCGGGCTCCAAACAGCCGCGGACTGGAAGGAACGCTCAATCCAGCGACCGGCGCGAGAGGTTCATCCAGCCAGCGAACCGCCCGACGCCCCGCCAGCAGGCCGCGCCAGGTTTCATCACGCCCCACCCCCAGCGGGGTCACCAGCCCCAACCCGGTCACAGCAACACGACGCGGCAACGGCACGAAAGAAGAGGCAGGCATCGGCCGATCAGGTTCGATTACTTTTTCTGCAGACAACAAAAATCGCCAGCGCAATCATGGCAATGGTGATTCCCCATTCCAGATACAGCGGGCGAACCATCACCGGGGCGGGGGCCGGTGCAGCATCCTGTCCCCACACGGGAAAACTCCACAACGCCAGACAACATGCAGATCCCCATCGAAAGCCCAGCCGCTTCCGCTCCGCAGCCCCCGGACATTTCCCCGAAAATTTCGACGTCCGCTGACGGGCAGCAGATGGTTGTCTCATGAAGGTCTCCGACACGCTGGACATTTGCCTGCGAATTGTCGTGTATTCATGGTGTTTTGGAAAGGAACCTGCTTCGAAGAATCTTGGCAGCATCCGGAATCACTTTGGAAAAAATACGCCAGAGTGATTCCGGATGCTGCGCTTTCACAGTGAAGACTGCATCAGGAAACGATCATCAGGAGAATGGCGATAAACTGGCAGGTGCTTCCCGCGATGACAAACGTATGCCATGCCGCATGAAAGAAGCGGACACGGTGGTCGTGCCACAAGAACAGAGTTCCCAGCGTGTAAAACAGACCTCCCAGAACGGTCCAGAAGACCACCTGACCGGGCGCCACTGCAATCAGCGAGGGCAGCGAAATCGCAGGCAGCCAGCCCAGCAGCAGATAGATCTTCTGCCCGGCTGCGGAAAGAAATCCGTGGTGACAGATCATGGCCATCCCGGCCGTTGCCAGGCCCCACATGGCAATCGTCAGCAGTGGCCACCAGCCATGCCGCAGGTAGACTGCTCCAAACGGGGTGAATGAACCAGCAATCAGATAGAAAATACAGATCTGATCGACTTTTCGATAGAAATGACGGCGATGCACGTCATAGAACGCGTGCGAAAGCGAAGACGCTCCATACAGTGCGACCAGCGAGGCACAATAGGCTGCACATCCCAGAATCGCCCAGAAGTCGCCCGAGGCCAGAACAATTTTCATCATCAGCCAACTGCCAGCCACGCTGAGAACAAGTCCCAGCAGATGGGTGACAAAATTCGCCATCTCATCCTGTGGACGAGCAGCCCGATCCAGACCGCGCGCATGGCGGACGGCTCGAGACACGCGAGTCCGCTTTTCAATGACCTGGCGATCTGAGAAGTTTGGTGTTGGAATGAAGTGGCCGTATTGCGTGAGATTCATCCCTGATCCTCCTCATCTAAATTCTGCCCATCAATGCTTTTCTGGCATCAAGGGAGTTGCCGCACACCGCAATTTTCGGGAACCCATTTTCCCGGAATGGCCCTTTGCTGTCGAATTGAATAAAGCCCGAGATCACGTCATTCCGAACGTCGGAATCACCCTGGTGCTATCCCAATCTGAAAAACCCCATGTATTCTCGCCGTAAAGTCTTTCACAAACGGATGTTTCGAGATGGAAAACCTCGCATCCACGCAATGCCGCAGCACCGGAAATCTGAAAAACTGCCGGCCTGCAGACTCACTCTGATAAATTGACCATCGTTCGATTTTTAAGCAAAGCGCCAGAAATGGTCATGAGCAATATTCATCCCACTCCCAGTTCGTCTCAAACGAAGGAATCCAGCTATATTCCGACGCCATTTCATTCGACGCAATACATTTCATAGAAACAACTTACAAAAACAAAAAGCAATGCTAAAATACTGAAGCCGCTCTGTCCATCTATTAAGAAACCACGGCATTTGGACAGACAGACAAGGTCTGTCCCGGTTTCTCATTGAACCAGCAGTGTCCGATGGCAACGAGAATTTCTGTTCGTGCATCGTCCGATAAGCTGCTCTCATATTTCACCATCAATGATGATCGGTCTTTCTGTTGTGTCTCCGCAGGTTTTCTACCTGGAGTTCTGCCGGAGCCCGTCCGAAACAGTCTCCCGGCAGAATTTCCTCGGTTCTTCCAAGATCCGGGAAGTCCGGGAGAAGACGAAATCAAACTT